>OJPK01001037.1_pt1 | contig 9311 bp, 8 predicted proteins | sample 1598491 | NCBI WGS metagenome assembly OJPK01 (sample SAMN03922487, study PRJEB24848) | human gut metagenome | isolation source: stool sample | host: Homo sapiens | place: Germany | collected 2011-05 | reverse complement strand
TATAAGAGACAGTCTAAATAATCCTCGCCCGACTCATACAGTTTCATTTTGTTTCTCCTATTCGGTTCGTTTAATAACTTCCCATATATTGACATCAGGGGCAGCCGGGGTAGGCTGATCGCAGCCATGACAGCCGTTGCAATTATGATTGCAGTCGGCTTGATAAGCCACTTTTCGGATATATCCTTGGTTCTCCAAATATTCAAGTTCCACTTGGATGCTCCCTACGTCCTTATGCAGAAGTTCAGCCAACTCCTGAACGCTGTATGTTTTCCCGCTTTGTAAATACTCCAATAATTGAATTAGCACAATAACTCCTTTCCTTTAGAAAATAACAAGACCGACGTGATACGCAATCGTTGCCATAATCAAGGCTGTAAGGACATAATAGAGCGCAATTCGCACAGTCCATTTCATAGAGTGTGTTTCCTGGGTTGTTGCGGTCAAGGCCATCAGGCAAGGCATATTGAAGAAAAACACGAACAGGAAAGCAAGAGCTTCCGGTCTGGATATGACGGACAGCATACTTGTACTAAGTGCCGCCGTGTCTACGGTAGCGGACTGCTCAATAGCCGCCCAAATACTTCCCGTGTTAAACAGGGAAGCCATAACGCCAAGAGAAGCCTCCTTGCCCATAGCGGAAGCGACAAAAGCGATAAACAGTTGCCACGGTAAACCAAACAGGCTTGTCACAGGTTCAATAAAGGTTCCTACCTTGTAAATGATACTGTTCGCCACATTTCCGTCCGCCGAGTAAGAAAGCAGCCAGAAGATCACGGAAATGCAAATAATGATACGGAGTGCGCGGCTAAGTACATTTCCCATTTTGCTGAAAACGGAACCAAACAGGCTTTTCCAATGAGGCTTATGGTAAGGCGGCAATTCCATAATTAAGCCGGTGCGCCCCTCTACCTTGTTCAAAGACCGGCCAAACACCTTATAAGTGATAAAGATGTGCAAAAACGCCACGGCAAACAACGCCAGAACTACGACAGCAGCCCCGTTTCCGAAGAACGTACCGCTGACAAGTCCAACTACGCCCCAGGTAGAAGCGCAGGGGACTACCCAGGACAGGGCAATCGTCATAACACGCTGTCCCCATGAATCAATGACCCTTGTTCCAGTGATTCCGCCGATATTGCATCCGAAACTGACGAGGAAAGGCATAATTGCTTTGCCCTGTAATCCCAGCTTTGTCATAGTATCATCGAATACATAGGAGATTCGCGCCATATAGCCGACATCTTCCATCAGGCCAAAGACAAGGCTGATTCCGAACACATAGCTTGCCATTTGCAGAGCGAAAGAAACAGCGGTCAAAATGGCGTTGCAGAGCAGCGATACAAGGAATGGCGCTGCGCCTATATTCAGCAGCCAGTTGGCCAGAGGGACGGAAATTGCACTGATAAGCCCGCTGAAAAGCCCCATCAACGGGAAGCCAATCACCATAGAGCAGATCAGACCTAAAACGATCATGCCAATGGCAATAGGCTTTCCCCAGCGTTTGCTTGTGGCCGCCTTATCAAACCGGCTCCGCAGCAGCTTGTTCTTCTTGCTGGTCACGTTCTCATTTACAAGTTTGTCAATCCACTGGAATTTGCAATCACCTGTCAAAAGGTTTCCGTCCTTTACATCGGACAGCTTCTTTTCAATCGCGGTATAAGTGCCTGCATCAACGGTTTCTTTCACAAGAGAACGCGCCAATTTGTCCTGTTCTATCAGCTTTGCAGTCAACCATGTGGACGAATAGATGCCGATTCCGTCCGCAGGAAGCAGCGCCTTGATCTCGTCAAACGCGGCCCCGATTGTATTCTGATAAATCTGCGCCAGGCGCTTTTCGTCTAAAGTCGAAGCATTTTTATCAATGCTTTCTAACATACGGAAAAATGTGCCATACTGTTTTTTATCGGCAGCAACCAGCGGCACAACAGGGATGCCCAGGGATTTAGCGATTCCATTGGTGTCAATCTGCTTCCCCTGCGATTTTGCCACATCCATCATATTCAGCAGGAGAACCACGGGAACGCGAATCCCGGTATAATCAGCCAGCATGAAAAGGCTGCGGTTGAGCTGGGAGGCGTCAGCCAATATGCAAACAACATCTGCCTGCCCGCTGGCTATGTAATTCCGTGTAACAACTTCTTCATCCGAATTTGCAGACAGGCTATAAGTTCCCGGAAGATCAATGATTTTATAGGTGGTATCTTTGTGAACGAAAGAACCATCCTTGCGCTCCACTGTTTTTCCGGGCCAGTTCCCGACGTGCTGACGGGAACCAGTCAGGCCATTAAACAAGCTTGATTTGCCGGAGTTCGGCTGGCCTAAAAGGGCAATCGTTTTTTCACTCATTGTTTTGTCACCTCCACCATGATTTTGTCAGATTCCGTTTTGTTGATGGCAACCATCGTGTCCCTTGCGTACACCAAAACGGGCCGCTTTTTAGGATTTTGAATCACTTCAAAAGGGCAGCCAATCGTAAGGCCGATGGAGGTCACGCGGCTTTGAAAATGCGCGTCCCCGTTGATTGCAACAACCCTTCCGCAGGAGCCATCACTCAATTCATTTAATTTTTTCATTTCTTAAATTCCTCCAATTCTTTTCTGTCAGCCCATAATAAAAATCCGTACCCCGATTAAAATTAAAATCACACCGCCTAATATTCCGGCCCGGTTTCCTAACCGATTTCCGAAAAAAGTGTCCAATCCATACGCCGACAAATGCAATTAAGAATGTTGTGGTTCCTATCAGTGTTGCCGAGGGGATAATTTTTACATTTAAGGCTGACAGCGTTATGCCGACAGCAAAAGCGTCAATACTTGTAGCAATCGCAGCCGGAACCATAACAGTAAAACCCAATGCTCCGTTTGTTTCTTTACATTCACCTTTTAGATTTTCTCGAATCATGTTGATACCGATTATGCACAGAAGAAACAGTGCAACATATTTGGAAACCGCTTCAATGTACTGGCGAATTGTTCCGCCGCAGATATATCCCAGCGTAGGCATAGCGCCTGGAATCCACCAAAATATAGCCCTGCGACAAGCCCTGTTTTTACTGGGTGCATTTTGGTATTCAAACCTTTGCATACTGAAACCGCGAAAGCGTCCATTGATAGACCGACAGCAACCAGTAATGGGTCAAGTAGCCCCATCGGTATTACCTCCTTTACCGGCTCCTGTTTATGCCCCCTTTACAATCCATTCTCTTGCTTTCTGCTGTTCCTGCACCATTTCGTAGTAATGGCCTTTCTTTCTTAACAGTTCTTCATGCGTTCCCGTTTCTTCAATCCGTCCCTGATTCAGCACAATAATCTGATCTGCGTTCTGAATAGTGTTCAGACGGTGGGCAATCACGAAAACGGTTTTCCCTTTCATCAGGCGGTCTAACGCCTGATTGATCTTTGCTTCATTGTCAGCGTCCAGAGAAGCCGTTGATTCATCCAGAAGCAGGATAGGCGCGTCCTTTAAGATTGCCCTTGCAATAGCAATCCGCTGTTTTTCACCGCCAGACAGGGTGTTGCCGCCCTCGGCAAGATGGGTCTGATAGCCATTAGGCAGTCTTTCGATAAATTCATGACAATGGGCCGCCTTTGCCGCCGCAATCACTTCCTGTTCGGTAGCATCTTCACGGCCAGCTTTGATATTGTTGTAAATCGTATCGGACAGCAAAGTATTTTCCTGGAATACCTCACTGATATAGTGCAAAAGTCCGTCAGGATTTAGCTCCCGTATGTCCTGCCCACCAATGCGGACGCAGCCTTTTGTCACATCCCAAAACCGGGCGATCAGATTAGCAACCGTAGATTTGCCGGAGCCGGACGGCCCGATCAGCGCCGTAGTGCTTCCCTCCGGGGCATGAAAACTGATATTGTGTAAAACATCGGCCTGCTGGTTATAGGAGAAGTTCACGTTTTCAAAGGTAATATCAAAGTGCGAGAGCTTTACCTTTTCTTCTTTGTAGGATAGCGGCTTTGTGTCAAATGCCTGTTCCAGATTAGAAGTGGCAAGTTTCAGTTCTTTCAGCAGGTTATACGAATGTTCAAACGCAATCAGCAGCGCAGAAAGCGCAAGGCTCATAAGCATAAACGCCACAAGCAGTTCAGAAGCAATCGTACCGCCAAGGAACAGATAGCTTCCAACCAGCAGGACAAACGGCAAAAGGAAATTTGCAATGATAGAATACATACTTGTGGGGGCGGCGGTTTTTACTTCCGCCTGTACGCTGGTTTTCCGTATGTCCTCCAACGTATCAGACATTCTTGTGAAGTGCGTACTTGTCATATTTGCAGACTTGAACACTTTCATGCCCTTGATGTATTCCAGAACAATAGAGATCATTTTAGAAGTCAGATCACGCTTGATCGTTCCGTACTTCTCTACAAGCCGGTTGCCCCAATTCAAAACCGGCAGCGCGATCAGAATTACCACGCACTCGGCCAACGCCAGTTTCCAGTTGATAAAAAAGGTTCCAACCAAGATCAGGCAGCCCATGACCAATGTTTTGACGATAGAGGGCAGCGTATGGGTCAATACAAGTTCAAAATTGCTTAAATCCTTTGTCAGTGTACTAAGCAGATACCCGCTGCTGTTTTGATTAAAATAGCCAAGGCTTAGAGAACGGTAATGGTTTGCCAAATCCAAGCGTAGGCCGCTGCACATTTCGGCCCCTCTGGAAAAGCAGAGAAAATAGCCGCTGCGGTAAATAATCAGCCGGAGAATTACACTGATAAGGCATACAATGGTATAGTTTCGTACAAGCCCACCTGTCAGAGAACCGTTCAGGAGATGAATTACGGTAAAATACAGCATAAGGTACATGACAAGGCTTCCGATGGCGTCCAGTGACATCAGGAAAATAGGAAATATCAACTGCTTTCGTTTGTCACCAATCAATTTCTGAATACTGCGTAACATAATCTTTTCACTCCTCCCCGATAGTTTCTCTTGTATAGGTGTCCCACATATGGCTGTATGTACTTCCGCTGGCGATCAGTTCATCATGCGTTCCCTGTTCGACAACTTTTCCATCCTGAAAGACAACAATTTTATCCGCATTGCGGATGGTATGAAGCCTGTGGGCAATCATAATCGTGGTCTTTCCTCGCAGGAGGTTTTGGAGTGCAAGCTGTATTTTGTGTTCGTTCTCAATGTCTGAATAGGAAGTTGCCTCGTCGAAAACAACGATAGGCGCGTCTTTCAAAATGGCCCGCGCAATCGAAATCCGCTGCTGCTGGCCGCCGGATAATTTCACTCCCTCGTCGCCTATTCTCGTTGCGTATCCTTTCGGCAGGCTCATAATGAAATCGTCAATCTGCGCCGCCTTTGCCGCCTGGCGTATCTGTTCCTCGGTAGCATCTGTTCCCATACGGATATTTTCAAGAAGCGTGTCCTCCAAAAGAAATACATCCTGGAATACAAACGCGGTTAAGTCAGAAAGATTTTCGGTTTGAAGTTCTGTAACCGGGACGCCGCCAATCTTGATTGTCCCGCGGCTCACGTCCCAATAGCGGCCAAGGAGCTGTACCGCCGTCGTCTTGCCAGCACCGGACGGGCCGACAAAAGCATTTAAGCTGCCCGGTTCCAAATGAATATCAACGTCGGACAACGCATCCTTTCCGCCTTGTGTGTAGTTAAAGGTCACATTGTCAAAGTCAATACCATAACAGCCGGTTTTGGAAAGGGTTTGCTGTCCGCTTTTCATGGTTTCCATATCCATGATCTTCTTCACATTATCAAGGCCGCTGCCCAGCTCCATAGACTGCATAGCAATCGTCACCATGTTCAGGAAAGACGTGAAAAAGCACATAGTCAGCAGAATAAAGAGAAGATACGATGCCGCAGACAGCGAATCACGCAGATACAGCCAACCGCCCACCGGCAGCGTGAACAGAATGGCAGAATCCAAAACCACAAGAGCGATAGACAGCGGATTGCAGGACGATTCACACATCTTAATCCAACAGTCTGTATATATCTTCAAGGAATTTCGGTACTGCTCAAATTTTTCGGCTGTAAGGTGATACATTTTGATAACCGGCATAGCGGTGATAAATTCATTTGCGGAAGCGTTCAGCTTTTCCGTATCGCCTGCAAACTCGTCCGTCAAATCCGGGTAGCGCCCCATGAGGGCCATCGGAATTGCAATCCCCAAGATCATAGGAACCAGCATGATAAGCGCCATAATCCAGTTCAGCCGCAGCATGAAAATGAACATCATCAGAGGAACGACGATTGCCTGGGCCAGTTCCAAAGTGCTGTGGGCCAGAAAGGTTTCAATCCTGTCCACATCATCAAACAAGGTTGTTTTGATCTGTCCGGGCGCGTGTTCCTGAAAGAATCCAAGGTTGAATTTGGACATATGCTCCAATACTCTGACCTTGATTCTGTGCATGGTGTTGAAAGCCGCCGTATGAGAGCAGATACCGGCAAAGGATGTCAGGATTGCCTGTAAGACTGCTGCGGCAATGCCGATTCCGGCCCAACCAAGCATTGCGGGAAGCGTCACCTCCTGCTTGATTATCAGAAGCAGGATTTGGTAGACTACCAAATACGGGACGAAAGACAGGGCCGACGAAAAGACCGCCAGCAGCATCCCAAGGCTTAACTTGCCGCGCTCCTCTTTCGCAAGAGTAAAAACGTATGATAATCCGGTTCGTTTTTGTTCCATCGAAACGATACCCCTTTCTTTGAAATGTGCCAGTTAGATTTTGCTAACCTGACACAATCTACTTTACCCGCACGAAGTGGAAATTTCAAAAGCCACCCCGCTTTACTGTTTGCATTTTGAAAAACGCTGAAAGTGCTGATATTTCTGGGGTTTTCAGCGTTTTTGTTTCATATATTTTATAAAATCGTGACCGATAAATATTGGATTGTCACCTTTTTTTGAAGTAGCGCGCAGAAAGCCGGTATGATATACTATCAAGTAGAGAAAGGAGGCGGCGGCACAATGGTTCCATCTGTAATTGACTATTTGTTACAGCTCCCTGAAGCCATGCACTTTGCAAGGGTGCAGGAGCTTTGCGGCGACGGTGTTTTTTTCTACCGTATGCTTTCCGAATACGGAAACGGCACGTTCCAACTGATCGAGTTTGAGGACGATCTTCTTTTGATTTTGATTGGTGACTATACGCCCAAGGACACCTTTGAAAAGATCACTGAAATTTCAGAGGACTATATGGAGATCAGCCAGTTTGAAACGGACAGCAGTTCTTTCAAGATTGGTGGACGGAAAAAGAATCAGGTGGATAAGGGGATTTATTGCTATCTAAACACACAGAAGAAAACTTACACCTATTGCGAGGGCGGGAAGCCTGTTCGTTTTACGAAAGTGATTCTATCGCCCAAATACTTCAATACTTATTTTCGGCTGCATGACAGGAACAACGCCGAACTTCTCAACTCTGCAAGGGATTACATTCTCAAAAACCCCAGTCTGCCGGAACTCAACTTTGTGTTCCAGCAGATACGGGATTGTCAGGCAGAGGGGCATACGCTGAAAATCTATCTGGAAAGCAAAGTAATGGAGCTTCTTTCTCTTGTTGTGAAAGGCATGGAGCAGGAACAAAAGCATATTTCTGTAAAGCTGGATTATAAGGACATCCGCAATTTAAGAAAAACGGTAACGGTGATGAAAAATGATCTGGCCGCATACCCGACAGGGGAAGAACTTGCCCAGATAGCGGGTATGAGTACAGCCCGGTATCAACTGGCATTTCGGAAGTATTATGGGACAACGCCGTATGAATATCTCAAGGAATTGCGGTTAAACCAGGCGCTGATTTTGTTAAAAAATTCTGATTATGGAATTGCTACGATTGCGGCTAAAGTCGGGTATCACAATTCCGGCCACTTTGCAAAATTGTTCAAGAAAGTCTATGGCCTCGGCCCCAGGGAATACAGGAATCTTCATGGAATTAAGTAAAGATCATCAGGCCCCGGCCACGCTGCCGGGGCTTTGCTATGTCCAAACAGCCCGCCAACCTACGCATTTAGAGTCTGAAAACGACTGAAATTTCAAGGCTTTTCCGGCGTGGTTGCTGGGGCGGCGGTATTCTTTATCCCGTTGCCGCCGTATTGGGGTTCTAAATGCATAGAAACAAGCCATAATAAAGACGCCGGATGCAACGGCCAGCGGGCCGCCGTGTCCGGCGTCTGTCTATTCTTCATTTATGGGCTTTGCACTTTCCGCCATTTTTATGATTTCTTCATCCGCAAACGCATAGGGGCTATATTCCAGGATATAGCTCACCTCCGGCGAATATGTCCAGCACAGGTAGGATAGTTCCCCTCTTTCATAAAGGGCAGCGTCCCAATCCTGAATTTTCATTTTCTGGCAGGAATCGGCCCGGTCAGGATTAACGATTAGTTTGATTGCCTCTGTGTTTAGTCCCGTTATTTCCGCAGGATCGGCTTCATAATAGGTGGTTTTGAGTATGTAATAGTTGATCTCATTGCCCTCCTCGTCTCCATATTTGAGGGTGGCAACTAATTCCGTCATGGATTGCTTCTTGTACTCATCTCCTAAAGCGTTTTCAATCCGTCCCAACATTTCCACCGGGTTCTCTGCTGGATTTGGTGATTTGCCTCTTATCACGATAAATACAAAGACCAGAATACAGACCACGACAGCACCGGCTAATCCGATTATTTTCTTTTTGTTCATACCACGCCTCCCTGTTTTGTGTGTTCAGAACACCAACTCGTTTATGATGGATGATGTGCCCCTTGCCGCTCCCATGACGCACAAGTTTTATAATCACCATCTTCCTGACAACACAAACATTCTACTACAAAACATTCAATTAGTACAGGTACAGGGACTAAATTTCCAACGTACCACCATATAATAATTAGTACAGTGACAGGGATTGGTGGTGATGCGGATGCAGCTAAATGAAGCCGTGAGTAAACGACTGGCAGAACTTCTTTCAGAACGGAACATGACACAGTACCAGCTTTTTATGAAAAGCGGGGTTCCGAAATCAACCATAGGGAACGTTATCAACTGTTCGTATGAATCCGTGAAGCTACGGATCATCCATGAAATGTGCCAGGGACTGGGCATTACCCTGTGCGACTTCTTCCAGTCGCCGCTATTTGACGATTACCATCTTGATCCATAAACTCCGATACAACCGTTTGGGATGTACCGGAGTTTTTTTGTTGGAGAAATGTATTGCAGAAGATATGGTTTCTTCGTTTTTAACGAACACAGCCATTTTACTTTTTCCAATTTTCCAAATTAGTTGAAGATTATTTCTGACAAAACAATTTCCTCCGCCTGCGCCTTCAGCGTGTTCATCAGCCCC
>OJPK01001022.1_pt1 | contig 9379 bp, 10 predicted proteins | sample 1598491 | NCBI WGS metagenome assembly OJPK01 (sample SAMN03922487, study PRJEB24848) | human gut metagenome | isolation source: stool sample | host: Homo sapiens | place: Germany | collected 2011-05 | reverse complement strand
CTTATCGGTTCGTTGAATTCTGATTTTTAAAGAACAGCGCTCCTAAGAGCACAGAGTTGAGAGTTTACCAACTCATCAACTCTTTGTCAAATTTATTCACTGATGACTTGGCGTCGTCAGCGAAGGATTGAAATTAAACACGACTTCGGCACACTTGTCAAACATTCGCATCAAATTCCGTATTAATACTTAGAAAACGCACAAAAACCACCTTTCTGCAGATGCGACTCATGGGAAACACTCTTGGCAAGACCGTCTTCAAGGCGTAATGTGTTGGGATGACCAAGAACCCTGTGCCGCCCCATCCCTTTCATTCCATGCGGGGCGCACGCATCTGGTTAGAGGAGAAACACATGACCAAGATCCTGAAGATCGGCCTCGTGGCCGGCGTCAACCCCATCGTCGCCCCGTTCGTCAAGGCCGCCATCTTCCGCGCCGCAGCCGAATCTGCCCGCACCGTCGAGCTCGTCGAGGACGAACTTGAGCTGCGCAAGGACGCTCCTACGGAGCGCATCGCCCTCGGTGACAGCAAGATCACCGCTCTTGAAAGCGCCTGGCGCCTTCAGGAAAAGGGCTGCGACGTGGCCCTCATCGCCAACCTTCGCTCTGAAGCCTACATCGACGAAGTCCGCACGGAGCTTCAGATGCCGATCGTCTCGCTCTACGCCGGCATGCCCGAGGCCGTGAAGGCCAAGGGCGCACGAAAGATCGGGCTCCTCGGCTGCGCGCTCGACGTCGCCCTCATCCGCAAGCTGCTCCCCGAATGCGAAATCATCGAAGGTTCGGGCCTCTCCTGCACCAACACGACCAATCCTGAAATCGTCCGGGAAGAAGCAGTCAAGCTTCTCGCCGCCGGCGCCGAGCTTCTGCTCCCCGTCTGCGGTCGCGTCGCCGGCGCCGCCTTCGAGCTCATCTCCGAAGGCATGCCCATTCTCGACGTCCTGACCACCGCCGCCCACAAGGCGATCGACGAAACCCCGGTCCGCCTGCCCAAGCCCTTCAAGGTCGGCCTCATCGGCGGCCTCGGCCCTGCCGCAACCGTCGACCTCTACGACAAGATCGTGAAAGCCACGCCCGCCAAGAACGACCAGGAACACTTCAAGCTCGTCGTCGAGCAGAATCCGCAGATCTCCGACCGCACCGCCTGCCTTCTCAAGGGCGGCGCCGATCCCACGCTCGCCATGTACGGCTGCGCCCGCCGCCTCCAGAAGGACGGATGCGACGCGATCATCGTGCCCTGCAACACGGCCCACGCCTTCGTGCCCTATCTTGAACGCCACCTCGACATTCCGTTCATCAACATGCAGATCGCCACGATGGAGGAAATCAAGGCCAAGCTCGGCGACAAGGCCCGCATCGGTCTGCTCGCCACCTCCGGCACGGTCCAGACCGGCATCTACGGCGACAAGGCCAAGGCCCTCAACCTCCCGATGTTCGTGCCCGATGAACTGCATCAGGAACGCGTGATGGCCGCCATCTACGGTCCGCTCGGCGCCAAGGCCGGCTACACCGACGGCCAGTGCCGCGAAGACCTCGTGAGCGCCGCGGAATACCTGGTGAAGACCTACGACTGCAACTGCCTCATCCTCGGCTGCACCGAACTGCCGCTCATCCTTGACGAATGCGACGACTTCGTCTGCGCCGGCAAGGAGGTCTGCGTCGTCGACCCAACCTCCGCGCTCGCCCGCAAGGTCGTTCGCATCGCCACTGAGACCAACAAGGCCCGCGGCACCCGCTGATCCCTGATCTCAGGCTGTCAGGTCTGATGTTAGGCAAGGCGGCTGTCCGAACCTCCGGACGGCCGCCTTTTTGTCAGAATCCAAGTCAACAACTCCTGCCCAAAGGCAGAGGTTTTCGCGCCGAATTTCTATGAAAGATCTGTCCGTCTACGTTCTGGTGAGCTTCATCGCCTGCGTCACACCCGGCTCGGGCGTTCTCTACACCGTCACGAACGGACTGCGCGGCGGGCTCCGCACGGTCCTTGCATCTCCGCTCGGCACCACGCTCGGCGTCGGCCTGATGTCGCTCATCTCCGCGACGGGCCTCGGCGCCCTCATCACCTCATCGCCCGCACTCTATGCAGGCCTGCAGCTCGTTTCAGCCGCCGTGCTCTTCTGGCTCGGTTGGGGCAGCTGGAACGCAGGCGCAGTGCGCCTTGACAAGCTAGGCAGGCTTGAGTCCAACGACTCGCTCACCTTCAGCAGCATCTTCAAGGGCGCCCTGTACGTTCAGGCGAGCAACGTGATGCTGATCGTCTTCCTGCTCTCGCTCATGCCGCAGTTCATCTCGCCCGAGGATGACTACGTCTCGCGCGTCACGCTCCTCTCGGTCCTCTTCGTCGGAATCTGCTTTCTCGTACACCTCGGTTACAGCGCCATTGCGGCGGTGGCCCGCAAGTGGCTTGCAGGCCCGAACTTCAGCATCTGGCTCAACCGCGTCAGCGGCGCTCTCTTCTGGCTTCTCGGGCTGAGCGTCATCTGGAACGCACTCTTCAACCGCTAGAATCAGAAGGTCAGGACCGCGCCCGCTCCCGCCCAGTCGACGTCGTCGAAGCGTCCTGCCAACGCCGCCGCTGCCCTGAACCCCGTACAGTGGTTCACGCGCCAGCGCCTGACGGGAACGGCTGCGAGCGCATCCATCCAGACGGGCAGTTCCTCCGAACAGGCGCCACTCAAGTGCGTTCCGCCCGTCACCGCATCAAAGCCTTCGATCCCGAATCTCTTCATCGCGTAGTTCAGAATATTGGGAAGACCCGCATGAGCACACCCGAGCACAACAGACCAACCAGCACTCCCCTTCACGAGGAGGGAGACGTCGTCCGCGAAGGTGTCGGGGACCTTGTCACCAGTGGCTCCAGTCTCGAACATGTTGTCGAAGACAAGGAACCTCGGGTCGCGCTCGTCCGCAGGAACGGTGAAGGCGATCACTTCAGGCAGGATTTCGACTCCGCCGTCGACGGGCGTGAAGGGGAGGCCTGCGAAAAGGGGACCGCCTCCGCTCGCCCTCGACGCATCCGCATCACCCCATCTGAGGCGCGCGATCTCTCGAGACGCCCAAAGCTTTGCCGACGGAGCCACGCGGAGGATGTCCGTGAGGCCAGACGCATGATCGAAGTGGCCGTGGGAAAGCGCAAGATTCTCAACCCCCTCAGGTCGAATGCCAAGCGCCCGAAGGTTGTGAAGGAGAACATGGAGAATGCCTCCCGTGTCCCAGAGCAGATTGCCGGACGGCGTTCTGATGAAGGCGGAGAATCCCCATTCGGCATAAAGCCCCTGCCTCTGGCAAAAGTTGTCGACAACGATCGTGACGCTGGTCATGATGCAACCTCCTCCGGACTCGTGAAGGCGGGCGGGGACCTCGTCAACAGGGGTCCTAACGCACGCTCATCACTTCACTATACCCCCGAGGACCTCGAAAACTCCACGCCGATCCCGCCCGATCCTCCCTTCAGGGCCCTCAGACGACTCCTCACGCTTCTTGCTGCGCTGCTTGCAGGCGTCGCTGCGGGACTGATCGTGCCCGTCCTTGCAGGCTTTGGCGAGCGCGGCCTCGCCGTCGGCATCGCAACCACCGCCCTCATACTTCTCGGCGTCGGCATCAGGGATCGAGTGCGCGATCCAGACGGGCGCGCAGGCTCGCTCTTCATCGGGGCAGGAATCGTCTGCGTCTTTCTCCTCATCGTCGTTCTCGTATGAGCCCGTCAGGTCCGCATAACAAAGCGATCCTATATTGAGAGTCTCAACGGACCATCCACATCAGGAGAAACTATGAAACGTCTTCTCGCTGCCGCAGCCCTCGCCGCGGCGCTTTCCTGCAGCGCCGCAGGCACGCAGGACATCCAGAAGCACGGCGAAGAATACTTCCGCATCTTCAGCATCCTGCCCGACGGCCAGGGCATTCTCGCCCGCCGCTGCACCAAGCTCACGCAGAGCGGCCTGTGCGTCGGCGCACCCGTGTTGCTCCCCGCCGACGCCGTCAAGGCGCCCGCCGAGGAGAAGGTCGTGCGCCTCGCCGATCCGAAGGAGGACGGCTGGCACACGCTCCAGCATGACAACGGGCAGAAGAAGACCGTCATGAAGATGACGGGCCGCGAAGTCACTGAATGAGCGGTTGAGCAAGGACATCCTCAAGTGGGCTGCATGCACAAGCATGCGGCCCGTTTTTCTTGCCGTTCCCCGCATCCAAACACAAAAACGCCCCGAAACATGAGGAGCAGTTTCAGGGCGTCAATGCAAAAGCAAACGGTCTGCCGAACCACCAGCAGACCGTTGCCATCCAACCTATGAAGCTTCAGAGGACCAGTCCGAAGCCTCCGTACTCAAGCCTGACCAAGGCTCTTGTACAAGCACAAGCAACAGGGGACCAGCCTGCCTGCCTAAGCAGACGCTTGCGCAAATGTTTCTTGTCCGGGGGACTTGAAACTCGAAGCGTCGTCGGGAGGAGAGAGTGTCCGACGATCTTCTTTTCTTCGACGCGGCGGCCAAAGGAGAAAATGCCGTCGCATCGCGTGAGCTTGGTAAACCCTTAAGGGTTAATCCCTGCTCAACACAGAACGAAGTATATACGGATTTACCCCATAAGGAAACCCCTAATGGCAATTTTTTCGCCGATACCCACCTCCAAGATGAAACAAAATGTTTCCACCCCACCCAAAACGCCCCCTGAATACGGCCATTTCCCTTGTCCCACAGCCAACCAAACCCAAAGAACCCCATTTTGCGGAACACAGGGTTCAATCCGCCCGAACGGCCTCTCACAGTGCGAGTTCGGCCGTTTTGTCCCCCATAGGTGCCATTGACGGAAAAGGGCTCCGCCGGGCGAGCGGCTCAGCCGCTCTCGTCCGTTCCTGTTTCGTGGCCTCAGGGAAACACCGAGCAAAAAATGCTTCTGTTTTTACTGCCGTCCCCCTTAAAATTGAATAAAGGGTGGAAGTTCTTTCCGCCCCAGTCAAGGGATGCCGGCAGAGTCCTCCCGCGTCGAGCAGGAGCGGAATCCGGATGCCGCCGTCTCCGAACATGGGAGGTATGCATATGACAACAACGACATGCAGCTGGAGGCCCTACCGTGTCGCCCTGCGCACCCAGGAGTGCCGAGGCGTCATCAGTCTCTACCTCGAACCGACGGACGGAGCGCTTCCGCCCGCATTTGCCGCCGGCCAGTACGTCGAGCTCCGCATGCCCGGCATCGAGCCGCACGCCTTCTTCCTCGTCGGTCCCAGCGGCGACCGCCTCGTGCGCCTCACGATCGAGGTAGGTGACGAGCCCTTCATCGGCGAAGTCGGCCGCATCGCCAAGCTCCGCATCGGCGACCCCGTCGAACTCTCCGAGCCCAAGGGCGAGCTTGCGATGGAGCCCGGTGAAACCCCCGTCGTCATCATGACCGAGGACATCGGCTGCCTCGTCGCCCACGCATTCCTCGCCGAAATGGCCGAGGTCGAGCCCATGCGCAACGTCCGTGTCCTCTGCCAGTTCCCCAACGGCACCCGCATGCTCATGCGCGAGGAGCTCAGGAAGCTCGTCGACCTGATGCCCAACGCGGGGCTCGCCGTCTTCCTCGCAGCCCCCTTCTCGACAGACACGGCGGGAAAGGACTACGAGGTCGCAGGCCCCATCACTGTTGAAAACGCAAGGAGCGTCTGCGTCAACCCGGACGCGGACTTCTTCGTCGTCGGCAGCAGGGCCTTCACCGAAGCCCTCAGGACCGACCTCGTCAAGCTCGGCATCATTCACTCCCGAGTTCACACGCAGGTCCTCTGAGCGCTTTTACCCGGGACGGGGGTCGTCGTTCGCAAACCTCCCCTGCCCCTGTAGAATTCGTCCTTGCCGATAGCGTGATATTCCAAAACGGTCTACACTTCTATCTATCTGTCTGTCAGGCAACATAATTTATAAAACAACAACGTCAGACGGATTCCATCCGTCCGACATCCCCCATTTAAAAAGATTCCGCCGATGCATTTAACTCGATTTACAGACCTCAGCCTCCGCGTGCTGATTTACCTCACCCACAACGAACGCAAGGGACTCGTTACAGTTACAGAGCTTGCCGAACGCTTCAAGTGGTCCCGCAACCACATGGTCAAGGTTGTTCACTTCATGAGCACCAAGAACTGGGTTCAGACTCACCGCGGCAGATTCGGCGGCCTCACCCTCAAGATGCACCCGTCCGAATACAAGATCGGCGACATCGTTCAGATTCTTGAGGAACAGGGCGAACTCATCGACTGCTTCGAGCCGCACGAATGCGCCCTTGCCAAATGCTGCAAGCTCCGCAGCCTTCTCAACGAGGCCACCCGCGACTTCTACTCGCGCCTCAACACGGCCACGCTTGAGACGCTCACGAACAGCGACGAAATCAGGGAAATCATCTCCGGCAAGGACCTGCTCCGTGCCCAGCCCGACGCCCCGACGCCGCCTAGCAGCGAGCTCATCCGCCTTATGGAGGAGCGCGTCGCCCGCGAACTCCGCAAGGCCAGACAGTAATGCTTCTGCAGCACTGATCGCCCAAAAAAAGCCCCGCCTGCGGGGCTTTTCCGTTCCGTCGTTTTCGCTTTTTCCTGACGCCTACACCAGGAAGAACCTCGCCGAAACGCCGAAGACGGCCGCGAGCTTCGTTGCGAACTCGGGCGTAATGGGCCTCACGCCCTGCTCCATGTCGGAGACGCGGACCTGATTCGTGCCCAGCTGCTCGGCCAGAGACTTCTGCGAAAGTCCCCTTTCCTTCCTGAGCTTCTTGAGCATCGGACCCGGCGGCAGGTCGGGCGTCTCCTCGGGTGCGCCGATCGTGACGACGGACTCCCCGAGAAGCATCATCATGCTCTCGAGATGTCTTCTCACGGCGTCCGCCTTGTTCGCAGGAACGCTCACCCTGAACACCATGTCGGTGCCGGCGCGTTCTTCCGTAATCGCCCTCATCAGCCAGCCCTCCTCATCTCAATCAACACATTCATCACATTTGGCAACTTACGGACCGCCCAGAACGGTCCGTCTTCGCGCTATTCTACAGACAATGCGGCAAGCGCCCCGCTCCGGGAGCGCACGCATGAAGGAAAGCACGAATGTCCAAGAAATCACTTCAAGACCTGCGCAGGGAGGTCTCCGGCTTCACCGACGAAATCCGTCGCGAACTCAAGGAACACGTATCCGAGATCCGCGAGAACCTCGACCGACAGGTCACGCGCCTGCGCGCAGAGGTTGAGGACGTGAAGGAGGAGCTCGAGCGCCGCTTCGGCACCGACGACTCGCACGTCGTATTCCGCGCGCTCCCCAAGCCCCGTCGCCTCAACATGCCGCTCACGGAGGTCCTCGAGCGCCGCCAGACCCGCCGCACCTTCAGCGACGAGCCCCTGTCCGACCTCGACATGGCCACGATCCTCTGGGCGGCGGACGGCATCAACCGCTCGAGCGGACGCCGCACCACGCCCACCGCGCTCGACTGGCGCGAGACCGACATCTATCTTCTCAAGAGCAACGGCATCTGGCGTTGGGTGCCCGAAAAAAACGGCCTTCTCTTCTGCGAGCTTGCGGACCTCAGGAGCGAGACCTTCTTCGCCGCGCCGCACCTCAAGGTTGCGCCCGTGCACATCGTCTACGTCTCCAATCGCCCGCGCACCGAGACGCTGATTTCACGCCTCGGCGAGGGCGTCGTTGAAAAACTCAGGCACTCCGCCTGGACACCCGAAAAGCTCGAGGAAATGCGCACGCGCAGCATGATCATCGACGTGGGCGCCAAGATTCAGGCCGTCTATATGGCCGCAGCCGCCATGGACCTCTCCTGCGTCGCCCGCACGGGCTTCGACGCCCGCCACGTCGAGCGCATCCTGCGCCTGCAGAAGGGCGAGTCCGTTGTCGCCATCCAGACGCTCGGCTACAGGCCGAACTCCATCCTCGACGCCATCAAGTAGCGCGCCGTCACTCTTCGGACGTGTCGATCACGCCCAGGAGCCTCGCCTCGCTTCTTGCTGCATCCACCACGAGCCCCCTCACCCACTGCAGGAAGGGGTCCGTGTGGTTGCAGTGGTGCCAGACGAGCCTCGGCTCGAAGGGGCCCGACTCCTCAGGCATCGGTAGAATCCTGAACTGAAACTGCGAGTCCATCATGAAGCGCCTGAGGGTGATGAGCGGCCCCTCGAACGTAAAGTCCGTCCTCGCCACCACATAGGGAACGGTCAGGAAGTAAGGCAGCACCACGCCCACCCTGCGTCCCTCGACGCTCTTCGCGCCGCCGTCCTTCATCCCCGCGGTGACACAGACGGCGGGCCAACGGTTGAGCAACTCCCAGGTCATGACGCCCGCCTTCTCGTAGGCCTCGATCACGGGGTGTCCATCCCTGACGAGAATGCCCTTTTTCGAGCGGTAGATCCTGAGCGAGTGAAAGTCGGGCGGCAGTTCCGTCGCAGGAAAGAATGCCATGTCGGCCTCGTTGGCGCGAAGCCTCTCGAGCACCCTCACGTCGAGCGGCTCGATCGCAAAGCGGCTGTTCGGAACGGCATTGTAGAAGCGCTCGACCGCTGCGCTCAGCAGCGTGGCGATGCCGTTGTCGGCTGAAATGAAGCGCACCACGCGGTTCATCTCGTGCAACTCAAGCGGCTCGGGATTGAGAAGTCGACGCGTCTGGTCCACGAGCTCGGCAAGGCGGTCCCTGAGCTCGCGCATGCGGCTCGTCGGCAGCATCGACAAACCCGAGCGCACGAAGAGCTCGTCGCCGAAGACCTCCCTCACATGCGAAAGCCTGCGCGAGGCCGCGCCCATGCTGAGCCTCATGTCGCCCGCCGTCTGCGTGAGGCTCTGCGTTTCATAGAGCGCCAACAGAAACTGCATGTCCTCGAATGAGAGGTCGATGTTGTTCTTTTCGCCTTTGATCATGGTCTTTGTCGTCCTTAGCCCAAAGCGGCCGGCACGGGGCACCGCAACCGCTCGGAAGTGCCTAGAAGTATCGCATTTTTGCCGGTGGGGACGCCGCCGAGCCCCGCGCATATGCGAAAACCCTACGGACCGGTCGGTAAATTCAATCCTACAATTGAAGAATGGCTGGCGCGCAGGCGCCCGCCACCATCCGACCAACAGACCAGACGGCCGAGCGCCGCACCGACCAAAAGGAGAATCAAGTTATGTGGGATCGTCTTCTCAGGAATGCCCGTGTCGTGGACCCCGTCAACGGCCGCGACGGCGTCATGGACGTGGCCGTCAAGGACGGCCGCATTGCAGCCGTCGGACCGAACCTCCAGGGCGAAGCTTCCGAAGTCGAGGACCTCACGGGCCTCGTCGTCATGCCCGGCCTCATCGATCCCCATCTGCATCTCGGCAGCATGTTCGGCTCTGCTTACGGCACGCGCATGGCGGCTGCCGCCGGCGTGACGACCTGCCTCGACATGGCGGGG
>OJPK01000992.1_pt1 | contig 9698 bp, 7 predicted proteins | sample 1598491 | NCBI WGS metagenome assembly OJPK01 (sample SAMN03922487, study PRJEB24848) | human gut metagenome | isolation source: stool sample | host: Homo sapiens | place: Germany | collected 2011-05 | reverse complement strand
TGCCCTTGATGTTGGTGTCCACGTAGCTGTCCGGGCTGTGGTAGGAGAAGGGGATCGCGATGAGCGCGGCCAGATGGAACACGCGCTCCTGCCCGCGCATGGCGGTGCGCACGCCGTTGGGGTCGCGCACGTCGCCCATGAAGATGTCGATTTCGCTGCGGATCTCCGGCGGCAGGGTGTCGATCCAGCCCAGCGAGCCAAAGGAATTGTACAGACAGAACGCGCGGACCTTTTCGCCGCGCTTGACGAGTTCTTCGGTCAGATGGCTGCCAATAAAGCCGTCTGCGCCGGTGACCATAACGGTGTGTGCCATTGCTTGCTCCTTTTTAAAAAGGGGACAGTGCCCCATATTTCAACTTTATTACAAAACAGTATAACCGATTTCGGGGAAGATTTCAACTGTAAGTTATGAATAGTGAATGGGCGGCTGCACGAACGCGGCCCTCATCCGGCCTCGTCCGCTGACGGATGAGGGCAAACCTCGCCTTACAGCCCGTTTACAGTTTTTGCAAAAAATCCCTATTTTCCTATTGACATACGGTTAATTCCGTGTTATCATACAGTCAACCTACAAATCACATAGGTTTATTACAAAAAGCAAGGAGGTGCAAAGTATATGGCTCACGTTTTCGGTGATCTGCTTCGTCAGAACTTCCGCTGTGGCCGAATGCCTAACTCCCGGGCAAATGCAGTCCGGGCGCGGGGCAATGCTTTGCACTGCCTGTAAAACCTGCGCCGCACTGCATATTCTGCCCGGGAGTTGTACCAAAACGACCCCCGGCTTTTCTTTTAAAATAAAAAAACAGAAAAAAACAGAAATGAGGATTTTATCATGAGCGAGCGTAAACTGCATTTTGAGACCCTTCAGCTGCACGTCGGCCAGGAGCAGGCCGATCCCGTCACCGATTCCCGTGCGGTGCCCATCTACCAGACCACTTCCTATGTGTTCCCCAATTCCCAGAATGCCGCTGACCGCTTTGCCCTGAAGGCCGAGGGCAACATCTACGGCCGCCTGACCAACTCCACCGAGGATGTTTTTGAAAAGCGCATCGCGGCTTTGGAGGGCGGCGTTGCCGCGCTGGCCGTTGCCTCCGGCGCCGCTGCCATCGACTACACCCTTCAGGCACTGGCCCAGAACGGCGGGCACATTGTGGCGCAAAAAACCATCTACGGCGGCACCTCCAACCTGCTGGCCCACACGCTGCCCGCGTTCGGTGTGCAGACGACTTTTGTCAACGCCCATGACCTGGCCGAGGTCGAGGCTGCCATTCAGGACAACACCCGCGCTGTCTATATTGAAACGCTTGGCAACCCCAACGCCGACATCCCCGACATTGACGCCATTGCCGCTATCGCCCACAAGCACAGTATTCCGCTTGTCATCGACAACACCTTCGGCACGCCCTACCTGATCCGCCCGATCGAGCATGGTGCCGACATCGTTGTCCATTCTGCCACCAAGTTCATCGGCGGCCACGGCACCTCTCTGGGCGGCATCATCGTTGACTCCGGCAAGTTTGACTGGAAGGCCAGCGGCAAATTCCCCGCCTTCTCGGAGCCGAACCCCAGTTACCACGGCGTCTGCTTTGCCGAGGCTGCCGGCCCCGCCGCCTTTGTGACCTATGTGCGCGCCGTGATCCTGCGCGATCTGGGCGGCTGCATCAGCCCGTTCAACGCATGGGTGCTGCTGCAGGGTACCGAGACGCTCTCCCTGCGTCTGGACCGCCACAATGAAAACACCAAAAAGGTCGTCGAGTTCCTGACCCACCATCCCAAGGTGGAGAAGGTCAACCACCCCAGCCTGCCCGACCACCCCGACCACGCCCTGTATGAGAAGTATTTCCCCAACGGCGGCGCGTCGATCTTCACCTTCAACATTAAGGGCGGCCAGAAGGAGGCCTTCGAGTTCATCGATCATCTGCAGATCTTCTCTCTGCTGGCCAATGTCGCCGATGTCAAGAGCCTTGTAATCCACCCGGCCACCACGACCCACGGCCAACTCTCCGATGCGGAGCTTGCCGATGTAGGCATCGGCCGCAACACGATCCGCCTGTCCATCGGCACCGAGCACGTCGACGACATCATCGCCGACCTGGCGCAGGCTCTTGACGCTGTCGAGTAATTTGTAAAGACTTTTAGAGGGAACAGGGATTCTATAGAACACCGCCGCCCATGGGTTGCAAGCCCCATGGGCGGCGGGTTTTGTTTGCAATTTTTGCGGAAGTGTTGTATGCTTTGTAGGGGCCGGGCATGCCCGGCCCGCGGGCTTGCGGTCGGTACCCGCTGCCGGGAAAACTGTAGGGCGGCATACCCTCATGCCGCCGCCAACCACGCCATGTGACCCGTTTACGGTACGGCCACGCGGACGCTCACGGCGGGGTGAGGGCACCCCGCCCTACGCATACGAGACAAACGGTGCGCCTGCCGTATTACTGCAGGGCCGGGCATGCCCGGCCCCTACACCGCTACAAGGAAAAATGAAAACATGAATATCATCGAAATCACAGATTTATCCGCCCCCGAGCTGGCTCCTTACACCAGGCTCACCGAGGCCCAGCTGCGCAATAAGCTGGAGCCCGAAAAGGGTATCTTCATCGCCGAAAGCCCCAAGGTCATCGGCACGGCGCTGGACGCCGGGTGCGAACCGCTCTCCTTTTTGATGGAGCGCCGCCAGATCGACGGCCCCGCCGCGGGCGTGCTGGCCCGCTGCCCCGATGCCGCCGTCTACACCGCGGACCGCAGTGTGCTGCAGGCCCTGACCGGCTACGCGCTGACCCGGGGTGTGCTCTGCGCCATGCGCCGTCCGCAGCCGCGCAGCGTCGAGGCGCTGTGCAGAGACGCCCGCCGCGTCGCGGTGCTGGAGGGTATCGTGGATTCCACCAACATCGGGGCCATCTTCCGCGGGGCCGCCGCACTGGGCATGGACGCGGTGCTGCTCTCGCCGTCCTGCTGCGACCCGCTCTGCCGCCGTGCCGTCCGCGTCAGCATGGGCACGGTGTTCCAGGCGCCGTGGGCAACGCTGGGTGACAGCCCTGCCGACTGGCCCGAGGCCGGGATGGCCCGCCTGCACGCGCTCGGCTTTAAAACTGCCGCCATGGCGCTGGACAGCCGCGCCGTCAGCATCGATGACCCCGCGCTGCGCGCCGAGCCGCGACTTGCCATCGTGCTGGGCACAGAGGGCGACGGCCTGGCCCGCACCACGATTGCCCACTGTGACTACACCGTCATGATCCCCATGCAGCACGGCGTAGACTCACTGAACGTGGCCGCGGCAGGAGCCGTGGCGTTCTGGGAGCTGCGGGCAAGATAAAAAATAGCGAACACCGTAGGGGCGGATTCTATATCCGCCCGTGCCGCGCTGCCTTTGGCACAATTCCACGGGCGCATATGGAATGCGCCCCTACGGGTATTTCCCGGCAGTGTGCTGCACCGCAAACTTCCTCCGTCAATCTGCCACAAAAATATTACAAAACTTTTACGCCCTGCTGACCGAAACGTCGGCGGGGCTTGTTGTTTTTGACGGAGCAAAATGTTACAATAATTATACAAGCACGCAAAATGCGTGCAATAAAAAATGCGGAGGTTTTCTTCCATGGGCTTCCTGAAAAAATTCACCAAACAGGAGATCAGCTGGATGATGTACGACTGGGCCAACAGCGCCCACTCGGTCATCGTCGTGACCATCCTGCCCATCTTCTTCGACACCGTTGCGGGCTACACCGCCGACAGCGTGTCCAGCATGTCCACCTGGGGCTTTGCCACCAGCCTGGCTATGGCCATCGTCGCCCTCAGCGCGCCGTTCCTGGGCGTGTTCGGCGACATCCGCGGTATGCGCAAAAAGCTGTTCACGGCATTTATGCTCATCGGCGTTGTCTCGGTAGCAGGGCTTTCCTTCACGCCGTTCATGGACTTCACCGCCTCGCCGGAAGCGGCGGGCAGGGTCGCGGCGATAGTGCTGGTGCTCTACATCACAAGCACCATCGGCTTTGATGCGTCCTGCATCTACTACGACGCTTTCCTGACCGACGTCACGACGGAGGACCGCATGGACTCGGTCTCGACGCTGGGCTACGGCCTCGGCTACATCGGCGGCTCGACGATCCCCTTGCTGATCTTCCTCATCATGAACGCCGTCGGCGTGCCGATGCTGACCTGCCTCGGGTTCATCTTTGGCCTGACCGCCGTGTGGTGGCTCGTGTTCAGTGTCCCGCTGGTCAAAAACTGTGAGCAGACCTCCGGCAAGCCCTATAAGAAGGGCGACGTGGGGGCCAGCATTAAAAACGTGTTCACGACCATGAAGGAGATCGGCGCGGATAAGCCGATGCTGATCTACATTATATCGTACTTTTTCTACATCGACGGTGTGCATACCATCATCAGCATGTCTACAAGCTACGGCACCAACCTGGGGCTGGACTCCGCCGGTATGCTGCTGGCGCTGCTGCTGGTGCAGGTGCTGGGCCTGCCGTTCTGCCTGCTCTATATGAAGCTGGCCGAGAAGTTCGGCGCGCGCACGATGGTCGGCGTCGGCATCTGCGTTTACATGTTTATCTGCGTATTTGCGTTCTTTATGAACAGCCTATGGCAGTTCTGGATGCTGGCCGTGCTCTGCGCCACCAGCCAGGGCGGCATTCAGGCGCTGTCCCGCTCGATGTTCGGCAAGCTCATTCCCGACAAGGCCCGCAGCGGCGAGTTCTTCGGCTTCTTTGACATCTTCGGCAAGTTCTCGTCCATCATGGGCCCGGCGCTCGTCGGTTTTGTCAGTGCCTTTACCGCCAACAAAATGCTGGCCGACCAGGGTCTGACCGCCGCCACAGCCACCGCCGAGCAGGTCGATGCCATCAATGCCGCCGCCGGACCGTTCGGCATTTTGTCCGTCATCCTCATCATCATTGTCGGTGCCGTGCTGTACTTTGGCGTGCTGCCGAAAGTTATGACGAATGACGAGAGGAAGATCTGAATAGAGATAAAAGATAAGAAATAATAGATAAAAGAAATGGTGGACCGTGTCGCTGCGCTCCGCTCAAAAATGCACCCGTTTGCGTTACCGTAGGGGCGCATTCTATATGCGCCCGTCAGTCGGCAGCCGACTTGCGGGCAGATATAGAATCCGCCCCTGCGTTTTTGTTTGCGCCAAAGACGCAAACGCAACCTTCTTTATTCTTTATTATTTTTTATTTATTATTTACACTTTGCAAAATTGACATTTCCCCCGTTACGCAGTACAATTATACCTACGCTGATACGAAAGGGGACCCCACATGCCGGAAGGCTATACCCATGTGCGCACCGCAAGAAAAGCTGCGGAAACCATCCACTACAAAATTCAGTGCCCGGCGGCGTTTGCGGCGGGTGCCAACGGCCCGGACAGCTTTTTCTGCTTTGAAATCTGGAAAAAGCGCGCCAAGCGCCGCTATGACCTGCCCGGCCTCGGCAGCCGTATGCACGAGGAAAAGACAGGCGCGTTCCTGCGCAGTCTTTGCACCAACGTCAAGACCCGCCCGCAGGTCGAGTACACGCTCGGCTTTTTGAGCCACTACGCCGCGGATACCGTCGTGCATCCGTTCATCTGTGCCATGTGCGCGCCCGGCCAGCCCTACGCGGGCAAGGGCGGGCACGGCTATCTGGAAATCGCGCTCGACTCGACGCTCCACGCCGAGGACACCGGCTCTGCGCTGGTTCCCGTCGATGACGTCAGCCCCCTGCCCACAGGGGAGGAGCTGGCCGACATCACGGCGCTGCTGCACACCTGTCTGCTGGAAACCTACGGTGAGGACATCCCCGTGGAGTACCTGGCCGATGCGTTCTGGCACACCTACAGGCTGCGCGGGCTGTTCCCCAGTAAGCACGGCGTGCGCCGGGTGTTTTTCTGGCTCGTGGAGCCGCTGTTCGGCGGGCGCGGCTTCATCACGGGCCACGTCTCGCCGCGGCAGCTGGACAAGCGCCTGCCCGACGACTGGACCGACCCGTTTACCGGCGAGCATCACGACGGCGGCCTGTTTGCGCTGCTGCCAAAGGCAGTTTTTCGCAGTGAGCAGTTCATGGGTGCGGCGCTGCTGTACTGGATGAACCGGCTGCCCCCCGCAGAATTTGCCGAAAAGCTCGGCAGTATGAGCTATCTGCAGGGCATCGCCACCCCCGAAAGCGACCCTGACACAACAAATCAAACCGAAAAGGAGAACACCGTATGATTCGCATTACCATGCAGAACGGCAAGACCATCGACATTGAGCTGGACCACAGCGCAGCCCCCATCACCTGCGAGAACTTTGAGAAGCTCGTCAAGGACGGCTTTTACAACGGCCTGACCTTCCACCGCATTATTCCCGGCTTCATGATCCAGGGCGGTGACCCGCAGGGCACCGGCATGGGCGGCCCCGGCTGGCACATCAAGGGCGAGTTCCTGCAGAACGGCGTTGCCAACCCCATCAAGCACACCCGCGGTGTCATCAGCATGGCCCGCTCGATGGACCCGAACTCCGCCGGCAGCCAGTTCTTCATCATGCACCAGGATGCCCCGCATCTGGACGGCAGCTACGCCGCCTTTGGCCATGTTGTGAACGGCATTGAGGTCGTCGATGAGATCGCCAACGTTGCCACCGACTGGAACGACAAGCCCCGCACGCCGGTTGTCATGGAAAAGGTCGAGATCGTCTGACAGCAATAAAGAGAGCTATGCCCACGGGCATAGCTCCTTTTTTATTATAAGGCTTCCCCTGAGGGGGAAGGCGTTTGATTTCAAATCACATAATCATTCCCCGGCTGGCTGGTGTTCAACAGGTCCGCCAGAGTGATGCCGTCGAAATAGTCGTTGATCATCGTATTCAGCTTGCGCCACATCGGCAGGGTGCGGCACTCGGCCATGCGGCGGCACTCCACGGGGTTCTGCTCCAGGCAGGCCACCGGGGCCAGGCTGCCCTCGCTCAGGCGCAGGATGCTGCCGACGGTATACTCCTCGGGCGTTTTGGTCAGGCGGTAGCCGCCGGACTTGCCGCGCAGACCGGTCAGGTAGCGCTCCTTGACAAGGCTCTTCACGATGGCCTCCAGATATTTTTCGGAAATTTCCTGCCGTGCGGCGATCTCCTTCAGGGGGATATAGCCGTCGTGCTGGTGCTCGGCAATATCGATCATAACACGCAGCGCATAACGGCCCTTCGTTGAAATCATCATAGTGGTATGCTCCTTACTGTTCTTATAACCTATTATACAGGTTGGTAAATAGGATGGCAACACCTTTTTGCAAAATAATTTTGGAAAATTCCCTATTACCCTATTGACAAACGGGAAAATATGTTGTATAATCCTATCAACCTACAAGAAAGGTATGAATTGATATGCGAAAGGGATTTGTGCCATACGCGCGATGTCGCCGTCATGAGCTGTAAAACCGCGACCGATTTACAAATAAACAGAAATGACGATGGAGGAAACTACCATGAGCAAGATTTATACTTCCGCAGACCAGCTGATCGGCCACACCCCGCTGCTGGAGCTCACCCATATTGAAAACGCCGAGAACCTTGAGGCAAAAATTCTCGCTAAACTGGAATATTTCAACCCCGCCGGCTCCGTCAAGGATCGTATCGCCAGGGCCATGATCGACGACGCCGAGGCCACCGGCAAGCTGAAGCCCGGCTCCGTCATCATCGAGCCGACCTCCGGCAACACCGGTATCGGTCTGGCGTCCGTTGCCGCTGCCCGCGGCTACCGCATCATCATCGTCATGCCCGAGACGATGAGCGTCGAGCGCCGCCAACTGATGAAGGCCTACGGTGCCGAGCTGGTGCTGACCGACGGTGCCAAGGGCATGAAGGGCGCCATTGCCAAGGCCGACGAGCTGGCGCAGGAGATCCCCAACAGCTTTGTGCCCGGCCAGTTTGTAAACCCGGCCAACCCCGATGCCCACAAGCGCACCACCGGCCCCGAGATCTGGGAGGACACTGACGGCAAGGTCGACATCTTCGTGGCCGGTGTCGGTACGGGCGGCACCGTGACCGGTGTCGGCGAGTACCTGAAGAGCCAGAACCCCAACGTCAAGGTCGTGGCCGTTGAGCCGGCTTCCTCCCCAGTGCTGAGCAAGGGTACTGCGGGCGCGCACAAGATTCAGGGCATCGGTGCCGGCTTTGTGCCCGACGTGCTGAACACCAAGGTCTACGACGAGATCATCCCCGTCACCAACGAGGACGCCTTTGCCACCGGCAAGCAGGTCGGCCACAAGGAGGGCGTGCTGGTCGGCATCTCCTCCGGCGCTGCGATCTGGGCCGCCATCCAGCTGGCCAAGCGCCCCGAGAACAAGGGCAAGACCATCGTGGCCCTGCTGCCCGACACCGGTGACCGTTATCTGTCCACTCCGCTGTTCGCGGACTGATTGCAATAACAGGAAACCTTTGCTATAATAAAGGTACTGTTGCATACGAAGTGAAGGCCGTAGGGGCCGGACATGTCCGGCCCGCAGCTTTCCCGGCAATGCCCTGATAAGGCAAGGCCGCGGGCGAGGCATGCCTCGCCCCTACAACTCAAAAGCAAAAATGTGCAGCACGAAAGAACCGTGCTGCATATTTTTTTAACCAAGGAGGCCCCTATGTCAAATACCCCCGGCGCGTTGATCGCAATGAGCGGCGGCGTGGACAGCACCGTCGCCGCCTACCTGATGAAGCAGGCGGGCTGCCGCTGCATGGGCGCGACCATGCGCCTGTACCAGAATGAGGATCTGGGCCAGAGCGGGTTCCACACCTGCTGCTCGGCGAAGGACGTCGAGGACGCCGCCGAGGTCGCGTTCCAGCTCGACATCCCGTTTGAGGTCGTGAACTACACCGAGGAATTCCGTGAAAAGGTCATTGCCAAGTTCATCGAGACCTACGAGGCGGGCGGCACGCCGAACCCCTGTATCGACTGCAACCGCACGATGAAATTTGATAAAATGCTGGACTTTGCCCGGGAGCACGGCCTGGACTATGTGGTCACAGGCCACTACGCCCGCATCGAGCAGGACCCCGCTACGGGCCGCTGGCTGCTGAAAAAAGCACTGTACACCGATAAAGACCAGAGCTATGTGCTCTACGTTCTGACCCAGGACCAGCTGGCGCACACGAAGTTCCCGCTGGGCGGTATGGACAAACCGTCCATCCGCAAGATCGCCGAGGAGCAGGGCTTCTGCAACGCGCGCAAGCACGACAGCCAAGACATCTGCTTTGTGCCCGACGGCGACTACGTCGGCTTTATGGAGCGCTACACCGGCAAATATTACCCGGACGGCGACTTTTTGGACGTGAACGGCAACGCTGTGGGCCGCCACCACGGCGCGGTGCGCTACACCTGCGGCCAGCGCAAGGGGCTGGGGCTGGCGTTGGGCGCGCCGGTCTACGTCTGCGGCAAGGATATGGAGAAGAACACCGTCACCGTCGGCCCCGAGAGCGAGCTGTTCAAGACGACGCTGATCGCCGGGGACTTCAACTGGATTTCGGTTCCCGAGCTGACCGCCCCCATGCGCGTCAAGGCCAAGGCCCGCTACCGCCAGGTCGAGCAGCCCGCGACGGCCTACCCGCTGGAAAACGGCCTTGTGAAGGTCGTTTTTGACGAGCCCCAGCGCGCCATCACCCGCGGCCAGGCCGTGGTGCTGTATGACGGCGACGTGGTCGTCGGCGGGGGAACGATACTATAAATAATAGATAAAAAATAATAAATAATAAATACGGCGC
>OJPK01000981.1_pt1 | contig 9805 bp, 6 predicted proteins | sample 1598491 | NCBI WGS metagenome assembly OJPK01 (sample SAMN03922487, study PRJEB24848) | human gut metagenome | isolation source: stool sample | host: Homo sapiens | place: Germany | collected 2011-05 | reverse complement strand
TGTGTATAAGAGACAGACTCGGTGATGAGGGCGACGACGGGATGGGCCGTGTCGGGATCGAGCTCGGTGGAGTTGGCTCCGCCGAGACCGCACACGTGACGGGCGAACTCGATGACGGCCATCTGCATGCCGAGGCAGATGCCGAGGAACGGGATCTTGTTTTCACGGGCGAACTCGATGGCCTTGATCATGCCTTCCGTGCCACGCTTGCCGAAACCTCCCGGGACGAGGATCGCATCGACGTCCTGAAGGATCTTCTCGGCGCCTTCCTCTTCGATCTGGCCGGCGTCGACGTAGCGGATCTTGACGCGGGTCTCCGTGCGGATGCCGGCATGGATCAGCGCTTCGTTGAGGGACTTGTAGCTGTCGGCGTAGTCGACGTACTTGCCGACCATGGCGACCGTGACCTCGCGCTGCGGGTTCTTGATGCGACGGACGATGTCCTCCCAGGCGGAGAGATCGGCGGGCTTCGTCTCAAGGCCGAGCTTCTTGCAGACGAGGTCGTCAAGATGCTGGGCGTGGAGCATGAGCGGCACTTCGTAGATCGTGGAGGCGTCGGCGACGCTGATCACGCAGTCCATCGGCACGTTGGAGAAGAGCGAGATCTTGGCGCGCTCGCCTTCCGGGATCATGTGCTCGGCGCGACAGAGGAGCATGTCGGGATAGACGCCCTCTTCGCGGAGCTTCTGAACGGAGTGCTGGGTCGGCTTCGTCTTGAGCTCGCCGGCGGACGGAATCCACGGGCAGAGCGTCAGGTGGATGAAGCAGGTGTTGTTGCGGCCCACGCGGAAGGACATCTGGCGGACGGCCTCGACGAACGGCAGGGACTCAATGTCGCCGACCGTACCGCCGATTTCAACGACGGCCACGTCGGGCTTGCCGTCAAAGGTGCTGGCGGCGCCGCGCTGGATGAACTCCTGAATTTCGTTCGTGATGTGCGGGATCACCTGAACGGTCTTGCCGAGGTATTCGCCGCGACGTTCCTTGCGAAGCACGCTCTCGTAGATCTGACCCGACGTGAAGTTGTTGGGCTTGTGCATCTTCGTGGAGATGAAGCGTTCGTAGTGACCGAGGTCGAGGTCGGTTTCCGCCCCGTCTTCCGTCACAAAAACTTCACCGTGCTGGAAAGGCGACATCGTGCCCGGGTCGACGTTGATATACGGATCGAGCTTGATCATGGTCACCTTCAGACCACGAGATTCCAGAATAGCCGCTAACGAAGCGGCGGCGATGCCCTTGCCGAGAGAAGAGACAACGCCGCCGGTCACAAATACGTACTTGGTCATGAAGAAGAGCCCCACGCAAGGAGGTACAGGAAAAAATTAAAGCCGAGATTATACCTGAAGTTCGGCATACCGCCCGAAAAACGTCTCCGCTTCCGCGCCGCCTCCGAATCAGGCCGATTATTCATTGTACGAGAATTCTCCCGACGCCGACACGACTTTTTGCCGGGACTCCCGAAGGGCTTCCCCGCCCGGCCTACGCGTACGGAGGAAGCCCTCGGGCTCAGAGAAGCTTCTCCGCATCGAGCACGGGCGCCGCAGGCGCGGCCCTCGGATCGTCGAAGTCCGCGCGGCAGGCGGCCTCGAACTCCGCATAGCGGCAGACCTCGCACTCTTCGTCGCTGCCGCGAAAGTCCCACTCGGGCTGCACGGTGACGTGGTCGATCTGGAACTCCTCATGAAGCTGCCTGCGCAACACGTCGAGGATCTTGGGCCAGCACTCAGGGCTTTCGATGTGCACGTGGCACTGGATGGCGCCGTGACCTGGGCTCATCGTCCAGACGTGCAGGTCGTGCACGCGGTTGACGCCTGGGATAGCCTCGATCGTGCGACCGACGCTGAAATAGTTGACGCCTTCAGGCACGCTGTCAAGAAGAACGCGCGTCGAGTCGCGGAGGATCTCCCAGGTTGCATGCAGAAGCAGGCAGCAGACGACGAGCGAGAGAATCGGGTCGGCAATCGTCGGACCGCCGAAGTAGATGACGGCGCCCGCGACGATGGCCGCCACGGAGCCGAGCAGGTCGCCCATCACGTGCAGAAGCGCCGCGCGCGTGTTCATATTCTTGCGGTCTCGGGAGAGGGACCAGGCAACGAGAATGTTGATCACCAGACCCACAGCCGCGATCGCCATGACGGAAAGGCCGGAGACGGGTTCGGGCGTCATGATGCGCGAGACGGCCTCGAAGAAGATCCATCCCACGACGCAGAGCATCACGAGACCGTTAATGAAGGCGGCAAGCACCTCGACGCGGCCGTGACCAAAGGGGTGGTCGTCGTCCGCCCCCTTCTGGGCGATCTTGTTGGCAACTAACGCGAAAAGCAGGCTCGCCGAGTCGGTCACCATGTGCCCGGCGTCGCCGATCAGGGCAAGAGAATTGCCCCAGAGGCCGCCCACAAGCTCGATGACGGAGAAGCTGAGCGTGAGCGCAACCGCGAAGCCCAGCACGCTCGTCTTCGTCTTTTCGGCCGCATGAAGCCAGTGGCTGTCTCCTCGGCCGTGACTCGAGAACTCGGAGTTGGGCTCGGGCTTTTGAAAAACGTCGTCGAAATGCTTCTGTTCGGACATGATGAATGGTGCCGTTGTTGACCTCTGCTGCGCGCAGACAAGCGCAAGGCCCGGACATCCTCAGGGCTGTCCGGGCCTTTGTTCTGATTTGAGACGGATTATAAAGCCTCCGCCTCCGTCAGGCATGCCCTCGGGCGGCGACAGGACTTACTTGCCGGTGAGCATCGCCACCGAGCCGCTGCCTGCGAGAAGCCCCGCGCTGGCGTAGATGCCGAGCTTGGCGCGCGTGTCCGTGATGTCGAGGTTGCGCATCGTGAGCTGACCGATGCGGTCGACGGCGGTGAACATCGAGTCGCCCTTCTCCATCGTGAGGCGGGACGGTTCGTACGTCAGGTTCGGGCTCTTGGTGGAGACGATCGTGTAGTCATTGCCGCGGCGCAGCTCGATCGTCACTTCGCCGGTGACGGCACGGGCGACCCAGCGCATAGCGCTTTCGCGGATCATCAGCGCCTGGCTGTCGAACCAGCGGCCCTGATAGAGGTAGCGGCCGAGCTTGATGCCGTTGATGCGGTATTCGGCGATCGTATCCTCATTGTGAATGCCGGTGACGAGGCGTTCGTAGGCAAGGAAGAGAAGCGCCATGCCCGGAGCTTCATAGATGCCGCGGGACTTGGCCTCGATGATGCGGTTCTCGATCTGGTCGGACATGCCGAGACCGTGACGGCCGCCGATGCGGTTGGCCTCTTCCATGAGAGCGACGGGATTCGAGAACTTCTGCCCATTGATGGCGACGGGAACGCCTTCGTTGAATTCAACCGTGACCGTTTCAGGCTTGACTTCAACGTCGTCGCGCCAGAAGGCGACGCCCATGATCGGCTCAACGATCTTCATGTTGGAGTCGAGGCTTTCCAGGTCTTTGGCCTCATGCGTGGCGCCGAGCATGTTCGAGTCGGTCGAGTAGGCCTTCTCGGCGCTCATGCGGTAATTGAAGCCCTCCTTCTGAAGGAAGGCAGACATTTCGGCGCGGCCGCCGAGCTCGCTGATGAACTGCACGTCGAGCCAAGGCTTGTAGATCTTGAGGTTCGGGTTGGCAAGAAGACCGTAGCGGTAGAAGCGCTCGATGTCGTTGCCCTTGTACGTGGATCCGTCACCCCAGACGTTGACGCCGTCCTCACGCATGGCGGCGACGAGCATCGTGCCCGTCACGGCGCGGCCGAGCGGAGTGGTGTTGAAGTAAAGCTGGCCTGCCGTCGAGATGTGGAAGGCGCCGGACTGAATGGCGGCGATGCCTTCGTTCACGAGCTGTTCGCGGCAGTCGATCAGGCGGGCGTTTTCGGCGCCGTACTCCATGGCGCGACGCGGAATGGCTTCATAGTCAGTTTCGTCGGGCTGGCCGAGGTTGGCCGTGTAGGCGTAAGGCAGAGCGCCCTTGTTCTTCATCCAGCGAAGAGCAGCGCTCGTATCGAGGCCGCCGGAAAAGGCAATGCCGACTTTCTGGCCGACGGGAACGCTTTGAAGGATCGTTTCAGACATGTTTTGAGTTTCTTGTGAGTTCGTGTTGTTGTTTACCCAGCAACCTGGGGCCTGTGGCGATGATTATCCGCTCTCTCAGCCCCGCCTGCCGCCTCCGAACGCCACTATGTGAAACTTTTTGAAGAGTCCTCAAACAGCTTGAGGAGTTGTACCTAGACGGTCTGAGAACGACAGACAAATGGTCGACATATGACCGCATTTGTCCGCCTTAGCAACAAAAAACACCTGCAGCATGCAAGTCGGCACGCAGAATTGCATTTCTCCGACGGACTTTGCATAATGGCCCATTCTCCGAAAGCCTTCCTGCTGACATTCCACCTCCTCGTCAGAAAATCGCATTACCAACACAAAATGAATTTTCTCAAGCTCGAAGCCTATCCGTTGCTTGCCCGCATCAGGCAACTGCTGCCTGTTCTGGGACAGTGCCTGATGTACTTTATCGCCGCCGTTTTTCTGCTCGTCGCCTCAAATGCAGCACTGACGGGTTCTCTCCATGGTCTGCTCGGCAAGGCTTCTCACACGGCTCTAGGAGCCGTCCCTCTCGCCGCCTTTCTTTGCCTCTATAGAAATAACCACCGCGATCTGGCCCTTGGCTTTGTTCTTTGGCTTATCCTCAGCATCCCTCCGATTACAACTGCCTTTCTCGAAACAAAGCCTCTCTCAACCCTTGACATTGCTGAGAACAATGTCTGGGCCATGACTCAAGCCGTCCTCCTCATTGCGGGAACTGGGTTGACGGGCCTGATCCGACATCGTGCCGTCAGATTTTCCGCTGCCGCCCTCATGACCTGCTGCTGGATTCTCGCCTTCCTGCCAATCGCGAGCTTTCTGGTCTACCTGATCGGCTTTGACGCACTTCTGACTCCGGACATCGTGCTCGCGCTTGCTCAGACCCATCCGAATGGAGCTTGGGAATACCTGACCTTTATGGGACCGTTCATGATGGGCGTTGTTGCGCTTGCGTGCCTTACACTCCTTGCCCTGTCCGTAGCAGCCTTCAAAAAAGGAATGCACTCCCGCTCCCTGCCCCAGACGACCGCCTTCAGGATTGCCGTTTTGACAACTTGCTGTCTGGCGGCCATCTCCAGTTTCAAAAGTGCCAACAACGTATCGCTTTACGCGTTTTATAACGCCTACATCCACATCAGGGAAACAGGTCGCTTCGAAGAAGGATATGAACAACGCAAGGCGATTCTTGAAGAACTGGCCAAAGCCGGTCAGAAAGGTCGAAGCGGTCTATTCGTATTCGTGATCGGCGAGTCGCATACCCGTGACCGCATGACGGCATACGGCCCTCAGGAACACGAGGCTGAAGGACATGCGTTCCGACAGAAACTTCATTCTGTTCGACAAGGCGTATACGTCGTATGTCGCAACCGTGTCAGCGCTCACCTATGCACTCACGGCCAAAAACCAATACAACGACATCAGCTATGACGACAGTCCTTCCATCGTCGAGGTCGTCAGGGCCTCCGGCTATGAAACGTATTGGCTGAGCAATCAGAGCAAAATCTCGCCTTGGTCCACACCCATATCGATCATTTCAAGCAACGCGGATCATCACGTCTGGCTTGGGGAAACTTATGACGGAGAACTCCTCAAGCATCTTCCCACCCAAGACGGGAAGCCTACTGTGATCTTCATCCATCTCGTTGGCAGTCATACCGACTACCCCAATCGTTACCCCCCGGAATACAAGTTCTGGGACGAGCAGGACAGGACGAATGCCTACGACAATTCCCTCAGGTACAACGACTGGGTGCTTTCCCAACTTTATGAGGCTTTCAAGGCACGTCCCGACTTTCAGGTCATGATTTATATGGCCGACCACGGAGAGAATCCAAAGCTCGGACACAGGCCGGCTCATTTCACTTGGGACATGGCCAGAATTCCCCTGTGGTTTGCCATGTCGGACGATTTCGTGAAAAAGCACCCTCAGACCGTCGCCGCGCTCAAGGAAAACGCAGTGAAACCGTTTACGAACGACATGATGTTCGACTCGCTCTGCGGCGTCTTCGGTCTCAAGGAATGGCCGTTTTACAACCCCAAAAACGACATTTCCTCTTTTACATACGACCGCCCTGTCTCGGAGCTTCGCACCATGTACGGAGATATTCGCATCGACAGCGATCCAAACCTCTAAAGTCGATTTCGACTCACAAGCCATGTCGGCAACCTCCAAAGGCTGCCGACATGGCTTTCTTCCCTCCACGTTCCTTTCACACTGCCGCTTATCGACGACATCTCCGTCCTTTCGCCTACACAAGAGGCAAAACCAATATTCCGTTACAAACAGTCCAGAGTGACACTCTTACTTTTTTCCATAGGGGTTTTCCTATTTTTCAATCTTTCTAGTCCAAGATCAAACGCAATGCACTGTTGATTGCTTGACCTCAATCAATCCGTATAGACTGAACGAGTTACCTGAAGGTACTGCGGTTTCAGGACCATGAAAACGAACTGCAGGGTACGCCTGACGGCCAGTCCGCCACTTTTCAAGCGGCGGACACTCAAACAACAGGAGCGCCATTCAACTGACGCGCTCCAAACTAGAGGAGCAAACAACCATGTCCATGAAGCAGACCCTGATCGGCCTCGGCCTCGTCGCCGCCTCCGGCGCCGCCCTCGCCCTTCCGAACATCGCCGTTCTCGCTACCGGCGGCACAATCGCCGGTGCCGGCGCCTCCGCTACGGGCACTGCCTATCAGGCCGGCAAGGTGAGCGTCAACCATCTCGTTGCCGCCGTTCCGGAACTTGCCAACATCGCCAACGTGACCCCGAAGCAGGTCGCCCAGATCGGCTCTCAGGACATGTCCGACGAAGTCTGGCTCAAGCTCGCCCAGACGATCAACGCCGACTGCAAGAAGTATGACGGCTTCGTCATCACGCACGGCACGGACACGATGGAAGAAACCGCCTACTTCCTGAACCTCACGCTCAAGTGCGACAAGCCCGTCGCCATGGTCGGCGCCATGCTGCCGTCCACGGGCCTCGGTGCTGACGGCCCGCGCAACCTCTACAACGCCGTTCTGACCGCCGCCACGCCTGAAACCGCCAAGCAGGGCGTCGTGGTCGCCATGGACAACATCGTCGTCGGCGCTCGTGAAGTCATCAAGACCAACACGGTTCAGCCCGAAACGTTCCAGGCCGCCAACTTCGGCAAGGTCGGCACGATCTTCAACAACAAGGTGACGTACTCCACGCTCCCGGTTCGTGCTCACACGACCGCCACGCCGTTCGACGTCACGGGTCTGAAGGAACTCCCGAAGGTCGGCATCGTCTACAACCACGCCGGCGTGGAAGGCCTCCAGGCTGAAGCGCTCGTCAAGGCCGGCTACAAGGGCATCGTGAACGCCGGCGTCGGCAACGGCAACATCCACAAGTCCATCTGGCCGGTTCTTGAACAGGCCACGAAGAACGGTGCCGTCGTTGTTCGCTCCTCCCGCGTTCCGACGGGCGCCACCACGAAGGACGCTGAAGTGGACGACAAGGCCCAGCACTGGGTCTCCTCCGGCGAACTGAATCCGCAGAAGGCCCGCGTCCTCCTGCAGCTCGCCCTGACGAAGACCTCCGACTGGAAGGAAGTCCAGAAGTACTTCGACCTCTACTAATCGAAGTCTCCGCCTGCGCTTCACATGATTGCTGAAGCGCATGACTCAAGTCTTGAAAAAGCCCTGATCCGAAAGGTTCAGGGCTTTTTTCATCACAGCGGCGGCACGGCCGCAGCCAAGGCAGCTGTTGAACAAATACAGGGACTCTCCAGAAACGGCAATGGCCCGTTCACATTGAACGAGCCACTTCGTTTTGACGTCAAGATGTGCCTGGTGCGGCCACCGGGACTCGAACCCAGATCCGTCCCTTAGGAGGGGACAGTTCTATCCAGTTGAACTATGGCCACCACCGTCCTGTCTTGCGTCAGGGTAGTGAATTCTAGCAGATCCTGACCGATTGCAGTGAAGTCCTTGCAAAAAGCCAGTCCCGTGCATCACTTCTTCTGCATGTTCTTCGCTGCAAGCGCAAGGAGGAGCTCCTTGCGGCCAACGTCGTTGAAGCGGATGTAGACGCGGGCATCATTGCCCGAGCCCGTGATCGACTCAATCACGCCGCGACCGAACTTCTTGTGCTCTACCTTGTCGCCCGCCTCGTAGCCGAATGTAGAGCCTGCTGCGCGCGCGGCCGCCTTCTTCACGACGGGATCCTCACCCGAGCGGTAAGTGCCGCCTGCGCCCGAGAGTCCCCTGCGCCAGTCGTCCTTGTCCTGAGAAGCGGACGAGCGCGAGGAACCGTAGGAGGACGAGCCACCGCGGGACGACGAAGACGAACTCCAGCTGCGGGAGGAAGAGGACGAGCGGCCGTAGCTTCGCTCGCCACCGCGCGATCCGCCGAAGGACGGACGCTCCCATCCGTAACCACTTGCACGACTCTGCCCGCCGTACGAACTCCTGTAGCCCTGTGCTTCGGCCGTCAGGTCCTTGTTGTCGACCAGCTGCTCAGGAATCTCGTCAAGGAAGCTTGAGGGTTCGTTCCTGCGGTATTCGCCGTACTGCATGCGGCTCTTGCAATACGTGATGACCAGACGCTGCTTGGCGCGCGTGATGGCCACGTACATCAGGCGGCGTTCTTCGGAGACGCCTGGACCCCGCTCGTCCTTGAGGGCGGAGAAGTGCGGGAAGAGTCCTTCTTCGACACCGGCGATGAAGACCTGCGGGAACTCCAGACCCTTGGCGGCGTGCACCGTCATGAGCTGAACGGCGTCCACATCACCCTGCTCGTTCTTGTCACCCGCCTCGAGCGTCGCCTGAGTCAGAAAGCCCTGAAGCGGCGTCTGACCGCCTTCATCGGCGGGCCTGAAGGCAGGCATGCTGTCGGGCAGACCCTCGTTGGCGATGTAGCCCGCCGCAGCCGACATCATTTCACGCATGTTCGCAATGCGGTCCTCGCCGTCCTTCTCGGCGTTGTAGTGGGCCTCAAGACCCGAGCGCACGATGACGAGCTTGATGGCGTCCTGAAGGCTGAGGGAATCCGCTTCCTCGCGCATGTTCATGATGAGCTCGCGGAAGGACGCGAGCTTCGGGGGCACCTTGTAGTCGGGCGCAAAGAGTGTGCCGAAGAGCGTGAGTCCGCGTGCGGCGGCTTCCTCCGCCAGCGTCTCGATCGTGCGCGCACCGATCCCGCGAAGCGGGAAGTTGACGACGCGCTGAAAGCTCGTGTCGTCGCCCGGGTTGTCCATCAGGCGCAGATAGGCGAGCACGTGCTTGACTTCGGCACGCTCGAAGAAGCGCTGTCCGCCGTAGATGCGGTAGGGAATCCCTCGGGCAGTAAAGGCGCTTTCGAGCGCGCGCGACTGCGCGTTCGCACGATAGAGGATCGCATGGTCGCGCCAGGCGCGGCCTCGGGAGCGGTCCGCCTCGATTTCGCGGGCGATCCACTCTGCTTCAGCGCGGTCGTCGTCAAGCTCTGCCACGCAGATGCGGTCGCCGCGGCTGCCCGACGTCCAGAGATTCTTGCCGAGACGGTTCGAATTGTGTGCAATGAGCGCGTTGGCCGCGTCAAGAATCGTCCCCGTCGAGCGATAGTTCTCCTCAAGCCTGATGGGCTCCTCAACGCCGAAGTCGCGGAGGAAGTCGCTCATGTTCCCCACGTTCGCACCTCGGAAGGCGTAGATCGACTGGTCGTCGTCACCCACGGCGAAGACGGCGTTCATCGGTGCGCCGCCGGGGCCTCGTCCGAACCCCGCCAGCATCTGAAGCCAACGGTACTGCAG
>OJPK01000977.1_pt1 | contig 9828 bp, 12 predicted proteins | sample 1598491 | NCBI WGS metagenome assembly OJPK01 (sample SAMN03922487, study PRJEB24848) | human gut metagenome | isolation source: stool sample | host: Homo sapiens | place: Germany | collected 2011-05 | reverse complement strand
TCGTGGGCTCGGAGATGTGTATAAGAGACAGCAACTTCACCAGCCCCTGCCTCACGGTCGTACCCATCAGCAGCGGGCCGCACCGGCTGGATGGTACGGATTCCAGCAACGTAATCCTGCACTGCGCCTGCCTCGAGAGACAGAGCGCAGCGGTGGTCGGCCAGATCACCACCATCGACCGCGATCACCTGCTCCGCTTTATCGGGGTAAGCAACGCGCTCGACCTGCGCAACGTTGAGAACGCCATCCACTGGTACCTGGAACTGTTTGAGGAGGACTGACATGAACATCAACATCAATATCCGCGCCGACAGCGCAGACGACTACAAGGCCGCCATCAAGGCGCTGATGGATGGCGCGGGCATGGTCGGGTTTGAGATTCCCAACCTCACGCTCCCTGCTCCCCGCTCGGGGAGCGTCAAGGCCCAGCAGCAGGCCGACGCCGAGGAACTGCTGCGCAAGCAGGCCGCCAAGGCCCAGCAGCAGGCCACCGTAGAGGCCCCTGTGCCCAGCGCCGGAGAGATGCCCATCGAGGCGGAGAAGCCCGCAGAGAAGCCCACAGCCGCCAAGGCGGTCACCATTGACGAGGTGCAGGCCCTGGGCCGCAAGATGGCCCTGGCAGGCAAGATGGACAGGGTCGCGGCGGTGTTGAAGAAGTACGACGCCCCGAAGATCACCGCGCTGCCCGCCGAGACATGGGCAGCCGTCAAAGCAGATTTGGAGGCAGCGAACAATGAGTAAGAAACCTGTAAGCATCCACATCACCTGCGATGGCGAACACCAGCTGAAGATTCAGTGCGCCGGGAACCCCTTCGGCATCCTTCACTGCCTCGCCCAGGCCGCCGCAGAGACCATCAGGGGCAGCGACTGCTTCGATGATAAGATCGCCGCCGTAACGGCATTCACGCTCCAGACGCTGGAATTTTTGACGGAGGAGGATGAAGACAATGAGTAGTTTTATGACAGGGGACAAGGTACGCCTCATGGATAACTTCCGTACACGAGGAGACCATAAGAAGCACCCCGAGTACTATCCCGAACCGGGCACCGTAGGAACAGTCTACCAGGACTCCGCCCCCGATGGAACGACACTGGTGGAATGGCCGCAAGCTGCCATTCGAGGCCCAAGAAGTGACTGGTGGGCGCATTCCGCTGATCTTGAACGTGTCAAAGACGAGGTGCCCAATTACTACATCCGGGTTACAGCTACCGGCGAGGAAGAGGCAAAGGTAGAAGTGAATGGCCCGGCAGCCTGGGTGCACAAAGCGCTGGCGCAAGTCATCCTGAAGCTGAACCCCGAGCAACCACTTGACGTCCTGGCTTGCGTTGTGTCCCATGCGCTCAGCGTAGAGGAGGATAAAGACGATGGCACCGACTAAGCACGCAATCCTCAGCCCGAGCGCAGGGGCGCGATGGGTAGCCTGCCCGCCCAGCGCCAGACTTACCGAGCATATGCCCAGCGAGACCAGCCCCTACGCGGAGGAAGGCACAACAGCGCATTACCTCTGCGAGCAGGTCGTCAGGCGCAGCCTGCCCGGCTGGGCGGGATTGCCGGAAGCCCCGATGGACGATCTGATGGGTAGCGACGCCTACACCCCGGAGATGAAGGAAGCCGCCAAACTGTACGCCGACTTCATCCACACGGTCTACGACGGCTTCCCGCACACCCCGACCCTTTGCGTAGAGCAGCGGGTCAGCATGACCCGGTGGGCGCGGGAGTGTTTCGGAACCTGCGACTGCCTGCTGATCGGCGATGGCATCCTTCATGTTATCGACTTCAAGTACGGCGCAGGGGTTCCGGTCAGCCCGGTGGACAACATCCAGATGATGCTGTACGCGCTGGGGGCCTGGGACTTGTTCAGCGCGACCGACGACATCCAGACGGTACGCATGAGCATCGTCCAGCCCCGCATCCAGAGCGAGCCGGAGACCTGGGAAACCAGCGCGGACAGCTTGCTCGACTGGGCCGAGAACACCCTGCGCCCCGCGGCCAAGCAGGCATGGGAGGGCAAAGGCGAGCTGAACCCCGGCGAAAAGCAATGCCGCTGGTGCAAGGCCAAGCCCCAATGCCGCGCCTGGAAGGAGAAGTACGGCCCGCTGGCCGACTTCATGACCCAGACCCCCGAGGCCCGAGACCCGCGCCTGCTGACCGACGAGGAGGTCGGAGAGTGGCTGATTGCGGCACAGGGCATTGCGGATTATGTGAAATGCCTGGAGGAGTACGCCCAAAAGCAGCTGCAGCAGGGACACGCAGTCCCCGGCTGGAAGCTGGTCGAGGGGCGCAGCACCCGCCGGTTCACCGACCCGGACGCAGCCTTTAAAGCCATCGAGGCCGATGGCATCAGCGAGGCGATGCTGTACGAGCGCAGCCCCATCAGCCTGACGGCAGCAGAGAAGCTGCTGGGCAAGAAACGCTTTGCCGAGGTCTGCGGTACCTGGGTGGAGAAGCCCAAGGGCAAGCCCACCCTGGCCCCCGAGAGCGATAAGCGGCCCGCCTATGATGCCGCTGAAGGATTCGAGGTGATCAAGTAGTGCCACCTTTAGCCGGGGACTACCCATTCTACGCACCGTCACCTCAAGACCCGCGCAGGTTCGTAAACTACAACAATTTCATCGAGGAATATTACGAACTCCACGGCAACTACGACTACGCCCACGAGGCCTTCCACGCAGCCCGTGAGGCTCGGCGACACCATCGGGACGCCTACTCTATGGCACGGAGTGCTCCGCGCCCTTACCGTGGGTGTTACTGGCACAGCTACACAGCCGAGGAGAAGCGCGCATACGCCATTCGGATGCAGGAAGAACACGCGCTGGACGGATTCGAGGTGCTCAAGGAATGACCTACGGCGTCTGGAACAACGCGGAAAAGCGCTTCGTTTTTGGCATTGCCGCCGAGACCCCTCGCAAAGCAGAGCGGGCCTTTAGAAAGACCTGCGTCAACTGGCGCCAATGGCGCTACGAAATCAAGCCCATCCCCGAGGGATTCAATAATCCCAGAAACCCGCACTACGCCCATTTAATAAGGAAAGGACAAAACACCATGAACTCGAACGAAATTATTCTCCCCTGCCGCCTGAGCTACGCCAACATCTGGGAGGCCCGCCAGAGCATGGAGGGCGACAAGATGCAGTACAGCTGCTGCCTGCTGATCCCCAAGACGGACACCGCCACCATCCAGCGCCTCCAGAAGCTGATGACCAAGATCGAGAGCGAGGCCGTCACCACCAAGTGGGGCGGCAAGAAGCCTGCCAGCTACGCACACCCCTTGCTCCGCGACGGCGACACCGACCCGACCAAGGGCGGCGATTCCAACTACGCAGGCTGCTACTTCATCAACGCCAAGGCCAACGCCGACCACCCGCCCAAGATCATCGATGCCCGCTGCAACCCGGTCATGAACCGCGAGGAGGTCTACAGCGGCTGCTACGCCAATGTGAAGGTGTCCATCTACGCCTACAACAACCCCAAAGGCGGCAAGGGCCTCAGCGCAGGACTGGTAGCAGTCCAGAAGACGAAGGATGGCGCACGCCTGGGCGGTGACACTGGCACGGACGGCTTCGCTCCTCTGTCGCAGGAAGATGAGGATATGCTGAGCTGAACGCGGCACGGAGGCAAGCATGATACTTACTATCGATCTGGAGACGTACAGTCCCCAGGACATCGGCAAGGTGGGTGCCTACCGCTACGCACAAGACCCGGAGTTTGAAATTCTGCTGGCAAGCGCGGCGGTGAACGATGGCAGGGTGCTGCTTACCGATACCACCAACAACGGCAACGCAGGACTGGCGGCTGTAAAGCCCCTGCTCTTTGACCCGCGATTCACCAAGAGGGCCTGGAACGCAGCATTCGAGTGGTGGTGCCTTAGCGAGTATTTCCACCTGACCCAGCAGGAGCGCGAGGATTGGCTCGACCAATGGCAGGACAGCATGGTACACGCCATGTACTGCGGCCTGCCCGCCAGCCTGAAAATGGCGGGTCAGGCCCTCCAGCTGCCCGAGGACAAGGCTAAGATGAGGGAAGGCGCAGCGCTGATCCGCTACTTCTGCTGCCCCTGCAAGCCGACCAAGGTCAACGGTGGCCGCACCCGCAACCTGCCGAAGCACGACCCCGAAAAATGGGAGATTTTCCGACAGTACAACATCCGAGACGTCGAGACAGAGAGGCACATCGACAAACTGCTAGAACCCTTCACGGTGCCGGATTTCATCTGGCAGCAATGGCGGGACGACGTGCGGATGAACAGTCGCGGCATTGCCACGGACGCCGAAATGACCAGTGGGGCGCTTTGGTGCGGCCAGCAGTACAGCGCCGAGCTTTTCACCCAAGCCCAGCAAACCACCGGGCTGGCGAATCCCAATGCCCCCGGCCAGCTCCGGGCATGGCTGGCAGACAATGGCGCTGACCTGCCCGACCTGCGCAAAGAAACCGTGGCCGAGGCGCTGAAACAGCCCCAGACCGCGAAAGCCCGCCAGGTTTTGGAGCTTCGTCAGGAGCTAGGGAAATCCTCCCTCAAAAAGTACGACGCCATACAGGCGGCCACAGGCCCCGATGGGCGCATCCGAGGCACGCTGCAATTCTACGGCGCAACACGCACCGGGCGCTGGGCCGGACGGCTGCTGCAGGTGCAAAACCTACCCCGCACTTACGTCAAGCACCAGGACGAAATCCGAGAGCTTATCAAGGCTCGGCAGCTGCCCGCACTCGAGATGATCTATGGGAACGTGAACGACCTGCTCAGCCAGATGATCCGAACGGCACTGATTCCTGCGCCGGGGTCGGTGTTCATTGATGCAGACTTCTCCGCCATCGAAGCCCGGCTGATTGCCTGGGAGGCAGGCGAGGAATGGGTGCTTGACGTTTTTCGCACGACAGGCAAAATCTACGAGACAACGGCATCAAAGATGTTCGGCATCCCGGTGGAGACCATCGTCAAGGGGAATCCCAACTACAGCTACAGGCAGCGCGGCAAGGTCGCCACCCTGGCCCTGGGCTACCAGGGCGGGGTCGGGGCCATGCGGCGGATGGACGTCAGCGGGGCGCTTAAAGACCTGCCGGACGCCGAGATCCAGGACATGGTCAACCGCTGGCGGCAGCAGAACCCAAATATCGTCAAGCTCTGGCGGCGGATGGAACTGGCCGCCACAAAGACCATCGCCGACAAGAAACCTCACTCGGTCATCCTCGGCGTCACCTTCCGCATGGAGGCCAGCACGACCTGCCCCTTCCCCTTCCTGACCATGAGCCTGCCGAGCGGCAGAAAGCTCTACTACGCCGACCCCCGGGTCAGCGACGACGGCCACATCCACTACCGCGAACAGACCAACGCAGGCTGGCAGGACAGCGAAACCTACGGTGGCAAGCTGACCGAGAACCTGACGCAGGCCATCGGGCGGGACTGCCTGGAATACGCTCTGGACAACCTCAAGCAAGCCGGATACCGGGTGGTTTTCCACATCCACGACGAGGTGGTCATCGAGAGGCACACCGACACACCGGAAGCCAACCTGCAAGAGGTACGGCGCATCATGAGTCAGCCCGCCCCCTGGGCCAGGGGCCTGCCCCTCAACGCCGAGGGCTGGGTCGGCCAGTTCTTCACCAAGGACTGACCCGCGCAGGCAATGACACGCGCAGATAAGCGCCGCCACGGAAAAGCTTAGATAGGCGTCGCCACGGCGATGCTACGAGGCGTCTCGTAAAGATTCGAGTCGAGAGGGCAAAGGCATGGCCCTGAAATGCGTGACTATGGACTTGCTGTGTGAGGTAAAGCAGCACGTGGAGCAGCGACAGAATGGCGATGTATCGCGTGGCCAGGGAAAAGCACTGTAGGCACAGGCGTAGCGTGGCATCAACTGGCACAGCAAGGGCTTAGCTTAGATAAGCGGGGCGAAGGCAAGGCGCTGTGTGCACAGGCATAGCGTCCCCCCGGTTTGCAACGCAGCGGAATGGCATTTCACCGCGGAGCGAGGGCGAGGCGTTGATGGCAATGATGGCAAAGCAAAGGCTTTGCTGTGCGCAGCAAGAATTGGCCCTGCAAAGGCATTGCGTGGCATGGCATGGAAGGCGAGGGCACCGCACAGCCCCGTGCCGGAGGCACCGCTCAGCTACGGAAAAGCAAAGAGAAACACCGTACCGCCCAGGAAAAGCATAGCCTGCCCCGGATATGCTCCGCGCTACGTTGCAACACGCCGCGATGGATGTGAGTGGAGACGCACCGCTTCGGAGGCGAGATGCACTGCCCGAAAGCGAGCCGCAAAGGAATAGCATTGAACACCGAGGAAGAGCGGCGCAAAGGAGAGGCGAGGAGGTGTAAAGTCTCGCTGAGCCTAGCATTGGCGAGGAACCGCGAAGTGAGGAGGCGACAAGACGCGCACCGCTGAGGAACGGCACCGCGGCGAGAGACATGGCCTAGCAACGGCATGGCTTGGCACATCACAGCAGCGGCAAAGAACAGCAACCGAAAATTTCTACATTTTAAAAGGAGAGCACTACTATGAAAGTCAAAATCACCCTACTCGAAGAAGCCCTGGGCAGCAGCCCCAGCAACGAAGAACTTCTGGCGACCTACATCGCCAGCAAGGCCCCTACCGCCGACCTGACCGAGGAAGAAGTCTACAACATCAAGCAGCAGCAGGCCGAGGATCGTATCACGGTTTTTCCGAAGCAGGCGGATGGCCGCCCCTTCATCTACGACTACCAGATCAAGGGTATGCTTAAGGACAGCTGCAAGGCCCTGGCCTCCGCTGGCAAGGCGGGATATCCGGGCGGCAGCGCCTGCGCAGCGCTCAAAGCCTACAAGAAAGCCATTGATGGCCTGATTTTTGTATACCCCCGCGAGATTCCCTACGACTTGCACGGCCTGCGCATGGGCTACTGCGAGCGCCCGCTCCGCGCCAGCACTCCGCAGGGCGAGCGCGTCAGCATCGCCAAGAGCGAGAGCGTGCCCGCCGGATCTACGGCAGAGTTTGAAATCGAATGCCTCGACCCTTCCCTGGAGAAGATGGTACGCGAATGCCTGAACTATGGCACGAAGCGCGGCCTGGGCCAATGGCGCAACTCCGGCAAGGGCCGCTACACCTGGGAGGAGGTCACGGAATGACCCGCCTCTGCAAGAACCCGAAGCCCGCGCTCATGCGGGGCCGTGACCGCAAGTATACGGTGGTATGCATGAATTGCACCCGCACCGGGTATAAGGCCAGCTGCAAGACTGCGGCACAGTTTTACTGGGAGCTGGCGACCGAGCCGGAGAAGTGGGCCGACAAAGAGCAGCCCTTCCCTGTCCCGGCTGGAATCACAGACCACCCTTTTCTGTACGAAGCCATCAACGATGAGGAGGGATAACACATGACACCAAAGGACTACGCCTCCATGATCGACAAAGTGTACGACGAGCTGCGCAAGCAGGACTGGGGTACCGGCGCTGCGCTCGAATTGACAAAAACGTACTTCACCAGCGGCGCATACAAGAACGAACCCCAAAACCATGAGGAGGAATAACCCATGCTTCACTTTATCGCTGGCGTGCTGGTCGGCTCGCTCGCCGCCACCTACGCCATCGCTCTGATTTCCAATAACGAGGATGCCCTCCGAGAACAGAAAATCCGAGAGCTGCGCACCGCGAATCGGACGCTCCAGGAGGAATACACCAGCGCCAAGCGCCTGGAGATGTACTGGCGGGCACGCTGCATGAACACGACCATGGGGGTCAAGGCAGAAAGCCCGGCCCTGACAGCTGACGAATTGGTGGAGGCAGAAGCAGTATGCGAGTAAGCATAGGCACGAGCAGGACAGACAAGAAATGGAAGCAGCTGGAATTGACGTGGCCGGAGTTCGTGGACGCCGCCATCCAGCACCGCACCATTGGTACCGAGACCCACGCTGAGTACATGGCGATGCCCAAAGCCAAGCAGGATCAGCTGAAGGACAACGGCGGCTTTGTGGCCGCCAGCCTCGCCCAGGGCCGCCGCAAACGCGGCTGCTGCGAGACCCGCTGCATGGTAACCCTGGACATCGACAACGCCCAGGCAGGGGCCACGGACGCCCTGTGCGAGGCCGTCAAGGCCCTGGGCTGCGACCACCTGATATACAGCACCCGCAAACACGACGCCCAGCACCCGCGCATCCGGGTCATTATCCCCATCGACCGCCCGGTGACAGCCGACGAGTACCAGCCCCTGGCGCGTGCAGCAGCGCAGATGATCGACCCGAGCATGAAGGTCTTTGACCCCACCACCTTCGAGGCCGAGCGCCTGATGTACTGGCCCAGCGCCAGCAGCGACAGCGAGACGGTGTTCCGCAGCAGCACCCAGGACAAGCCGCTGCCCGCGGACACGATGCTCGACACCTACGAGGACTGGCGCAATGCCGCAGAGTGGCCCCTGTGCCCCGCAGAGAACGCCCCAAAGCGCCCGGGCGGCAAGCAGGCCGACCCCACCCAGAAGCAGGGCCTGGTGGGCGCTTTCTGCCGCGTGTACGACGTGCCTGCGGCCATGGATAAATACCTGCCCGACACTTACGCAACCGCAGGTGAGGGCCGCTACACCTACACCAAGGGCAGCACGACCGCGGGCGCGGTGCTGTACGACGGCGGCAATTTCCTGTACAGCCATCACAGCACAGACCCGGCGGGTGGCAGACTGGTCAACGCCTGGGATTTGGTGCGCATTCATCTCTTCGGCGAGCGTGACCTGGACACCAAGCCGGACACGCCCAGTAACCGCCTGCCCAGCTTTGAGGCCATGTGCGAGCTGGCAGGCAGCGACCCGACCGTAGCCGGGCTGCTGCGCGAGGAGCGAGAAACGGAGGCCCTGGCAGGCTTTGAGCCTGTGGAGGAAGGGCACGACTGGCACGAGCGCCTGGAATACAGCAATAAAGGTGAACTGCTGGCAACCGTGCAGAACCTGTGGCTGATCCTGCGGTACGACCCGGCACTCAGCGGGAAGATTTGGAATGACTTGTTCTCGATGCGCAGGATGTGCTGCGGGCCTTTTCTCTGGAACAGTAAAGAGGGCGAGCGCGGCTGGAGCGACGACGATGACGCCGGGCTGCGGTACTTCTTCGAGACCGTGTACCACCTGACCGGGCGGGCCAAAATCGACGACGCGCTGCGCATGGCAGCCGCCCAGAACGCCCGAGACCCGGTCGTGGACTACCTAAACAGCCTGCACTGGGACGGAAAGCCACGGCTGGACACCCTCTTCATTGACTACCTGGGCGCAGAGGACACCGCCTACTGCCGCGCAGTGGCCCGCAAGTGCCTGGTCGCCGCGGTAGCCAGAGCGCTGCAGCCTGGGTACAAATACGACCAAGTTGTCATCTTTTCGGGCGTGCAAGGTATCGGAAAGAGTACTTTTTTACGCAAATTGGGGCGGAAATGGTTCTCTGACAGCATCACAAACTTCCAAGGAAAGGACGCCCGGGAAAGCCTACGCGGGGTCTGGATCGTCGAGCTGGGCGAGCTGACAGCCCTGGACAAGAGCGAATCCGAGGCAGCTAAACAGTTCATCAGCCAGTGCGAGGACTGGTACCGGCCCAGCTACGGCCAGAACACGCAGCAGTACCCGCGCAGGTGCGTGTTCTTTGGTACCAGCAACAAGACGGAGTTTCTGCGAGACAGCACAGGCAACCGTCGGTTCTGGCCCATCGATGTGAACAAGCGTGAGGTGTACAAGTACGACCTGCGCAAGATGGACGAGGCGGACTGGCTGGACGACGAGACCATCGACCAGATCTGGGCCGAGGCCAAGGTTCACTACGAGCTGGGCGAGAAAACGTACATCAGCGGCGCGTTGCTGGTAGAGGCCCCCCAGGTGCAGGAGGAGCATCAGG
>OJPK01000963.1_pt1 | contig 10040 bp, 5 predicted proteins | sample 1598491 | NCBI WGS metagenome assembly OJPK01 (sample SAMN03922487, study PRJEB24848) | human gut metagenome | isolation source: stool sample | host: Homo sapiens | place: Germany | collected 2011-05 | reverse complement strand
GTGGGATACTGCTTCCGGGGATACCTACGTCGTGTCCAGTGCTGGCATCACCTGGTACGAGTGGGGATCCACGGACACTGCCACAGAAGATATAGCAACCCCGAAAGAGGAGGCGCCAGACGCCTCCTATACAGAGGACAAGAATCTCCTCTACCGGGTCCAGGGATCGGGGGAGGACTCCTATTACAGCAATGCTCCAGCGAGTGCGGAGATCAGCAGCAGTCAAAATTTGCCGGAGGGGTACAACTTCCTGTTGGTCTTCCGCCATGGCAGGATCCTGCTGCGGAAGGATGGAGAACCAGTGGACGTTTACGGCGATGGATTTTTTACAGAGGATTCCCTGTGGGACGTCCCCGGCTATGAGAATTTCACGGCCGGGGAGGACGCGGCGGATGTGACCGTCTACATGGCCGTCCGGGAGGAGCCGGTGCCTTATCTCCAGCTGAACAGCGGCGGACAAACCCGCTTCTACGATGATTTTTACGGCTTATATCAGCACATTCGGGAGATGCAGGGATTCTACCTGCTGCGGGCGGTGCTGTGCGCAGCTGGAGCCGTATGCCTGATCGCCGCCCACTTCCTGCGGGCGGAACGGCGGAGGGCGGAGAAAAAGCTGGCCGCTCTCACTCGCCGCGTGCCCGGGGAGATCTGGTGGCTGGCGGCTGCCCTGGCAGTCCTCTCCATGGTGTTCTCCACAGGATTCGGCGGCTACTCTCCCTTTGAATTCTGGTATTACGGCTGGGTGGGTCCGACCATGACGGACGCCCTGCGGCTGGCGGCGCTGCTGCCCGCCAATGCCCCGGCGCTGCTGGCGCTGGTGTGGGCGCTGTGGCTGCGGCACATCACCCGGAAAAACACGGAAAGGGAGCAGCGGCGGAGTCTGTTGAGGGGGCTGAAAAACGCATTCTTGGCAAGAGACTTGAAGCTGCCGGTGCAGAAGCGGCTCCGGCGGCGGTCTCTGGTGCGGAACCTTGCACTGTGGGCCATTATGCTTACAGCTGTTCTCTGCTGTGTCCCTGTGTATGAAATGCTTTGGAACTCTTTTCTGACTGTGATCTGCGTTTTTGTTCCCGCCTTTGCGCTGATAGGGGTCCTGGAAATCTTCTGGATCCGGCGGGACTGGACCCTGGTCCGGGATATCGGCCTGCTGGCGGACCAAGTGACGGCCATCCGGGACGGGGATCTGGAAACGCCCCTGGACCTGCCGGCGGACGCAGACCTGCATCAGACCGCGGAGCAGCTGAACGACATCCAGGCGGGCCTGCACCGGGCCCTGGCAGAGCAGACCCGCAGCGAACGGATGAAGGTAGAGCTGATCTCCAACGTGTCCCACGACCTGAAAACGCCCCTGACCTCTGTGCTCTCCTATGCGGAACTGCTGCGGCAGGAGCCCCTGGAGGGGGCCGCAGCGGACTACGCCCGGATCATCGACGAGAAGGCCCGACGGCTGGCAGTGATGGTCCAGGATGTGTTCGAGGTCAGCAAGGCCGCCTCCGGCCAGCTGCCGGTCCACTTGGAGCGGCTGGATTTTGCCAAGCTCCTGCGGCAGACCCTGGCGGACCTGGAGGGGCCCATCTCCCAAAGCGGGCTGACCTTCCGGATGGAGCTGCCGGAGATACCGGTGATGATCACGGCTGACGGCCGGCGGCTGTACCGGGTGTTTCAGAACCTCATCGACAACGCCCTGAAATATGCCCTGGCGGGAAGCCGGGTCTACCTCTCCTTAAAGACCGAGGTGGGCAGGGCGGAGGCCAGCCTGCGCAACACCTCCCGGGAGGAGCTGCCCACAGGCGTGGACCTGACGGCCCGGTTCGTCCGGGGCGACGCCAGCCGTACCGATGGCGGCAGCGGCTTGGGCCTTTCCATCGCCAGCTCCTTTACCGAGGCCTGCGGCGGAGATTTCCGCGTGGAGACGCTGGCGGACTTGTTCACCGCTGTGGTGTCCTTCCCCCTGGCGGAGGAGCCCTGAGCCTTCAAAGCAAAAAGCCCCGTCCGTTCGGACGGGGCTTTTGCCGTCGGACCGGGGCCGGATGGCCTGCTCTCCGCAGGACCGCCTCTGTCACTTGCCCAGATCAATGAGATAGTCCGCCATCTGCTGGGCGAACAGGCGGCCCGCCAGGGCGGCCTCCTCCGGAGAGTTGCCGGCGGCCCCTACCTCTACCAGCAAGGAGCCGGTGGTGGCGTGCTGGTTATAGCGGGAATTCCGCAGCAGGATCGGCCGCATCAGGGTGGGATAGCTTTGCAAGATATTGTCCTGAAGGGCCACCGCCAGTTTCAGATTCTCCATCCAGTGCTCATGAGCCAGGCCGCTGCCGTCGCTGCCCATCACCAGAGTCATCTGGGCGGAGGTGCCCACCCCGTCGATCTCCGAGATCACCTTGTACTGATTGCCCTCCGCGTCGCCGATGGCGTCCCGGTGGACATCCAGGATGAAGCGGATGGAGGGGTATTCCGCCAGATAGGTCTCAATGGCCGCCAGGGCGTTGTTATAGGCGTCGTTGTACGACGAGTAGTCGTACAGTGTCCGGTCATGGAGGACGGAGATCCCGGCGGCGGTGAACACCTCCGCCATCTCGTCTCCCACCCCCACCACGTTGTAGCGGGAGTCCGTAGTGCGGTAGTTGCCGGACCAGACGATGTCCGTGCCCGGGGGTGGGGTGTAGGCCTCGCTGCCGTGGGTGTGGAGGATCAGAATCTGAGGCTCCCCATCGGCGAGCCGGGCGTCAAAGGGCTCCGACAGCTCCGTGACGGTGAGGGCGTGGTCCGTGCTGTTGGAGATGTAGGACCGGCCGCAGACCGTATAGCCGCTGGGGTCCGTAGGCACCAGTGTTCTGGCCGGAACGCCGTTGTCCGTCTCTCCCGTGGTCTCCAGCGGCGTCTCCTCCACCGGCTCCGTGACAGTCTCCTCCCGGCCGTCCGCACCGGATTCCTCCGTCCGCTCGGTGGACCACAGCTCCGCCACAGCCGTCCGGGCGGACAACAGCAGGGGAGACTCTCCCAACGTCATCACCGCGGCGGGGGAGAGGTCATCGTCCGCCCACAGGTCCCCCAGCTCCCATTTCAGCGCCGCCAGCGGAGACGCCGCCCGCAGGGCCGCCCAGGCCGCAGACGCGCTGTCGCTTCCGGCGGTGACCACAACCGCCCAAAGGGTCCCGGCCGCCAGCCCGGCTGCGCCCAGCCGCCGGAGCCCTCTTCTGAACGGGCCTGGAAAAACCGGCCTCTTCATATCGCCTCACCTCTGGGACAACCTTATGCGGCGGCGGGCGGAGATATGACAGCCCGGTTTTCCACAGTGTTTTGGAAAAAGGGGAGAGGGGTTCGCCCTCTCCCGCATCTCTCTTATTTCTGCTCAGCAGCCGCCTTTTGGTCCATCAGCGCCTTGTCTACGCAGAAGAAGGTGAACTCCCCCGTGGCCAGCAGCCTGCCGCCCTCTCCGGTGATGTCCACAGCGGTGAGCACCGTGGACTTTCCACGGTGCCGGACCCAAGCAGAGGCCCGCACCGTCCCTGTGGCCTGGTTGCGCAGGAAGTGGAGCGCGCTGGTCTGTGTGACGTAATACCGCCCGTCGCTGTGGGCCGCCGCGCCGGTGGCGTTGTCCGCCAGGGTGTAGATGGCGCCGCCATGAATCAGCCCATAGGGGTTGCAGCTCTCCGGGCGGATGTCCAGCTTGAAGACCGCCCGGTCTTTTTCCACGCGTTCCAGCTCGATATAGTTATGGAGCATGAAGGCATTCTTCCTCATTCGTGTCTCCGCGCTCTCCCGGATATGTTCTAGAGATTCTTCCATCGTGTGCTTCCTTTCCGTTTTCAAACAATTTTTCTTCTATTTTAATGGGAGGGGGGAGAATCTGTCAAGAACTGCGAAAGTTCATGCTGCCTGTCCGTGTTTATCTGTATACGCATAGAAAGACCAGAGCGCCGGCTGTATAGCCGGCGCCCTGGTCCGCTTTCCACATACTGTTAAAAATGCACTGACTCCAGTGTCTCCAGTTCTGCCTGCCACAGTGCCGCGGAAGCATCGCTCGGCATCCGCCAGTCGCCGCGGGGGGAGAGTGCCGCAGAGCCTACCTTGGGGCCGTCCGGCAGACAGCTGCGCTTGAACTGCTGAGAGAAGAGGCGGCGGTAGAAGGTCTTCAGCCACTTCAGGATCACATCCGGGGTGTAGGTCTTCCCCAGGGCATACAGCGCCAGACGGTAGATCTTCCGGGGCGGGAAGCCCCAGCGGAGCATGTAGTACAGGAAGAAGTCGTGTAGCTCATAGGGCCCCACCAGATCCTCGGTCCGCTGGCTGATCTCCCCTTGGACAGCGGGCAGCAGCTCCGGGGAGACAGGGGTGTCCAGAATATCCTCCAGCACGTCATGGAGGGCCTCGTCCTTCTCCGCGTTGTCCCGGGCCAGATAGGCCACCAAATGCCGCACCAGGGTCTTGGGGATGGAGCAGTTGACGGCGTAGTTGCTCATGTGGTCGCCATTGTAGGTGCACCAGCCCAGGGCCAACTCACTGAGATCTCCCGTGCCGATCACCAGGCCGCCGGTCTGGTTTGCAATGTCCATCAGGACCTGGGTCCGCTCCCGGGCCTGGCCGTTTTCAAAGGTGACGTCATGGTTCTCCATGCTCTGTCCGATGTCGGTAAAATGTCGCCGCACCGCCTGGGAGATGTCAATGATCTTCAGCGTGGCACCCATCCGCTCCGCCAGCAGCTCCGCATTGGACTTCGTCCGGGCAGTGGTGCCGAAGCAGGGCATGGTGACGGCCACGATGTCGCTGGCGGGCCGGTTCAGCATCCCCATGGCCAGGGCCGTGACCAGCAGGGCCAGGGTGGAGTCCAGCCCGCCGGAGAGGCCCACCACCGCCGTCTTGGCGCCGGTGTGCTCCAGCCGCTTCTTCAGACCCAGGGAGGCGATCCGCAGGATCTCCTCACACCGCTCCGCCCGGCCCGCGGCATCCTCCGGCACGAAAGGAGATGGGGAGACGTACCGGGTGAGCCGGGTCTCCTCCACCGGCAGCGTGAAGCCGCACCGCCAGATCTCCGGCGGCTCCTTGCCGAAGGTGAAGGTGTTGGTCCGGCGGCGGTCATGGATCAGCCGGTCCACATCGATCTCGCTGACGGTGAGTCCGGTGGCGAACCGCCGCTCCGCCAGCAGGGTACCGTTTTCCGCGATCATATTGTGGCCGGTGAACACCACATCGGTGGTGGACTCTCCCTCTCCGGCATCCGCGTACACATAACCGCACATCAGCCGGGCGGACTGGCCTGTCACTAGGGAGCGGCGGTAGTCCGCCTTGCCCACCAGCTCATTGGATGCGGAGAGGTTCAGAATCACGGTGGCGCCCTTCCGGGCCAGCTCCACGGAGGGCGGCGCCGGGGCCCACAGATCCTCGCAGATCTCCACGCCGATCACCAAGTTGGGCATGGTGTCGCAGGCAAAGGTCTGGTTCGTACAGAGACTCACATGCTGCCCGCACAGCTCAATCCCGTGCTCCACGCCGCTGCCGGATGCAAACCACCGCTGCTCATAAAACTCCCCATAATTGGGCAGATAGACCTTGGGAATCAGCCCCAAAATCTCTCCTTTTTGTATAATAGCCGCACAGTTATACAATTTGTTGTCCCATTTGTCCCACACGGGCAGGCCAAGGGCCGTCACGATCTCCAGATTTCTTGTAGCCTCCAGGATGGTCTGAAGGCCCTCCTCGGCGCCCCGGAGCAGCGTGTCCTGCAGGAACAGATCTCCGCAGGTGTAGCCGGTGAGGCACAGTTCCGGAAGAGCCAGCACCTTCACCCCCTGCTTGTCCGCCTCCCGCATCAGGGTAAAAATTTGTTCCGCGTTATAGCGGCAGTCCGCCACCCGGATTTTGGGGGTGCCTGCGGCCACGGAGATAAAACCGTCTCTCATGTTGAAAAGCCTCCTTGAAGGAAAAACCTGTATGTTGGATATTCTACACCCGACGGCCCGGATTTACAAGAAAGGGCCTTGTTTTTTTGGCGGCATTCTGATATTCTGAATGCAATCAAACCTCCCGCGCCCTTTTGCCGGATGGGAATGCCGATGGGCCTGGAGACTGCTCCGCAGGTATTGCGAGGAGCGGTCCCCGGGCTTTTCTTCTCTGCATCCGGGTGGAACAGCGGCACCATCTTTCAAAGGAGGAACGCCATTATGCCGTTTCAGCTGCGCCCCTATTTTCCGCCGGTCTTTTCCACACCCGCACTGGAAAACGCACCGGACGCCGTCTTTCGCCCGGCGCCCCGGGACGGCGTGGCGCCGGAGAATTTCCACGCCATGAGCATCTTTCCGGAATACTTCAAAATCGCAGGGCAGTGGCATCTGGCCCGGGAGAGCCGGATGGACTGCGTGGCTGTGTGGGATCGGGGCCGCATCGACGTCCGGGAATTCCGCCGCCTGCGGCAGGGAGATCTGGTGGCCGTCGGCCGCACAGAACAGGGAGAGGAGGGGATCCTCGTCCACCCGGACGGCTTCCGGGAGCGCCGGGTTGCCAGAGATATGTTTGCCTTCCGGCAGGGCCGCTCCCGGGAGACCGCCTTTTCCCGGGACTATGACGAGCTCTATGAACTGCTGCGCCACGAACGGGACCACGGCAAGGTGGTCTGGGTGATGGGGCCCGCCTTCGCCTTTGACCACGACGCACGCAACGCCTTCTCCCGGCTCATCGCAGGCGGCTTTGTCCATGCCGTGCTGGCGGGCAACGCGCTGGCCACCCATGATCTGGAGGCAGCCTACCTCAACACTGCCCTGGGGCAGAACATCTACACGCAGGAAAGTCAGCCCAACGGGCACTACAACCATCTGGACACCATCAACCGGGTGCGGCTCCACGGATCGATTCCCGCCTTTCTGAAAGCGGAGCAGATCGAAAACGGCATTCTGCACACCTGCGAACGGCACGGCGTCCCGTACATACTGGCGGGCTCCATCCGGGACGACGGGCCTCTGCCGCCGGTGCTGGCAGACGTCTATGCCGCTCAGGACGCCATGCGGGCAGAGATCCGCTCCGCCACCACGGTGATCTGCATGGCCACTGCCCTTCACACCATCGCCGCCGGAAACATGACCCCCTCCTACCGGGTGCTGGCAGACGGAACCGTGCGGCAGGTGTATTTCTACTGCGTGGATATCTCAGAATTTGCCGTGAACAAACTCAGTGACCGGGGAAGCCTCTCCGCCCGGGGCATCGTCACCAATGTGCAGGACTTCATCGTCCATCTCAGCAAGGAGCTGATCCAGCCGTAAACACACAAAGGACCGCCATGTGGCGGTCCTTTGTGCTGTGTGTGTTTTTAGGAGGGAGAAAACGCATCGGGTTTGGGAGGACCCTTTGCTTGATTATAAAGATATCCGAAAATTTTTTCTAAATTATGTTTTTCTTATGAACAGATTGTGAATGTTTTTTTCTGTTTTCGTAAACAGCGGAAAAATTTAGAAAAACTTGTCTTTTTTTGGAAGATAGGTCTGTTTCTCTCACTTTTTCTCCCCATGAGAAGGAAGCGGGGGCTATCAGGATCTCCGGCCGCCACCAGCTCATCACAGTGGTTGCTGTATGCGCTCTCCGCATGGTCCCTCGCCCGGCAGAGCCGGTGGGGGACCTATTTTTTTGATTTGCCCGGCGAGAGGAAATTCCGACTCCGCCGTGGCTTTGCCGTCGTCGAACCGCTTGTACGGCGCCTGCCCCGTTCTGCGGGGTACAGAAGACATACTACTTGTATTTCTGGCTCTCCGCCACCGCCAGCTCATCACAGCGGTTGTTGTACGCATTCTCCGCGTGGCCCTTGACCCAATGGTAACGGATGGAATGAACCTCTGTCAGGGACAGCAGCCTGTCCCAGAGATCCGGATTCAGGGCGGGCTTCTTGTCAGCTTTTTTCCAGCCCCTAGCCTTCCAGCCTTTGGCCCAGCCCTTCTCCAGCCCGTCGATCACATATTTGGAATCGGACCAGAGGTCCACGATGCAGGGCTCCTTCAGCAGGGACAGTGCTTGGATCACGGCGGTGAGCTCCATGCGGTTGTTGGTGGTGGCGGCCTCTCCGCCGGAGAGCTCCCGGCTGTGGGGGCCGTACATCAAAATCGCGCCCCAGCCGCCGGGGCCCGGATTGCCGGAGCAGGCGCCGTCGGTGTAGATGGTGACTGTTTTCATCATGAAATCCTTTTGGAAGATGGTTTTGAATGGGGGAGCCGTCTCCTCGGGAACAGCTCCCCCTGTGTTCTGATAAACATTCCGGCAGAAGCGTTTTCGCCCCGGCTCCGGACGGCCTTATTCCTCGGCCTCGGCGCTGCCCTCCTCATGGTCTGTGAGCGCCAGGGAGATCACGTGATCCCCCTCCTCCTTGAACCGCATGACGATGACGCCCTGAGTGGCCCGGCCCGCGGTGCGGATGCTGTCCACCGGGGTGCGGATCAGAATGCCTGCCTGGGTCACCAGCAACAGGTCCTCCGTGCCGTCCACCACCTTGATGCCCACCACGGGGCCGGTCTTGTCCGTCACCATGTAGTTCTTGATGCCGAGGCCGCCCCGGTTGGTGATCCGATAGTCCTCCACCGGCGTCTGCTTGCCGTAGCCGTTTTCCGTGATGGCCAGCACCGCATGATTGGCCTTGGCACGGGCGGCGCCCACCACGTAGTCGCCCTGGCGCAGGCGGATACCCCGCACACCCACGGCGTCCCGGCCCATGGGCCGCACATCGTTCTCGTCAAAGCAGACTGCCATACCGTCATGGGTGGCGATGAGGATCTTCTGGCTGCCGTCAGTCTCCCGGACAGCGATCAGCTGGTCACCCTCCTCCATCCGCAGGGCACGGATGCCGTTGTTCCGCAGATTCTTCAGAGTATTGGCCGGCAGGCGCTTCACCGTGCCGTTCCGGGTAACCATGAAGAGGAAGCGGCCGTCGTCCTCAATGGACCGGGTATGGATCATGGCTTGGATCCGCTCGCCCTGCTCCACCTGAAGGATGTTGACGATGTTGGTCCCCTTGGCAGCCTTGCCGGACTCGGGGATTTGATACCCCTTCTTCCGGTAGACCTTGCCGGTGTCGGTGAAGAAGAGGATATAGTCGTGGGTGGAGGCAGTAAACACATCCACCACGTAGTCCTCCTCCCGGGTGGTGATGCCCTTCTTGCCCATGCCGCCCTTGGACTGGGCGGTGTACTCGCTGGCAGGTGTCCGCTTGATGTAGCCCGCCTGGGTCAGGGTGAAGACACACTGCTCCTCCTCGATCAGGTCCTCGATGTCGATCTCATCCTCCACATCCTGGATCTCCGTGACCCGGTCATCGCCGAATTTGTCGGAGATGGCCTGGAGTTCCTCCTTCAGCACCTTGCGCAGCAGCTCGCCGGAGGAGAGCAGCTGGTTGAAGTAGGCGATCTTTTCCTCCAGCTCCTTGTACTCCGCCTCCAGCTTCTCCCGGTCCAGGCCCTGAAGGGCTTTCAGCCGCATATCCAGAATGGCCTGGGCCTGGACATCGTCCAGACCGAAGCGGGACATCAGGTTCTCCTTGGCGTTGTCGTAGCTGCTGCGGATGATTTTGATAACCTCGTCGATGTTGTCCTGAGCCACCAGCAGACCCTCCAGCAGGTGGGCCCGCTCCTGGGCCTTGCGCAGGTCGTACTTGGTGCGGCGGATAATGACCTCCTCCTGGAAGGCCAGATACTCGTCAATGATGTGGCGCAGGGAGAGGATCTTGGGCTGAGACTGGTTATTCACCAGGGCCAGCATGTTGATGGCAAAGCTGGTCTGCAGCTGGGTCTGGGCGAACAGGCGGTTCAGCACCACCTGGGGGTTGGCGTCCCGCTTCAGCTCGATGACGATGCGCATTCCGTCCCGGTCGGACTCGTCCCGGATGTCGGAGATGCCGTCCAGACGCTTGTCTTCCACCTGGTCGGCCATGCTCTTGATGAGCATACGCTTGTTGACCTGGTAGGGGATCTCGGTGATGACAATGCGCGTGCGGTCCTTGCCGAACTCCTCAAACTCATGCCGGGCCCGGATCACCACCCGGCCCCGGCCGGTGGCATAGGCCTGCCGGATGC
>OJPK01000952.1_pt1 | contig 10105 bp, 8 predicted proteins | sample 1598491 | NCBI WGS metagenome assembly OJPK01 (sample SAMN03922487, study PRJEB24848) | human gut metagenome | isolation source: stool sample | host: Homo sapiens | place: Germany | collected 2011-05 | reverse complement strand
GGTTCTTCCAAATATGGGCAGTTCAGGGAAATTGGCTCGGACCCGTCCACAGACATCGCAGTAGTGAAAGTGGAAGCCGCCGGGCTGCACGCTCCCGGCCCCGTCAGCAATGATGCCGCCATGGGAACCCTGGTAGTCAGCAACGGCTCCACTACCCGTACGTCCAGACGGCCCCAGCTGGGAACCCTTAGTGCGGAGCAGCGCCCCATCCCGAACGGAGACACCGCCTACCTGGGCGTCGTTTTCGGCACCCCCTGTACCATTCAGGAAGTTACCAAGGACGGCCCCGCCGCCCAGGCCGGAGCCAAGGCCGGAGATGAGATTCTGGCGGTGGACGGCACGCCCGTTACTGCTCTGGATGCCGTTTCCCCCATTCTGTCCAGGAAAAAAGTTGGAGAAAGAGTGACACTGAAAGTCAAACGCAAGGATAAAAGGTTATCCTACACCATCACGCTGGGTTCCAGACGCCAGGCCCTGGGAGGAAACACTCCTGAGGATTCCAATGACCTGATCAGCGGCGGGTTCAGCAAACGCAGGGATGATTTCCCTATGGTCCTCCAGCATGACACCCCTTCCCGGTACACGCTGATGGGTGGCCCGCTGCTCAATCTCAAGGGGGAACTCATCGGCATGAACATCGCCAGAGTGAACCGGGCGGAAAATTACGCCCTGCCCATCAGCGTTGTGCAGAAAAGCGTGCAAAACATCCTGAAAAACACTCCCCAGCCGGGAAAATAGCTCAGGAAAATACCGGAACATCTTATTTTCCCGGTACGGAAGAAGCAGTACGTTTGCCTTTCCTTTTCCCCTGCGTGGCATCCGGCGAAACAGGACGGATTCACATGCCGGGAACATCAGCGGCATCCGGCACCGTCTTGGGTTTCACGGTAGGATCATAATGGACGGCTCCCGTCACACGTACGCTTCCGTCCGGAAGAAAGACCATGGAGGGGGCTCCCACCACCTTTTTATAGTACTGCAGCTTTTCCATAGTTCCCCGGTAGTTGATGCGGGAATACGCGCTCAGCATGGGGGTAGTGGGGAAGAAGACATGGACATTCGCCTTGCCGTCCACCATGCACTGCGGACGCGTGGTCCCCAGCCAGTCACCGATGCACACGGCATTGTAGGCCACTCCCGTATCCGGATCCTTCGTCTGCACATACAATTTCTGGATTCCCCGCACGGCAATAGTGCAAATGGAAAAAGTGCACCTCTTGGCACTGGCCGGAATGGCCACGGTCTGGGACCACATGGGTGTTCCCGTCCGGACGGCAAACAGGGATTTCTGGGAAGCAAACATGTCCTTCTGGTTGGGCATTTTTACAACGGCCTGCACATGGTAGTTGCCCTCACGGGACAAGTCATAGAAATGGCGCAGGTCAATCTTGCGGGAAACGCTCATGCCGGCAGGAACCTTGAGAGGCGGAAACAGGGCAAATTTGGACTGGGGGAGTTCCGCCCCCGCAGTGGAATGCTCCACATGGATATCCAGCCAGGAGGAATATTCCCGGCTCTTCAGTTCCACCGGCACGCCGGAATTGTTGGTAATGGTCAGCCTCATGTACATGGCTTCCCCGCTGAGGAACGTCTTCTTTTCCGGGACTACTTTCACGTAAATCTGGGCCAGGGCCCCGGACGCCCCCAGAAGGGCCAGCAGCATTGCAAGGATATGTTTCATGGTATTGATATGTTAAGTATTGTCGTTAAACGGGTCAGCGGACATTCCGCACGATTCTGAATCCCAGGTTGTCCCGACTTTCACCGCGGGAGCGCAGGTATTCCACCCGGTTGGAGATGCCGGGCTGCCTCCAGTCTCCGCCGCAGGCCACCGGCCCCGGAGGCTCCTTCACGCGCGCAGGATCCTTTTCCATGGAAGAAGTCCATTCCATCACGCCGGAAGCCATGCCGCACACGCCGGTCTTTAAATCATGATCATTGCTGTATCTGTCAATCACCAGCGTCCTGTCCCCCTTCTCACCCGTTTCCAGCATATTCCCCAGAGCCATCCACTCCCCGCGCTCGGGCAGGCGGTAGCGCGGTTCTCCGGGGGCCACGGGCTTCCAGCTCGCATACGCCCAGGCATCCCAGAAAGTGACGTTGACGACGGGAGAGCGGGGTGTTATTCTCCTGCCTTTCCATTTGCCTCCCGGCGTGGAAGCCGCCTTCCACATAGCCTCCCAGTCCTGGGGAATATGGGAGGCAGTCCTCTTGTCCGGCTGGTCCGGGTGGGAATATTCCTCCCTCAGCTCCGGAGTGAGGCGTGCCCACTGGTCCAAAAACAGGCGGTAGGATTCCAGGGTAATTTCATGGGCTCCCACAATCAGTTCCCCTCCTCCGGGAAGAGTTACGCGGACTTCCGTATGATCGCTGGCGGAAAAATCCGGATAATGTTTAGGAGCCGGAACATGGGGACGGGATACGGTTTCCTTCTCCCGGGGAAATAAAAGGAGAACGGCAGCCACGGCTATCCCCGCGCCCAGCAGGCCCGTTCCGGCCCAAAGCAGCCTTTTTCCGGCTTTTCCGCGGGATTCCACGGGGACGGTATAGCGGTGGGTGGTAACCCGAGGGGAAAGCCCCAGCTGTTCGCGGACCGCAGCAACCAGCTCCATAACCTGGTCCCATTGCATCGGCTTTCCGTTCTGCCTTTCCCTCATCCATTCCAGCAGGGTGCGCATCCGCGTGGTTCCGGGCACATCCGGAGTCACCAGAGGAGGCAGGTCGATGCCCAGGCGCTTCATCTGGTCGCGGGATGTTTCTTCGTGAAAGTCACCGGGCACGGCCGTATTCATCAGCCGCACGGCAGACTTGTCATCCAGGAAAATGTGACGCGGCTCCATGATATTGAAAGCGGTCCGCAGACGCTCATACCTGCCGCACACGTTGCCGACCGTTTCAATCACCTTCAGCAAATCCTTCATGGACAGGGTCTGCCCGCGGTCCAGCATGGACTGGAGGGATGAGCCTCCCAGCTGTTCGCTGGTGACGAACCAGTATCCCTGGGCCTGGGACGCTTCATAGACGGTGCCCAGCACCGGAGCATTAATGGCGGCGCGCGTGCGGGCCTTCATCAGAAAATCCTCCACGCCCACCCCCTCCGGATTGTCCGGATCCAGCAACTCCAGAAACACGGAACGGTCCATGCCCTGCTGGATGGCCTGATAAAGAATTCCTCCGCGCGTGCGGCCAATGAATGCCACCAGCGTGTAATCGCCAAAGTTGTGGGGAAGATCAAACATTGGACAAATCAGGCATCAGGGAGGCAAAAGGGATTCATAAGACTCAGAAACCGGAGCCGCCTCTACAGGGGGAAGCAAACCGCCGTCATAAATCTCGGGCAGGCCGGAAGGGGAACTCTGGTTCATCTGTTCCAGTAAAAATAACACGGGAGGGGAAGCATGGCAATCCATCGGTTCCCCCTTGTAATACAATTTAGCGGTATATCCGTAATATTTCAGGCTCCCATAAGCAATCGTCTCTTCTTCCGTCAGGGGAGGCATGTAGTAGGTTATTTCCATGATTTCCTCACCGTCCGCCCAATCCGCGGGTTCCGTAACGCACCGGGAAGAAGGTTCGGGCGCGTGCGTCTTTTCCACTTTCTTCCCATTGACTTTGTCAAAAAACTGGACAATGACGCGCAGTTCCTCCGGCCTGACATTCAGGCCATCCTTCATCAGAATAGGAACCATCAGCTTGACGCGCTCCCCGGCGGGGCATTCCGGATCCCGGTATTCCAGAATAGTGCCGAAGGACATATCCCCCCGCAAATCCGCCGGGCTGGAAAAGCCGGCCTGAAGGTGCCGCGCCGCACGCGCAAAATATTTCCCCGCCTTCTCCCGCTGGGTATATACTTTCAGAAAAAACTCCCGTGACTTATCCGCATTCCTCAGCCATTCATAGGTAAGTCCATAATAATAAAGCACCACCGGATTATCCGGCTCCAGCCTCATGGCCTGCTCCAGCTTCACGACCGCTACTTTGAGGTCACCTTCAATCTGGGCGTAACGAGCCGCCTTGACAAGCTCCGCCACTTCCTCCGTCATGGGGGGCATGACCTCGTCCGGATTCTCAGCAGGAAGGGATGCCCCGCTAGCGGAATCCCCCCCTCCCGCAACGGCCGCAGCCACCGGTACAGAATCGGCAGCCGGATCTGACAAATCGGCTTCCCGGAGCATTTCTTCCACGGAACGGGGCTTTTCAGAAGGGGATGCCGGAACATCCGCCATATGCACGGTCTCCTCAGCCGCCCCATCCTCAACGACTCCGGCCGGACGCTCCGGCTTCTCCCGTGCCGGAACGGGAACAGGCTTCTCCACCACTTTTTCCACCACCACGGTACGGACAGACAGGCTGAAAGAAACGCCCACCATCAGCAACAGAACAAACGCCAGCCCACCCAGCGTCCAGCAGGCGACGCCGAACGCACGGTCATTGGCGCCCTTTTCCGGTGGAAGGGATTCGCTCATACGGCACGTTCCTCGTCCTCCTGCCGGGCAGGCGGCCCGCCGGCATCAGGAATTTCTTCATAATCCACTATTTCTCCTCTGTAGAGAGACAGAAGAGCCTTCATGAAATCTTCCGCGTTATGGGGAGAATCCTCCTTCCGGAAGCCGCCGTAAGTCAGGCCGTCCAGCCTGATTCGGGCTCCTCCGCATTCCGGTTTCAGCGTCGCTATGGCCAGTCCCTTCAGTTTCCATCTGCGCAAATCCAGACGGGCAATGTCATCCACGCGGAAAACCACGCCGGCGGCCATCACCTCTTTCCCGTTCAAGGACATTTTCCTGCCGCGCGTTCTCACCAGGAAAAACAGAGCCACCATGGCAAGCGCCAGGCAAATGCACCCGGCCACCCACTGTTCAAAAATTTTGGAGGCGTCATACGGGTGGTCCACCGGCTTGATGGGATAGTGCTTTTCCCCGGAATAAGATTGCCACGCAGCGCTCCAACCCTTGCCGGGGGTGGACATCAGACTGTAATCCGCCAAAATGTCAGGCCACGGCACCGCGTTCCGATTCACGCCGGAAGGAATTTCGTAGCCCTCCGGAAAATCCACAGTGCGCGCCAGAACAATGCGCTCCCAGTCCTCCGCGGACGCTCCTTTCCCGCTCACCTCACGGTCAAACACGGCTCCAGCGTCCACGAACGCCTTGTGCATGAAAAACTCCAGGTTTTTTTGAGGGTATCCGGTGGAAGCATCATAATAAAAATACACTCCGAACCCCAGAAACATGAGAGCCATGATAACCGCCCTGCCGGTAAACCACATGGTCGGCTTACATTCTACCGTGTCAGACTGCATGCTTCCTACATACCAGCAAATCCATGCCCTTGACCATAAAAAAAGCGCACCTCCCCCTCCTTTGCGGGAAAGCGGAGCGTCCTGTCGCCCCCCGGATATCCGGAACGCACGGCTCCGGAAGAAAAAACAGGGCGGCATTCCCTGCCGGGAACGCATCCGGAAAATCTTTCCCTGTCTTCTTCTTGGCTTGATTTATTTTGTGAAAGTTAAATAATAGCACGCGCAGGGATTCCCCGCTCCGGCAAAAAGGACCGGAAACGCTGTAATCCCTTACGCCGGCCCGCATTATTTTTTCCGCATATGAGACCAAGTCACCCTCAATACCGCCGCATGGACGCCGACCCCGGTTACAATTCCCAGGCAGACGACCAGGTGGACGCCGATATGGAACAGGCCCAGCTGAGGCTGGAACAATTGCGGAAGGAAAAGGAGGAAGTGGAAAACTCCCGCCGCCGCCTGGAAGAATGCCATATGCGCAAAGCCAGGTTTATGGACCAGCAGAACGAGCTGGGCGACCGCATGGTCAACGCCGCAGACCTCATCGGCCGGGAGGTGGAAAGCCTCCGCCAGGAAAGCAATGAACTGGAACAAATCCACATGGCGCTGACGCGCAGCCTGAAAATGCTCAGCACCGTGCGCCCGGATGAATGGCCTATTGAAAATACGGACAACCTCATCAGCCAGGGCCAGCAGGTCATTGACCGCTGCGAGGAGGAATTCGCGGATGCCGTCCAGCAGTGCGCGCGCATGCAGCATACCAAAGTGCTCACCGGGGTACGCCGCTCCAGCAAAGTGCGCATCAGCTCCCGTGAATTCATGACCCAGTTCCTCCAGGGTCTTTCCTTCCATCTTCCCCTGCTCCTGATTGCTCTCATCATCCTCTTTTTCATCTGGATTTTCAGCCCTTCCGCATCATGATTAAAAGAAAAACCAAACGCCGTTCCTCCGAACTGGCAGAACTGGATCGCGCCTCACGGGAAATTGAGAGCCGTATCCAGGAATTGGAAGCCTCTCTCAAACGCCCGTCCCAGCAGACCCGCATGCGCCTGGACCGCAATACCATGCCGCCTCCCGACCGCGTTCGGGAGGGCAACCAGAACCGGGCACTGCGTGCCGTAGTGGCCCGTGACGGACGCGCCACCAACATGAGGCGGGAACTGCGAGAAAACTTCATGCTGCTGGGCCTGTTGATCTGCGCCATCGCCGTTTCCTTCTGCTGGATCGTCCGCCTGCTGGAACAACAGTAGGCAGCCCCCCCCTTCTTTTCCGCATCTTTTCTACATTACACCATGAGCACGCCCCAAATAGACGTAGCCTACATTGCCAAGCTGGCACGCATTGACCTGACGGAGGAAGAAATAGCTCTCTTCTCCAAGGATCTGGACAAAGTCCTGGCCTATATCACCAAGCTGGAATCCTACGATGTCACGGGCATCGCCCCCATGAACCATCCTCTCCCGGCAATGGATGTGATGCGCGAAGACATTCCTGAAACCGGCTTCACCCAGGAAGAAGCCCTTTCCAATGCCCCCCAGCAGACCCAGGGTCAATTCCGCACGCCCAAGGTGGTGGAATCCGCCTGATCCTCCCGCTTCCTTTTCCCTTCACCTTTCAACCGTCTTTACCCTTTCCTTCTCATGTCAAAAATTCAAGGCACCCTGGCCCAGTGGCGTGACCGCCTGCGCCGCAAGGAACTCTCCCCTGCCGAACTGGTCAACCTGACGGCGGACGCCATTGAGGCGGACCGGACAACCAACGCCTACATCTCCTTTGACCGTGAAGCAGCCCTCCACGCCGCGGCCGGAGCGGATATTTCCAGCCCCCTGGCCGGCATCCCCATCGCCGTGAAGGACAACATTAATGTCCTGGGCCAGCCGACGCGCTGCGCCTCCCGCCTTCTTTCCCCTTATGTCGCTCCTTATGACGCCACCTCCATCCGCCTGCTGAAAGAGGCGGGCGGCATCCCGCTGGGCCGCACGAACATGGATGAATTCGCCATGGGTGCCAGCGGAGAAAACTCTGCTTACGGCATCACGCGCAACCCGGAAGCCCCGGACCGCATTCCCGGCGGCTCCTCCAGCGGCTCTGCCGCCGCCGTCGCATCCGCTACCGCCGTTGCCGCACTCGGTTCCGACACGGGCGGCTCCATCCGGCAACCGGCCGGGCACTGCGGTATCGTGGGCCTCAAGCCTACCTACGGGCGCGTTTCCCGCTACGGACTGGTAGCCTTTGCCTCTTCCCTGGACCAGATCGGCCCCATGACCCGGACAGTGGAAGACGCCGCCATCCTGCTCCAGGCCATCTCCGGACACGACCGTAAAGACTCCACATCCGCAAACTGCCCCGTGCCGGACTTTGAAGCTGCGCTGGGCCGTGACGTCAAAGGGCTGAAAGTGGGCATCCCTTCGGAATACTTTACCTCCGGCAACCATCCGGGCATTTCCGAGGCTGTGCAAAACACCGTCAAACAGCTGGAAAGCCTGGGCGCGGAGCTGGTGGAAGTCAACCTGCCCCACGCAGATGCCGTCGTCGCCGCCTACTATATCATCGCCTGCGCGGAAGCGTCTTCCAACCTCTCCCGGTTTGACGGCGTGCGCTACGGAAAGAGGGCGGAAGACGCCGCCGGACTGGTGGAACTCTTCTCACGCACCCGTGAAGAGGGATTCGGGCCGGAAGTCAAGCGCCGCATCATCCTGGGCACCTATGTGCTCAGCTCCGGTTACTATGACGCTTACTACTCCCGCGCTCAAAAAGTCCGCTCCCTGGTCGCCAGAGATTTCGCGGAAGCCTTTTCCAGGGCGGATATCATCGTAGGCCCCACCTCGCCCGCTCCCGCTCCCAAAATCGGAGATTCCGCGCTGGATCACCTCCAGACCTATCTGGCGGACATCTACACGATCCCCGCCAACCTGGCCGGCCTCCCCGCCATGTCCATTCCCTGCGGAACCGTCAGGGAAAGCGGCATGGAACTTCCCGTGGGCTTTCAGATGATGGCTCCCCATTTCCGGGAAGACCTCCTGTTGAAAACCGGATTTGCCCTTGGGAAATAATAGGATTTTTTCAACGTAAGTGCCCGGCATACTGTCTCACCCGCTATCAGAATCATGGACACCCGAGAATTCAACGAAATTATCGCCGCGAACTCATCGTGGATTTCTGCTCTCAGAACGGAAGTCGGCAAGGTGGTCATCGGCCAGCAGGCGCTCGTGGACAGATTAATCCTCAGTCTCCTCTGCAAGGGCCACGTCCTGCTGGAAGGCGTGCCCGGCCTTGCCAAGACGCTCTCCGTAAAAGCCATGGCGGGCACGCTGCATGCACAGTTTGCCCGCATCCAGTTTACGCCGGATCTTCTTCCGGCGGATTTGCTGGGCACAATGATCTATAATCCAGAAGAAAGGCAGTTCACAGCCAAAAAAGGCCCGATCTTCGCCAATCTCATTTTGGCGGATGAAATCAACCGCGCCCCGGCCAAAGTGCAATCCGCCCTGCTGGAAGCCATGCAGGAACGCCAGGTAACCCTGGGTGAAACCACCTACCGCCTGCCGGACCCCTTCCTGGTGCTTGCCACGCAGAACCCGATTGACCAGGAGGGCACCTACCAGCTCCCGGAAGCCCAGCTTGACCGTTTTCTCTTCAAGGTGCTGGTCACCTACCCCACGCGCGAAGAAGAACTCCAGGTGCTGGACCTCATGGCCAGCTCCGCCAAACCGCCGGAAACCTCCCCGGTCACCACGCCGGAACAGGTGGCGGCCTCCCGCGACCTGGTAAACCAGATTTATATTGACGACGCCGTGCGCGGCTACATCGTGGATCTGGTGCGCGCCACCCGTTTCCCGGAAACGGTGGACGTGAAGTTGCGCGGTCTCATCCGCGCGGGGGCATCTCCCCGCGCTACCATCAACCTGGCTCTGGCGGCCCGCGCCAATGCCTTCACGCACCATCGTTCCTTCGTCACTCCACAGGACATCAAGGACCTGGCCCACGATATCCTGCGCCACCGCATCCTGCTCTCTTATGAGGCTGAAGCGGAAAACATTTCCACGGACGACGTCATCGACCACATCCTGACGAAAGTCCCCGTGCCGTGACGGCAGGAGGCGGACGCTTCCGCGCCCGCCCTTATCCTTCAGGCCCCAAGGGGCGCCTTGCCGGAACCTGATTGAACCCAAACAGGGAAAATCATTTCATGGATAAAGCCTCAGACATTCTCAAGCGCGTACGCCGCATTGAACTGCGCGCCAGGCATCTGGCCACGGAAAACTTCGCCGGGCAATACCAGTCCGGCTTCCGCGGACAGGGGCTGGACTTTGACGACTTCCGGGAATACATGCCGGGAGACGACCCCCGTTTCATTGACTGGAAGGTAACGGCCAGGATGAACTCCCCTTTTGTCCGCCGTTTCCGGGAGGAACGGGAACAGGCCGTCATTCTGGCGGTGGACGTCAGCGGCTCCATGCACTACGCCTCCTCCGCGGCCCGCGTCTCCAAACTGGACTATGCGGCGGAAGTAGCGGCAGTACTCGCCTACAGCGCTGCCCAGAGCGGAGACAAATGCGGCATCCTCATCTACGGGAACAGCCACTCCCATTACATCCCCCCGGCCAAGGGAGTCAAGCAGACCCTGCGCATCGTCCGCGAAATCGTAGCCAGTAAAAACGATGGAGCCGACCAGAACATTTCCGATGTAGCCCGGCAACTTGTCCTTTCCCAGAAAAAAGCGGCCATGGTCATCATGATCAGTGACTTTTGGGGTGAGAACAATAAAGCCGCCCTGGGGCAGCTCAACTTCAAGCATGACTTCATCCC
>OJPK01000932.1_pt1 | contig 10321 bp, 7 predicted proteins | sample 1598491 | NCBI WGS metagenome assembly OJPK01 (sample SAMN03922487, study PRJEB24848) | human gut metagenome | isolation source: stool sample | host: Homo sapiens | place: Germany | collected 2011-05 | reverse complement strand
AGATCTACACAGAGTAGATCGTCGGCAGCGTCAGATGTGTATAAGAGACAGTTTAAACTCTGTGAAAAACACGATGTTCTATGCAAGGATCTTGAAAGTTGGAGAAAACTTTGTCCTAAAAAAAACAATTGCAGTTATACATACTTATTTTTCTATATGATGTGTCATTTTAAGGAATTCAGAAATGTATTTTATCTGCGTCTTGGAAATATAAAATATTTTTTGAAAATTTTTTGCAAGCCCTTGGATTCGCTGTACTTAACCAGTAAAAATATGGGACCCGGCTTATTTATACAACATGGATTTTCTACAATTGTAGGGGTTGAAACTATGGGAAGTAATTGTTGGATAAATCAGCAAGTTACGGTTGGTCACACAGAAAAAGGCAGACCAAAAATCGGAAACAATGTTAAAATAATGACAGGTGCAAAAGTTCTCGGAAATGTTACTATCGGTGACAATGTCATAATCGGTGCAGGAGCAATAATCGTTAAAGATGTCCCTTCAGATTGTGTTGTTGTCGGCAGTAGGGCATATATTGTAAAACGAAACGGTAAAAAAGTCAGAGAAGAACTTTAAATATCAATAATTCAAGAAACGCATCCTCGGTGCAATTTACACTGAGTATGCGTATTATTTTACTGATTTTTGCAATATTATTTATTTCGGCTCTATAATAAAAGTTTGGGTAGAAAAAAGCCTACAAATGAAAAGCAAAAAAGTAGAGCTTATTTTACCAAAATCCGTTAAAATGGAATTGCTTAAAAACCTGAAACGGAGGAAAAATATGCTCTAAAGATATTTTACAGAAAAACGCTTGGCATTGCAAAACATTTTAATTTAAAACATCGAAGAAATTGACAGCACCATTCATATTTACTGCAAGCTTGAACTAAAAATGCACGAATATCCTGTGTGTGGAAAACACACTGATAATATTCACGATTATCGGAAACATATAATCAAGATCATTCCTGCATTCGAAAAATTTGTTTCTCAAGAAGCGCAGATTCCGTTTTTTCGGGTTAGCCCAACTAACTATTGATATTGAGCAAAAAAAAGCACCCCACACTGATGTGCGGAGTGCTTGAAATTATATTCTGTTGATGCTAAGCCGATTTACTTAGAATACTTCACAGAAAGCTGATTTGTAAGTGTATTATAAGTAAATGTGTAAGTACCGCCAATTGCTACAAGTGTTGTTGCACTTGTAAACTTTGAGTTGTACTTAACAGTACCTGTTGTTGCATTTCTGATTGTTGCACCGCTGCAGAAATCTGTACCGTTAACATTCATCTTAAACGAGTGGTCACCCCTTTTAAGCTTTACCGAACCTGTAAATACATTTGTATCGCTCTTCTTGAGTGTAAGGTTGATATCTCCTGTTACCTTTACCGGAATATCTCCCTTATCTGCTGTCACTACAAGTTTATTTGTTGCTGTGTTGTATGTGAATGTGTATGTTCCGCCTGTTGCTACAAATGTTGTGTACTTGCTCCACTTTGGACTGAATACAAGACCCGGTGTTGCATCCTTTACTACCGCTGATGTTCCGCAGAGCTTGCCGTAGTTATTCATCTTTATCTGATATTTTCCTGCCTTAAGTGTCTTTGTACCTGAATATACATTTTCTTTATCTGTCTTTGCAAGGGCAAGTGTAAAGTTACCTACTACACTTACTTCTGCTCCTGAAGGAAGATATGATATTGTAAGCTTGTTTGTATCAATATCATAGCTGAATGTATATGTACCGCCTGATGCTGCAAGCGTTGACGCACTCGACCACTTTGAGCTGAACTGGCTTCCGACTGTAAAGTCCTTGTATGTGTAACCGCAACAATAACGAACATCCTGATTCATTACTCTGAATTCATAGTTGCCCTTGTTAAGCTTAACTGATGCCGAATAAACATTTGCATCCTTTGTTGCCTGAAGATCAAGGTTGATATCGCCGACTATTGAAGCCTTTGAAGGTGCAAGATATTCAATTGTAAGGGTATTCTTTGCAGTATTAAACTTAAATGTGTACTTACCGCCTGTTGCCTTAAGCGTTGTAGAACTTTTCCACTTTGAACTGTATGTTGCGTTTGTTGTTTTATCTGTGAATGTTGAACCGTTACCGAATGCAACTCCGTTTACACTCATCTTGAATGTGTATGAACCTGCTTCAAGTTCAGTTGAGCCTGTATAAATGCCGTTGCCGTCATCTGCAAGCGGGAGTGCGATATCTCCTGTTACACTTACTCCGCTCTGTGGCTGTGTCGGCTCTGTTGCAGGCTGAGTTGGCTTTGTTGCGGGAGCTGTTGTTGGCTGTGTAGCTGTTGTTGTGGGCTGTGTTGCTGTTGTAGGCTGAGGAGCTGTTGTTGGCTCTTCGCCCTGAACGAGAACTGCCTTTGCAGTAAATGCAGCACCTGCTACTTTGTTAGCACTATTGTAAATATAATCGATGTCCTTCTTTTCGCTTTCGAAGAGCTCATCATATGTGTCAGCCTCTGTACCTGTAAGATAATCAACACTGAGATTTACTGTTGTGTCACCGCTGCCTACAACATCAAATGTAAATGTGCAATAAACATTCTCTGACTTGAAGTTGAAAAGATCAAGGCTTGAGCAGTTGAAGAGAACCTGATTTGTAAGGCTTGGATTCCAAACGATGCTGCTCTGGAATACAGGGAAAACCTTATTCTTTGTATTTGTTGTTGTTGTTGATGCAAGCTTGAGAACCTTGCTGTCGTATGTAAGGCTACTCTGTGTATCAACGATCATGTGATCTGCCTTGAGAAGGTAAGTAACAACAACCTGCTCTGTCTGTGCATTGTAATCATACGAAACAGGATCTGTCACATTTGATGTAACATTGATCTTGTTGCCTGCACTTGTTTCTTCGCTTGTTTCGGCAGCACTTGCTGAGAAAGGCAGAGCTGTGAACATGCACAGCACCATCATTACCGCAAGAACCACAGAAAGCTTTTTCTGAATTTTTTTCATACTTGCTGCTCCTTTAATAAAATAAAATTACCGTTCGCCACAGTTTTGTGGCAATACTTCTAGCTTCGGAAACTTTAACAGTACAAAATTTCCGAGGACATTTAAATTATAGCACATTTAAGTTGTTCGGGCAATGAATCTGTTATTCTTTTAGCGAAAATTTTTTGCCCTAAAATATGTGCAAATTAACGGTAAGTTTGCTATTATATACAAATTCATTGTCTGATTATTGTGGATATTGTCTTATCCATGTCCCTCAGTTCAGAAATAACTGATAATAATACTATCGTATTTAATTTTTTACAACAATTGTTTTGTAACAAAAAAGTCTGCGTCAAGAGCAATTTCGATGGGGCTGTGACAAAACAGCCTAACAAAACAAAAAATGCATCAGACCTTTTCGGGCAACTGATGCATTTTCTTTTTTAAACTGTTTTCTTGAATAGACTGTGGTGGCACACCGCCGACATCATTATCTGTTTTCAACTTTCAATTCTTAATTGAAAGCACCGCCCGGGTATTTAACTCTTGCACATGCAAATACTGCTACCCGAATTTGGTGCAACAACTTGTTGCTTATTCTTCCTCAGCAAGCTCATCGGCTGTAACTTCTGCCTGCGGTTCTTCCTTTGCAGCCTCCTCAGGCTCTTTTTCGGAAACAATATCGTCAATTTCCTCAATAAGCTTCTGTTCTGCGCATCTGTGCTTTTTTAAAGCGAGAAATGCTGCTGTGGCAGCCGCAAGTGCAGAGATTGCACCGATGATTGTGTAGAATAATTTTTTGTTTTTATCCATTCCGGCACCTCTTTCAGTATTAATATAAATCAGCGGAAAAACCGTATTTTTCTACTTATTGCTATTTTATATCATTTTTACAAATTTTTCAATAGGCAACTGATAATCTTTGCACAAATGGCTGTCAGTGTGTTATATTCTCTTTTTACGCTCTGCAAGGGCAAAAAGCACTCCGTCCGAAATTACAACAAGCATCATAACAGCCGTTGCTGTCACTCCTGTCTGAACACTGCCGTTTTTATCAGGCTGTGAAGGAGTGCTGTCCGATGTTGCGGCACCGCCTGTTGCCGAAGTCGGATTTGCAGAGGTTGTATCGACAGTTGCAGGCCCACCCGTCGGAGCAGTCTGAACAGTCTGTTCCTGAGTAGCAGTCGGTTCTTCCGACGGTGACGATTTCTCAACAAGGACAGCTTAAAAATCTTTGAATACACCTTTGATTCATCAATTTTGCTGAAGAAAAAACAACAAAAGCAGAATAACAAATAAAAATCAAAACAAAAACGGCAGTACCAAAAAAATCGGTACTGCCGTTGTTATATAGGAAATTAATCTCTTGTTTTTTCGCCGTTAAGAATCATTTCCGCATTCTTAACACGCTCTTTTGTCGGGGGATTAATGCCCTCGAGAGGATAGTCATAACCGAGAGCCTTCCACTTGTACACACCAAGTGTGTGATACGGAAGAACTTCAACTCTTTCAACATTCCTAAGCGAACGGATAAAGTCGGCAAGTCTGAAAAGATACTCGTCCTTATCATTTCTTTCAGGCACAAGAACATGTCTTATCCATACGGGCTTGCCCATATCGGAAAGCTGTCTTGCCATTTCAAGAATATTGGTGTTTGGCTGTCCTGTAAGGATTTTGTGCTGTTCATTGTCGATATGCTTTATATCAAGCAACAGCAAATCCGTATATTCCATTAGCTCTTTCCACTTTGAATAGAACGGCTCTTTGGTTGTAAACGGGTTGGCGCTTGTGTCAATACAGGTATTAACGCCCTGCTTTTTAGCCTTCTTGAACAAATCAAGCAAAAAGTCAATCTGTAAAAGCGGCTCACCTCCGCTTACTGTGATACCGCCCTTATTTTTCCAATAGGGGCGGTATGCAAGCGCTTTATTAAGCAACTCGTCGGCGGTGTATTCCACGGTGTTTTCATCGTGTTTCCAGGTGTCGGGATTGTGGCAGAACTGGCAACGCATTGCGCAACCGCTCAGAAAAATCACAAATCTCACGCCCGGACCGTCAACAGAGCCAAAAGTTTCTATTGAGTGTACAAAGCCTTTAACAGCGTTGTCTGACATTACATTCTGTCGTGGCAGGTTCTGGCAATAACATCCAGCTGCTGCTCTCTTGTAAGGTCGATGAACTTAACAGCATAACCCGATACACGGATTGTGAAGTTAGCATACTCTTCCTTCTCAGGATGCTCCATAGCGTCAATGAGTTTTTCTGTACCGAATACATTTACATTGAGGTGGTGTGCGCCCTGATCAAAGTAGCCGTCCATAACATTTACGAGGTTGTCAACACGCTCGTCATCGTTGTGTCCGAGAGCACCCGGGTTGATTGTCTGAGTATTTGAAATACCGTCAAGAGCGTACTCGTAAGGAAGCTTAGCAACAGAGTTAAGTGAAGCAAGAAGACCGTTCTGCTCTGCGCCGTAGCTTGGGTTAGCACCCGGTGAAAGCGGCTCGCCGGCTTTTCTGCCGTCAGGAAGTGAACCTGTAGCCTTACCGTAAACAACATTTGATGTGATTGTAAGGATAGAAGTTGTAGGCTCTGAATCTCTGTATGTGTGGCAATACTTGAGCTTAGCCATAAATGTCTTGAGAAGATCAACGGCAATCTTATCTGCTCTCTCGTCATTGTTACCGTATCTTGGGAAGTCGCCCTCTGTTTCAAAGTCAACAGCAATGCCGTCCTCGTCACGGATAACCTTAACCTTAGCGTACTTAATAGCGCTGAGTGAGTCAACAACATGTGAGAAGCCAGCAATACCTGTTGCAAATGTTCTTCTTACATCTGTATCGATAAGAGCCATTTCTGCTGCCTCATAGTAGTACTTATCATGCATGTAGTGAATCATGTTAAGTGTGCCTACATAGAGGTGAGCAAGCCAATCCATCATTGTGTCATACTTCTTGATAACTTCGTCATAATCAAGGTACTCTGATGTGATAGGTGTATATTCAGGACCAACCTGCATCTTTGTCTTTTCATCAATACCGCCGTTGATAGCGTAGAGAAGGCACTTAGCAAGGTTAGCTCTTGCGCCGAAGAACTGGATTTCCTTACCTGTCTGTGTTGCGGATACGCAGCAGCAGATTGAGTAATCATCGCCCCATACAGGACGCATTACATCATCGTTCTCGTACTGAATTGAGCTTGTTGTAACTGAAATATGAGCAGCATACTTCTTGAAGTTCTCGGGAAGTCTTGAAGAATAAAGAACTGTGAGGTTTGGCTCAGGTGAAGGTCCCATATTCTCAAGTGTGTGGAGGAAACGGTAGTCGTTCTTTGTAACCATTGAACGGCCGTCAATGCCAAGACCTGCAACTTCGAGTGTAGCCCATACAGGGTCGCCCGAGAAGAGCTGGTTGTAAGACTCAATTCTTGCAAACTTAACCATACGGCACTTCATAACAAAGTGGTCAACGAGCTCCTGAGCCTGTGATTCTGTAAGTGTACCGTTCTCAAGGTCACGCTCGATGTAGATGTCGAGGAATGTTGATACACGACCAACGCTCATTGCAGCGCCGTTCTGAGTCTTGATAGCAGCAAGATAGCCGAAGTAGAGCCACTGAACTGCCTCTGCAGCGTTCTTAGCAGGCTGTGAAATATCAAAGCCGTAAGAAAGTGCCATTTCCTTCATATCGTTAAGAGCACGAATCTGATCAGCGATTTCTTCACGAAGCTGGAAGTCGCCTCTTCTCATACCCTGACGGTTTGTTTCTGCAAAGTCCTCTTTCTTGCCTTCGATAAGACGGTCAATACCGTAAAGAGCAACTCTTCTGTAGTCACCGACGATTCTGCCTCTGCCGTATGTGTCGGGAAGACCTGTAAGAATCTTGTTGTGACGGGCAAGCTTCATCTCAGGAGTGTAGATATCGAATACACCCTGGTTGTGAGTCTTGTGATATTTTGTAAAGATTTCGTGGAGTTTAGGGCTTGGAGTGTAGCCATACATCTGGCATGACTGCTCAGCCATTTTGATACCGCCGTAAGGCATAAATGCACGCTTGAGAGGCTTGTCTGTCTGAAGACCTACAACCTTTTCAAGGTCTTTATCAAGATATGCAGCGCCGTAAGCTGTGATGCCGCTTACAACCTCAGTTTCCATATCAAGAACGCCGCCCTTGGCTCTTTCTTTCTTCTGGAGTTCCTTGAGCTCGCCCCAGAGCTTGTCTGTAGCTTCTGTAGGACCTTCAAGGAAAGACTGGTCGCCGTCATAAGGTGTGTAGTTTCTCTGAATGAAGTCTCTGACATCAATGTCGGACTCCCATTTGCCACCTGCAAAATTTGTCCATTCTTCTCTCATTACTGTAAAACCTCCGATAATGATAATTAATACTGAATTTTGTATATGACACAAAAAAATGCCGACTCAATTCCAAGCAGATGCCCAGTAAGGTCAGCTCCTTGAAAAAATCGTCATACATCCTTGTATTCTGTCATTTATTCACTTTTATAATCATATAACCAACACCATTAAAATAACACTTTTTAAGGGCATTGTCAAGCATTTTGAGATACTTTTTACACCACTTTTTCACACTCAAAATACTATGGTAAATGAGTACAATTTTAGGGTATGAGGAACATTATTTTCAGCAGATTTTTTCCTGTATTTGTGCGGAATATTTTGTCATATGCCTGCTCTGCGGCACTGCGGCTTGAATCGTCCTCATAAAGGTTCACAAGAAAGTCAGCCTCTACCAAAATTCGGTACGGCAAAGTATCAATATTTCCATAGGTGTGATGGTGTCCCACAAGGTAACAAACTTTGTCAATAAATGTTTTTTCGTAGCCGAGAGCGGCAAGCAACTTTTCAGCCTCGTGAGGGCCTTCAAGTTCCTGGTACTTTCCTGCAGAAGAATTGTACTTTTCTTCGCTCACCTTTATGCCGATGTCGTGAACGATTGCGGAGATTTCAAGAAGCTCCTGATCGTCGGGCAAAAGATTTTCACTCTCACCGATTGTCTTTGCGAATGAATAAACCTTGAGAAAATGGTGAATTCTTTTCTTGTCACTTCCAAAATATTCAATCATAGCAGTTATAACCCTGTCGGTTTTCATATTATCACTCCTTACGGCGAGCCGCCGTTCCCTATTCGTGTAGATAGTTTGCAATATCAAAAACATATTATGTCCGAGCATAATATAGTTTTTTTGTTTGTGCAATTCTGTAGGGGTAGCATTGCGACTATATTTCAGACGGGAGGATTCGCACAAACAATCACTTTTTCATACTTCTTATATATGCAAAGGTCTTTTCTTCACCCTCATCTCTCAGCATAACCAATAATTTTTCAAGCAAAGCCTCAGTGTTGGGGTGCATACGGTGTTTGCCTCTGATTCTGCAAAAATATGTAAACGGAGCGCCGTCCGTGTAATTTTTGCCGTTGTAGATTTTGCTTGCGGCAACTCGGTCGCAAAACATTTCGATAACATATTTTACAGGCATTTCAACATTTTCAATCTGCTTTGTCTTTGGGTTGTAATCGTTCCAGTATTCGTAATGGTGACGGTTTCTGCCCTTGTGATGCATCCACGCCTGTGAATAGCCGTACAGCTCTCTTTCCTTTTCATTGGGACTTCTCGTGCCCTGAAAATACTTTGCACCCGGAATAAATTCTGTAGGCGAATACTTTGACAAATCGTGTATTAATCCCTGTCTGAGAATTCCTGCCCTTGCACAGTTGGCAATTACCTTGTGTCTGTGACGGGTTATTGTTCTGAAATGTTTAATCGGATGTGCCATAATTATCACCATAAATTGTTAGTTTGGAAAATACAAAACATTCTCCGACTGACATTTTACCACATTTCTCGCCGATTTAAAATAGCACTTGCAAGATTGTCGAAAAAAAGTTATAATATACAAAGGTTAAAATTTTGTAACCATTTAATGTTAAATTCTATAAGGATAGGTAATCTATGAAAAAGAAAATTTTCATTCTTTTACTTTGTGTTGTCCTCATTGCAACCTGCATATTATGCGGTGTAACGGGAATTTTCGGAAATGATTCTCAAAATTCTCCAAAACCGCAGACGCCCGATACGGCAGTAACCGAAAATATGACATTTCCGCGCACGGTCGATTCGCTCACATTAAAAGTCGGCGAATCAAAGCTTATTGAACTGTCATCCGAAAAAGCAAAATCCGTTACCAAATGGACAAGCTCGGACAGTAAAATTGTTACCGTTGATGACGGCGGAAGGGTTGACGCTCTCAAAGAGGGTACGGCTCTGATTTCTGCAATTTCAAAAGACAAATCAAAGTCGGAATTTCAGGTTACGGTGGCAAAATCAACCACGAAAAAACAGCAAAGCTACTCAACCTGTATAACGGCAAATCTTGACAAGCTTGAAAGCAACAAGCGTAATACGGCAAAAAACCTGTACGCAATCAAGGTCAACCGCACGGCAAACTGCGTGACGGTTTACACATATGACGAAAAGGGCAAGTACACAATCCCCGTAAGGGCGATGATTTGCTCCACAGGTCTTGACAATTCGACAATCACGGGTGACTACACAATCGGAATCAAGTCCGAATGGCTTTCCCTTGTGGGCGATGTTTTCGGAAGATACATCAGCGGAATTTCGGGCGATTATCTTTTCCACTCCGTTCCCTACTACTCAATAAGCGAAGAAGATTTGGAGCTTGAGGAGTTCAACAAGCTTGGCGAACAGGCATCACAAGGATGCGTAAGACTTGCGGTTTCGGATGCAAAGTGGGTTTATGACAACTGCTCCACAGGCACGAATGTAAGCATATATGACGATGCAGAAAATGCAGGCCCTCTCGGAAAACCGGATGCAATCAAAATCACCGATTTTACCAACAAATGGGATCCGACAGACAGCAATAAAAAATGCCCGTATGCCAAAGCAACACCAATAATCAGCGGTGCAAACGATTACACAATCAAAAGCGGCGGCGAATTTTACGCCCTTGCAGGAGTAACAGCCGTTGACACCTGCGGCAACGACATAACATCGAATATCGAAGTTTTCGGCAATGTGATAACCACCCGAAAAGGCAAGTACAAGGTAACATATTCAGTCACCGATGTGCTTAAAAGAACATCAAGCGTAACGATTACGGTAACGGTTGCGTGATTGTTAAATTGAAAGTTAAAAATTGAAAATGTAAAATAAAAATGCGGTTGGCAATGTGCCACCGCATTTTTTATGTTCCTGTGTTCGTGCAGACGGTTTTAATAGTAAATTACAAATGTTGCCCGAGCATAACATAGCAATTGTTTGTACATACAGTAGCGGCGGTCAGTGACCGCCATTTGATTTGGTTGCA
>OJPK01000920.1_pt1 | contig 10425 bp, 7 predicted proteins | sample 1598491 | NCBI WGS metagenome assembly OJPK01 (sample SAMN03922487, study PRJEB24848) | human gut metagenome | isolation source: stool sample | host: Homo sapiens | place: Germany | collected 2011-05 | reverse complement strand
CTCCAGCACGGGGCCCATCATCTTGCAGGGGCCGCACCACTCGGCCCAGAAATCCACCACGACCGGCATGGCGCTCTGCAAAACTTCGGTGTCAAAATTCTGTTCGGTGAGTTTGATAGACATAGATATATCCTTTCTTTTTATGGGGCGGGCCGTCGTGGACGCCGCCCCCCGCAATTATTGTACGGCTTCTTTTAATTTTGCAAGCATGGCATTCAGCCGTTCCTCGGCCTGCGGCCCGCCGAAATTGATCATGTTCCGCAGGGTCAGGCCGTCAAACATCTGGGCCATCGCCTCGGGCGGCATCAGGCCGTCGCCGCCGCCGTTGGCCATGGCCTGGACCTGGGCGTCCAGCATCCCGCGCACGATGGGCGCGGTGCGCGGGTCCGCCAGCAGAATGCCCAGCGGCGTCGTCTCACCCACTGTCAGTGGCAGCAGCTTCGCCCCCGCATAATGCAGCGGCAGCGTGGATCGGATATCCCGGCTGGAATGCCCGATGCGCACCTCATACCGCCCGGGTGCGGTGTACCAATCGTGAATTTCTGCGCTGTATCGGCTTAGATCCCGTGGTGTCAGGGTAAACGTCACAACGCGTTCTTCCCCGGGCTGCAAGTCCACCTTCGCAAACCCGCGCAGGGCCTGGGGCACGCGGCCGCCCGGCACCGGCGTGCCGGTGGCGTCGGCCACATACAACTGCACGACCTCCGCGCCCGGCATTGCGCCGCTGTTTTTCACGGTCACGCGCACGGTCACTTCGCCGTCGGCGGCCATCGTGTCACAGCTCAGCTCTGCATTCCGGTAGACGTACCCGGTGTAGCTCAGCCCATGGCCGAAAGGCCAGCGCACCGGCATTTTGCGGGCGTCGTACCAGCGGTAGCCTACATAGACGCCCTCGCGGTAGTCGGCGGTCACGCCGTCGCCGGGATAGTCCAGGTAGCAGGGCGTGTCCTCCAGCCGCAGGGGCCAGGTCTCCGGCAGGCGGCCGCAGGGGTTGGCGTCGCCCCACAGCAGGGCATCGGCGGCCTCGCCCACGCCCTCGCCCGCCAGGTACATACACAAAACAGACGATACATCGTCCGCCCAGGGGCATTCCACCGGGGAGCCTGTGTGCAGCACGACCACGGTGTTTTTCTGCACGGCGGCCACGCGGGCAATCAGGTTGTTCTGGCAGTCGGGCAGGCGCATATGGCGGCGGTCCGCGCCCTCGCTCTCAAAGCTGTCGGGCAGGCCCGCAAAAATCACGGCCACATCGGCGGCTTCGGCGGCGGTCACGGCCCGCAAAAACTCAGCCTCGTCCCGCTGGTCGCGGTCTGCGGGGAAGCCCTCGATATAGCTGACGCTGCGGTCGTTCATGATGGCGGCGTCCATCGCGCTGCTGGCCGTCGTGTTCACATGGCTGGATCCGCCGCCCTGATAGCGCGGATGGTCGGCAAACGCGCCGATGTAGGCCACCTTCTGCCCCTTGTGCAGCGGCAACGCACCCAGGTTGCGCAGCAGCACGGCGCTCTGCTTCGCCAGCTCCACGGCCAGCTTGTGGTCCGCCGCGTGGTCAAACACGGCGGGCAGCTTTGCCAGATCAGCCGCGCGCAGCACAATGTTCAAAATGCGGGCCACGGCTTTGTCTAAAACGCCGATATCCAGCGTGCCGTTCTGCACAGCCTCGATGATTTTGCGGTCGTACACGCCGCCGGACCCGGGCATTTCCAGTTCCAATCCGGCTGCCACGCCCTTGACGCGGTCGTTCACCGCGCCCCAGTCGGACATGACAAAGCCGCCAAAGCCCCAATCGTCCCGCAGAATATCGGTCAGCAGCGGCTTGTTCTCGCTGGCGTAGTCGCCGTTGACGCGGTTGTAGCTGCACATCACGGTCCAGGGCTGGGCCTTTTTTACCGCCGTCTCAAAAGCGGGCAGGTAGATTTCGTGCAGCGTGCGCTCGTCCACACGGCTGTCGGCGGACAGGCGGCGCGTCTCCTGGTTGTTGGCGGCAAAATGCTTGATGGAGGTGCCGACCCCCTCGCTCTGCACGCCCTGGATGAACCCGGCTGCAAGCTCGCCCGCCAGGTAGGGATCCTCGGAGTAATACTCAAAGTTGCGGCCGCAGAGAGGGCTGCGCTTGATGTTCACCGCAGGCCCCAGCAGAACCTGCACGCCGCTGGCCCGGGCCTCCCGCCCGAGGGCTGCGCCCATGCGCCGGGTCAGTGCCGGGTCGAAGGATGCTGCCGCCGCGCACCCTGCGGGGAAGCACACGGCCTCGATGGCATCGTTGGGGTCGGTGCTGCCTTCTTTTTGGGTGCGCAGGCCGTGGGGGCCATCGCTGACCTTGATAGCCGGGATGCCCAGCCGCTCCACTGCCTTGGTGTGCCAGAAATCCGCGCCGGAGCACAGCCCGGCCTTTTCTTCCAGCGTCAGGGCGCTGACAAGCTCTTCGACGTTCATGGTGGTTCTCCTTTTATAGTATGGGTGGTTTCCCACATTATAACACGCCGAATGTGCAAAAATAAATAAAAAAGTGTAAAATTATAGTGCCCGTGTCACAAGTAGGAAACAACTGGGGTTTATAATACACCCAAACGAGGGAGATTTGCCATGAACAACATACTGATTGCCGAGGATGAGCACCTGATCGCGCGGCTCATCGAGATGACACTGACCCGCGCCGGGTACACCTGCACCGTGGCCGAGGATGGCCGCACGGCGGCGGATCTGATCGAGAAAAACAACTTCGATATGGCGCTGCTGGATATCATGCTGCCGGGGCTGGACGGTTACGCCCTGCTGGAAAGCCTGCGGCCCCAAGGCGTGCCGGTCATCTTCATCACGGCGAAAAGCGCGGTGAAGGATCGGGTGCTGGGCCTGCGGCTGGGCGCGGATGATTATATCACCAAGCCCTTCGCGGCGGAAGAGCTCGTCGCCCGGATGGAATCGGTGCTGCGCCGCACCGGCCGCGGAGGGCGGGAGCTGCGGGCCTATGATGTCGTGCTGGATACGGTGGACTGGGTGGCCAGGCAGAACGGCGAGCCGCTGGACCTGCGGCGGCGGGAGTTTGACCTGCTGGAACTGCTGATGCGCAACCGGGGCGCGGCGCTCTATCGTGATGTGATTTTTGAGCGCGTCTGGGGCGAGCTGCCCGACACCGAGAGCCTGCGCACCGTGGACACCCACATCGCCCGCCTGCGCAAAAAGCTCGGCTGGACAGATAAACAGATTGAGACGGTGTTTAAGATCGGCTACCGACTGCGGAAGGAGTGACAAAGGCCCCCTTGTCAAAGCGGACTGGGGGATTTCTGTGGCCATGCGGAAGAGTGCGCGTACCCGCAAAGCTGCAAGAATCCCTCCGACCTCGCTAACGCTCGGCCACCGCTCCCCTTCTGGCGTTTTGCGCCACCTCCCCCGACCCGGGGGAGTCTGTCTTTGACAAGGGAGGCTTTTACGACCACAAAAGGAGTACCCTATGCGCTACTACCAAAAACTTGTTTCACTGCTCGTCCTCGTCCTCGCGGCGTCCTTCGGCGTCGGCGGGTGCGTGCTGCTGTACAGCGATTTCGCCGTGCAGCGCGGCCGCATGGCCACCGCCAACGCGGCGGCCCACGCCCAGACCTGTACCTTGCTGCAAACGGAGATCCTCGACTTGCAGCGCCGCGGCACCACCATGGATGATGCCGCCCTGACCGCCCGCGTCGAGGCCCGGGACACCCCCGCCGCCCTCTGGCGCGGGGATACCCTCATCTGTGCCACTCTGCCGGGGCTGGAAAACTTTTCCCTGGAAAACGCCGCTACCGTCACGGTCCGCACCGAGGAACGTGTCTATGCCGTCTACGCCAGCGATTTGCAAGGCGGGCTGCGGCTGGTCACGGCCTACGACCTGACCGGCCTGTACCGCGACCGCGACGCCGCCTTAACGCGCTTTTTGCTGCTGGAAGCCGCCGTGCTGGCCGCAGCCGCCGCCGTCACCGCCCTGCTGGCCGCCCGCCTGACCCGCCCGCTGGCCGTGCTGACTGATGCCGGGCAGCAGATCGCCGCCGGGGACTACGCCCGCCGCACCGCCCTGCATACCGGCGACGAGATCGAGACATTGAGCGCGAGCTTTGACAAGATGGCCGACGCCGTGCAGGAGAAAATTGCCGACCTGGAAGCCGACGTGCAGAAGCGGGAGGACTTTGTCGGGGCGTTTACCCATGAACTGAAAACCCCGATGACCAGCATCATCGGCTACGCGGATATCCTTGCCGCGATGCAGACCGACCCCGATGAACAGCGCGAAGCCGCGGCGGCTATCGCCCACGAGGGGCGGCGGCTGGAATCCCTGAGCCATAAGCTGCTGGCGCTGCTGGGCCTGGCCGAATGCCCGCTGACCCCCGCCGCCGTGCCGCTGGCCGCCCTGTGGCCGCGGCTGCACGCCGCCTGCCCGGGCGTGAACCTGCGCACCCCCGCCGCGCCCGCGCCCACCGTACAGGGCGACGCGGATCTGCTGTTGGATCTGCTGTGCAACCTGGTCCAGAACGCCGCCAAAGCCAGCAAACCCGGTGCGCCGGTGGTCGTGCTCTGCACAGCCGACGCCGACACCGCTACCCTGACCGTGGCCGACCGGGGCTGCGGCATCCCGCCGGACCAGCTGGCCCGCGTGACCGAGCCGTTTTACATGGTGGATAAATCCCGCGCCCGCCGCCAGGGCGGCAGCGGCCTGGGGCTGGCGCTCTGCCAGCGCATTGCCGTCGCCCACGACGGCACGCTGAAAATCGAGAGTGAACCGGGCAAGGGCACGCGGGTCAGCGTGACCCTGCCCCTGTGGAAAAAGGAGGCAGACGCATGAGCCTGTGGAGATACCCGCGCACCGCCGCCGCGCTGTGCATAGCCGCCGTGCTGGCCTGCGCCGCCGCGCCCGCCGCGTTTTTGGCCGCCAGTGACGCCGCCTACTTTGGCCGCGTGGAGACGGTAGCCGACCCTTACCGGGCCCCCACCCCCACGGCGGATGACTATTACATCCTGCGCCAGCTGGCCGCCCGCGGGCAGGACACCACCGCCCGCCAGACCACCCCGCAGCAGGAACAGGATGCCGCCCCGCAGACGCCGAAGGTGTACATCGGCGCATCAGCCAGCATCGAGTCCATGACCTGGGCGGACACTGCCGCCACCACCGCCGCCGAGAACGCACTTTGGCAGCTGGCGGAAAGCAGCGCAGTGCCCCGGTTCTGGGTGGAACAGACCGTGGGCGACACCGTCGATTACGGCAGCTACACCGATGCCAACGGCCAATATTACAACCTGAACAGCGCCTACTGCACCACCGACAGCCTGGGCTTTGTGACGGTGCGCAAATTTGCCCGGGAAAACGATACGCTGTTCACCCGGTACAGCATCACGATGGATGGCCGCACCGGCATGGTCGTCGAGGTGTGGTTCTCTCTGCCCGCCGCCGACGCCGCCGAAACACCTCTGCCCGGCGCGGATGCCCTGCGCAGCTTTGCGGCCCAGGCCGGACTGGAAAGCCTGGGCGACTGGGCCGCCCCCGAAAGCAGCCCCTACGACTGCGCCCTGTACAGCGCCAACGGCGGCGCACTCATCACGGCCTCCACCCACCCCTACACCTACACCGGCTATACCGCCGCCGATGGGGCGGAGCGCTGGTATTACAGTTTGGCCTTGCAGATCGCACCGCAGACGTAGATTAAAAAAGGAGGTCCCCCATGAAAAAACTCATCCCCCTCATCCTCGCCGCTGCAATGACCCTGACCCTCACGGCCTGCACCGCTGCCCCTGACCCGGCACCCCTCGCCACCCCCACGCCGGAGCCGACGGCAGCGCCCGCAGCCCCCACGCCGGAGCCAACGGCAGCGCCCGCAGCCCCCACGCCTGCCCCCGCTGCCGCCGACTTCTACACCCTGAAAAGCTACGACGGCTCCTTTGATGACGGCACCGCCTACTACGAGTTCGAGCAGCGGCTCGGCTACGCGCTGCTGCTCAAGACCGACTATGCCGCGGCGGTTCAGTCCGTCTGCTGCGCCGTCCCCGGCTGCGGCCACGATACCGACGCCTGCCCGGCTTATTTCCCGGGACGGCCCGGCCGTTATACGGTGGTCGCGGCGGGGGACACCGTGTATGTCTGGCACATCTCATTTGTCTATGACGACCAGAGCTGGGACGACTACTGGGCGGAAAAGCTGGCAAGCGGCATCAGAGATACGCAGCCCTTTGACACCCTGACCGATGCGGAATTTGAAGCCGAGTACCGCGGCATATGGACCGAGCAGAGCACGCCGCCCTGCCTTTACGCCGTTGACCCCGCCGCAGGCAAGACCCGCACCGACCTGCCGCTGACCTACCGTGACTACACGATGGATGCCTGTGACGGCAGCACGCTCTACGGCGAGCAGAGGATCGCCCCGTACAGCTCGCAGGCGTCTGCCGGAAGAACCGGGCCAACGCCCGCCTGCCGCATCGACCTTGCCACCGGGCAGGCGGAGACCTTTGTGCTGGAACCCACCGAGCATTACCTTGCGGGCTTTGACGGCGCACTGCTGACCCGCCGTTATGTGGCCGATGCGCCGCTGCCCACCGATGCGGAGCAGTATGCCGCCGCCATCCAAAGCGCCACGGTGGAGATCGACCGCCTTGACCCCCGCACGGGCGCGCGCACCAGCCTGACCGAGCGCCCCTACAGCGATGCCGACTATGAGAAGAACGGCTGCTTTATCGGTGTGTACAACGGCAAGGCCTACTTTGAGGAGCGCGAGATCATACCGGGAAGCGGCTTCCGCCGCACGGTCCTGACAACGGTGGACGCCGAGGGCCGCGCCGAAACCGTCTGGGACCCGTGGCCGCAGGCGGAATGGGTGCTGGGCGATGACGGCGGCCGTTATATCTGGCTGTACAGAGATAACTACAATACAAGCTACGCCGCCCGCGCCCTGCTGGATACTGAAACAGGGCAGATCACGCCGGTGACGCAGGCGCTGCAGACCGGCAGCGGTGCCGTCAGCCTGCGCGGCAAAGCGCACGATGGCCGCTGGCTGGTCGTCATCGGCGCAGACAGCGCCGGCAGGACCACGGCCTACGGCCTGATCGCCGCCGATCAGTTCGCCGCCGGCAGCACGGACTGGCAGCCGGTGGCAATGTGGCAGGGGTAACGTCGCAAAGCTCCTCCGGCGTCGCTCCGCTCGCCACCTCCCCTGTGAGGGGAGGCTCCCCTTCCAGGGGAACTGGCCGAGTTTACGAGGCCTGAGGGGCTTTGCAGCCTTGCCATCACAGCTCACATCAAAAAAAGGAGGTTCCCATGAAAAAACTCATCCCCCTCATCCTCACCGCCGCCCTCACCCTTGCCGCCTGTGCATCTGCCCCGGATGAAACTCCGCTGACTACCCCAACTCCTGCCCCGGAAGCGCCTGAACCCACCTCCACCCCAGCCCCCGCGACCACCGACTTCTACCCACTGGAAAGCTACACTACGGCTTTCAACACCGGCGATGCTTACTACGAGCTTGTCCAATATCCCGGTCATGCCCTGCTGCTGAAAACCGACTACGCCACCGCCGCCCAAACCGTCTGCTGCACCATGCCAAACTGCGCCCACGACAGTGAAGCCTGCCCGGCCTATTTCCCGGGGCGGGCGCGGCGGTACACAGTTTTTACGGCAGGAGATACCCTCTATGTCTATCACACACTGTTCTACCGCAATACCCAAACTTGGGAGAAATACTTTGACGAGTACGGCAAGCCCCAGTTAGAACACCCGGACCAGAGCTTCGAGGGCTTGACCGCCGATGAGATCACGGCGGATTTCTACGGCCGCTGGACCGAGCAGACCACCCCGCCCTGCCTGTACACCGTCCACCCGGGCGGCGGCAAGGTGCGCACCGACCTGCCCGAGGAAGTGCGCGACTACGTGATGGCCTACTGCGACGGCGCGGCGGTGTACGGCGCAGCGTGGAACGATGAAAACGGCACCACCGCCACCGGCTGCCGCATCAGCCTTGCCGACGGTGCAGTACAAACCTTCCCGCTGCTGACGCAGGAGCAGTTTTTGGATGTCTGTGGTGACGCGCTGGTGACGTCGCACATCGTTACAGATGCGCCCCTGCCCACTGACCGGGAGCAGTACCAGGCTGCCATCCAGAGTGCCGAGACGGAGTATGACCTCTATGACCCGAACGACGGTACCCGTACCCGGCTGGCTGCCTACCCTTACGACACGTCGGCTTTGCTGGGCGTGTACGGCGGCAAGGCGTATTTTGAAAAGCGTCAGCCGATACCCTACGCCGCGTATGAGCCTGTGGCCGTGGAGACACTGGACATAGCGACCGGCACGACCGAGACGATATGGACGCCCGAACAGGGGGCACAGGAGCTGCCGCTGGGCGATGCCGAAGGCCACAGCCTGCGAATGAGCGAGGGCAACGTGATTGTCGGCCAGCACACCAGCCTGCCCGTTGATTTCCGCGCTGCCGCCGCCGATGGCCGCTGGCTGGTAATGACCGGCAAGGATGAGACGACCAACCGTGAGAACTACGCCCTGGTGGAGCCAGAGCAGTTTATGGCCGGGAGCGCCGAGCAGGAAACCGTGACAATGTGGCAGAGGTAACGTCGCAAAGCCCCTCCGGCGTCGATCCGCTCGCCACCTCCCCTGTGAGGGGAGGCTCCCCGCGGGCAAAGCCCGCGCAAAAAGGCTCCCCTTCCAGGGAAACTGGCCGAGTTTACGAGGCCTGAGGGGCTTTGCAGTTTTGCCATCACAGCTCACATCAAAAAAAGGAGGTTCCTATGAAAAAACTCATCCCCATCATCCTCGCCACCGCCCTCACCCTTGCCGCCTGTGCATCTGCCCCGGACACAGCGTCCACCCCTCTCGCAAACTCGACCCCGGAACCGACCGCAGCAACTACCCCTGCCCCAACCACAGCCCCCTTCTACCCGGTGGCCAACTCGTACAACAATGGCGACACCTACTATGCCTTTGTCCACCGCGGCGAGGACAGTCTGCTGCTAAAAACCGACTATGCCGCAGCTACGCAAACCGTCAACTGCGCGGTTCCCGGCTGTGCCCATGACAGCGACGCCTGCCCCGCCTATTTCACAGACGACCCCGGTCGCAACTTGGTCATCACGGACGACCCGCTGCGCGTCTGCCATGTCGAGGACAGAGGCTGCCCCGTGCAAATCTACACCGTCGACCCCGCCGCGGGCAAGACCATGCAGGAAATCAATGGGGTGGGCAACTGCGATATTGCCTACTGCGATGGCACGGCGCTGTACGGCATAGACAAGACGGTGCTGCCGAGTGAGGCAACGCCTGCCTGCCGCATCGACCTTGCCAGTGGGCAGCTTGACAGGTTTACCATGCTGCCGTCGGAATTGATGCTGGGCTGCTATGACGACGGCCTGCTGACGGTCCATTACGTGACCGACGCGCCGCTGCCCAAAAACGGCGAAGAGTATGCCGCCGCCGTCCAGAGCGCGACGCTTGAATTTGACTGCTGGGACCCGCGCACAGGCACACGCACCAAGCTGGCCGAGCGCCTCTACAACCCCACAGACGCGCGGTTCAGCGGCTATGATGGCACGGCAAACGGCAAGCTTTACTTTGTGGATTATCTCCCGCAGAGCGATGGCACCGATATCAAACTGAGCCTGACTGTCGTTGACCCAGCCATGGGCACAGAGGAAAAAATGTGGGATACGTGGCCGGATGAGCACTTCGGGCTGTCCATAGGGCAAAGAATACTGCCCGTGCACGGCGACCAGAGTACGCGGTGGCTTGGAATGTGCTACTCAAACAGCGGAACAAACCGCGAAATCCCCTATTTTATGGATTTGGAAACGGGCGAGATTAAAGAGGTAACGCAAAAACGAGAGGGCCTGTCCTATGACAGAAGAGTCACCGTTTTGGCCCAAACCAACGATGGCCGCTGGCTTATCGAGACTGCGGCCGACGAGCAGCGAAGCTGTCTCGGCATGGCACTGATCACCCCGGAGCAGCTGCTGGCGGGCAGCACTGACTGGCAGGAAATAACAATGTGGCAGGGCTGATGCAATACGACCAGCCGTATGCCCTTGTATAATTATGCGCGAAAACGCTGATTTGTCCACCTGTTAAACACACAGGCCCGCCAACAGCGAACAAAATTTTGAAAAGTAAGCAAAAACTCTTGAAAAATTTCTTTTGTGGTGGTAACATGAAGGCGGTGTTTGAATTTATATAAAGGAGTGTTCTACTTATGGCAATTCAGAATGCTTACCTGCAGGGTGTATATGAGGGCCTTGCAAAGCGTAACCCTGAGCAGAAGGAGTTTTTGCAGGCGGTCGAGGAAGTCCTTGAAAGCCTGGAGCCGGTCGTTGCTGCTCATCCCGAGTATGAGAAGGCCGGCCTGATCGAGCGTCTGGTCGAGCCCGAGCGCATCATCATGTTCCGTGTGCCCTGGGTCGATGACGCTGGCA
>OJPK01000857.1_pt1 | contig 11154 bp, 20 predicted proteins | sample 1598491 | NCBI WGS metagenome assembly OJPK01 (sample SAMN03922487, study PRJEB24848) | human gut metagenome | isolation source: stool sample | host: Homo sapiens | place: Germany | collected 2011-05 | reverse complement strand
CTGCCACCCTCTGCCACTTCATCTTTGACTAGGAGGCTCGCATGAGCAACGGTTTCTACTTCGGTATGGGCGGCGTCCCGTCGGTGTACGACGAGTATCCGGACGAACAGCCGATCCTCATCGACGGCGACCCGCTCGACCTCGACACCATGCGCGCCGGCGGCACCCTCGTCACCGCCGAGGACTTCATCGAGGCCGCCAACGACGTCAATCTCGACAAGGACGTTATCGCGGACTGCCTCGAGGAGCTTCGCGTGCTCTGGCAGGAGCGCGAGGAGGAAGCAGCATGAGCTTCTCCGATCCGGTCCGCATCATCGATCACATACCGAAGGACTTCAACATGAAGATCAAACAGAGACATCGCGGACAGCTCAAGCCCGCGCCCAAGATCAAGGCTCAGCCGGCGAAAGCCCCTGAGCCTTTTTCATGCGAGCGCCCTGGACGCGTCTGGACGCTCATCACTTTCATCGGAGCGCTGGCCATCATCCTCGGCGCGCTTGTTACTGGAGCATGGAATGAAAACCCTAACTGACTATGCGCATGACGTCGTCGCCCGCGCCGCGCACGGACAGGACCGCGACGCAATGGTGCACCGCTGCGCGATCTTCGACACCAGAGGCGTGCTCGAGGCATACCTCTCCAACCCCGGCGCTAGCGGCGCTCTCCTCGAACGTCTGGTCGACATGACCAGGGCAGACAGCTTTGACGACGTCTGCTTCGCGACCAAGCGCCTTCGCGAAGAGCTCGATCAGTCACTCGACGAAGCAGAACGCATGATCGCGTACCGCGTCGACTGCCTTCTCCACCCCGAAGCAGGCTTTGAATGCCCGGAGGAGTAAGCATGACGATCACTTCACTTGAGCCGCTCGAGCTACCGATGCCCGAGCCAGAGGACGAGGTCGACTTCGACCCGTACCCAGAGTACGACAACCGCGACCACTTCGAGCGCGCCCAGTGGTTCGGCGAACGTGCAAAGCGTCCCGAGCCGATCTACGACAAGACTCTCGAAGACTTCTACGCGATCAACGACGACGAAATACCTTTCTGAGGACGACACATCATGACATTCACTTTCAAAAAGGCCGTTCGCAGCGCCTCAAAACTTCGCCTCGCTCTGTCAGGAACATCTGGCTCCGGCAAAACCTACGGCGCTCTTCTGCTCGCCAAGGGGATCGGCGGCAAGATCGCCGTCATCGACACGGAGCGCGGTTCAGCATCTCTCTACGCTGACATGTCCGGCATGCCTGAGTTCGACGTTCTCGATCTGGACGCGCCCTTCACACCAGAGCGATACACGGAAGCCATCAAGGCGGCCGAGGACGCAGGCTACGACATTCTCATCATCGACTCGATGACGCATGAATGGAACGGCAAGGGCGGCTGTCTTGAGGAAGTCGAACGCATTGCGAAGGCACGCTATCGCGGGAACTCGTGGTCTGCCTGGAACGAGATGACACCTCGCCATCGACAGTTTGTCGACGCAATGCTCACCAGTAAACTCCACATCATCGCGACGATGCGGAGTAAGACAGAGATGGCGCAAGAGGACGTCAACGGTAAGAAGGTCATCAAGAAGCTCGGCATGAAGGTCGAGCAGCGCGACGGAGTCGATTATGAGTTCACGATCATGTTTGATCTCGTCCACGACGGGCACTTTGCGAACGCGTCGAAAGACCGTACCGGACTTTTCTCCTCTCGCACTGATCCGCTAATTCTCACACCGGAGGTCGGCGCAGAGATCAAGAAGTGGCTCGATAGCGCTGGCGTCACGCCAGACGAATTCGCCGACCTTATGTCCCGCACAATCAGCGCCGAAACACCCGACGAGCTAATGGCAATGGGTAAGGAGATCGCCTCCAAGGGTCTCTGCTACGAAGACCGCGAAAAGATCGCGCAAGCATTCAGAGCTCGTCGTCACGAACTTGAACAAGCAATGACCGAACAGGCCACACAGGAGGAAGCTAACAATGGCATCAGTGAATAAGATCATCCTCATCGGGAATCTCGGCAACGATCCCCAGATCCGCGTAGGCGATCACGTCATCGCGAATCTCTCCCTCGGCACGTCACGCAAGTGGCGCGACAAGGACGGCAACGTCCAGCAGGAGACCGAGTGGCACCGCATCTGCGCATTCGGTCGACTAGCGGAGATCATACGCGACTACACGGCAAAGGGCGACCCGCTCTATGTCGAAGGTCGTCTGCGCACGCGCAAGTACGAGAAAGACGGCGCAGAACGCTACGTGACGGAGATCATCGCTGAGCAGATCCAGCTCCTGCGTTCAAAGAAGGACAACGACGAGAATCCGGCGCAGGCCAAGCCTGCCGCACAGCGACGCGCACCCGAGCCGGCATACGACTCCGACGTACCGTTCTGACAACCCGTTCTGACCATTTTCGTGACGCCACGAAAATCGCAAGCCCTCGGCGAAAGCCGGGGGCTTTTTTCATACGGAAGCTACTCATGAAATCGATAAACGAGAAACAAAACGAACGTCCTGCGCTCATTCGTGCTATCCAGCTTCGAAAGATGTTAGGCGGAATTGGCAACGCGACGTTGCGCCGCTGGGTCAGGGAAGGAAACTTTCCGAAGCCCATCAAACTTGGCGCGAACTGTGTCGCATGGCGCCTTGACGAGGTCGACGCATGGCTCGAATCCCGTCCACGTTATGACGAATAAGACAACCCGCCAACATTAAGGACTGAGCTATGAATTGGATTGAATGGAAAGGCGAAAAGGTCGGAGATATGCACGACCCCGTCTGCGTCTGTCTCATGACACATATCGACAACAGATGTATCTACGCGATTCTGCCTCGTGCCTACTGCTGGACCGAGGGCGATCTGGAAGGGAACGGATGGTTCTACTTTGAAGGAGACACAAGCCGGCATCACTCAATTACGTATCACGAATGCTACGGAAAGTGGGTGAAGGTCTTCGACCACACCAGGGGAGACAAGATCTTCTACTGCAAGCCGCACCTTCCAGACGGCACAAAGTTCGAACTGAACGACATCAAAAAACGGCAGTACAAAGGATGGGCGGTCGTGAAAGAAATGCATGTATTAAGGACAAGGAAGGACTAGCTTTGACAACGCGCCTCTGTTTCGGGTATGCTTCCTGTGTCGACACCGCAACGGTGCGACACGGGCTTGGCGGCCCGAACTGTTGGGCGGATAGCCGCCTGTCGTTCGATAGAGCGGCATTTTTATTGGCTATCCGCAAGGGAGTCCAACTTCTGGCCCCCCTTTCGCAAGTCTCCATTTATGGGACGGACTTGCGGGGCATCGAGAGATGCGCCGGGTACCTAACAGCCGGTCCGCCAACCCGCAAGTCCTGCCCACCATCTTTGCGCCTCGCTTCTACGAAGCCGTGACAAGCGTCAATAACCCCTGCCTAAAAGGCAGAGGCTTGAAAGAGCCTTTATTGACTAGCCTCAACGCCCCTCTTTCGAGAGGCGCTACGTTGGTTGGGAATATATAGGCACCGTGGGATGTACATCCTAGTTCCACGCTCTGCGGCCTGTGATTAAAAGCTCCGAGAGGTAGGAGCGGTGTTGCAGGCACCAAACCCCTTCCAACATTGGCGAAGGATGTCAACCGGCCTTCGGGCCGAGCAAGCGGAGCCTGCGGGTATCCGCTAAACCACAATTTGAAATCAACTTCAACCTTCCTAAAGACAGAGGTTTCCGCGCCGAATTTCTATGAACATTGGCTCCATCGAGGTCATGCTCGAGCGTAACGGCTACAGCGTGAAGCAGTTGTCCTGCTATCGCGCACTGACGGCTAGCTAAGTAATAGCCATCATCAAACCATTTTCTCAATCGGCCCTGCCCTAACCGGCAGGGCTTTTTCATAGGTACGCAAAATGAAACTCTACGAAATCGCACCGGCGCTGCGCTTTGCGCTGGATGACATCGTCGTCGACGAGGAGACTGGCGAAATCCTCTCTGCCGACGCGCTCCACGCCGTCGAAGCCGAAGCATCCGACAAGATCGAGGCCACGGCCCTCTACCTTCGCGAGCTCGATGCCGAGGCCAAGGCCGCCAAGGAAGAGGCCGACCGCATGCTCGCCCGCGTCAAGTCCATGCAGAAGCGCTCCGACTACCTCAAGTCAATGCTCCTCGATGCGCTGCATGCGACCGGCAAGGTCAAGACTGGCCGCGTGACTGTGAGCATCCGCACGACGAAGGCCGTAGAGATCGCCGAGGGCGCAGACCTGCCCGAGGCCTACACGACCGTCAAGACGACCGTAAGTCCGAACAAGGTCGCCATCAAGCAGGCACTGCTCGACGGCGTCGAGGTCCCCGGCTGCCACCTGGAGGCACGCGAGAGCGTGAGCATTAGATGAGAAATGGGGGATACATCGGAGTAAGGGCAGACAAGGCCCTCAGACTCCTCGGCGAGAAAGGCCCGATGCGCATGTCGGCGCTGCTCTGCGCGTTGGGCCTGCGCCCGCAATGCTCGTCTTTCAAATACACCGTGTCGAAGCTCGTCGACGCGAAGATCTTGAAAGTGACTGGCAGTGCCGACCCGATCGTCAGTCTGGCCGATCAGGCGTACGCAGATCCCGCATGCGCTCGCGAGGTGTACGAAGCGTACAACTCCGAGAAGAAAGCCGAGAAGGAAGCCGAGAAGAAGACCGAGACCAAGGCCGTGATAATTCCCCCGGTTAAGCGATCGATGATCGAGGACATCGCTTTCGGAATGGCAGAACAAGGAGCAAAAGCATGAAAGTCAAGATTAAGAAGCTCAACCCGAACGCGAAGATGCCCAAGCGCGGCACGAAGCATGCTGCAGGATTCGACCTGTACGCCGCTGAAGAATTCGACGCACCGATCCATGAGGAGCAGACCGCCCGCATTCAGACGGGCCTCGCCTTTGAAATCCCTGAGGGCTACGTCGGCGTGGTGTACAGCCGCTCCAGCACTGCGCTGAAAGGTCTCATCATCACGCCGTTGCTCGTGGATGCTGACTACCGAGGCCCGGTCTACATCACAGTGAAGAACACCTCGGGCAAGCCGTACGTCGTCCACAACGGAGACCGCCTTGCTCAAATGCGCATCGAGGAACTCGTCCCGACTGAGTTCGAGTGGACTGACGAGCTGAGCGAGACGGAGCGCGGCACGGGCGGATACGGCTCCACTGGACGTTGAGGAGAACGACATGAGGTACCGACTCAAAGACAAAGAGCTCCAGCAGAAGCTTGACGAGCTTAGCGACGGAGACTTCTCCAAGCAGCTTGCGCTTAACTACAAGCGCATCTGTTCCGACCTCGAGTTTCTGATGCAGATCACTCTTTGGTTCTGCAAAAAGGAGGGCCCGCTCCACGCGTTAGTGATAACGCCCGACATGGTCGAAAAGGTTGAGGAGTACGAGAAATGCCAGTCGAAATGAAAAAGGAAATCCGCAAGCGGGTCGCATGCCAGATGGGGACGACGCAAGAAGAGATGTGCAAGGCAGAGGCGGAGTGCGACGGACGGTTGTACATGGGTCCAATCGACGCAACAGGAACGCTTGGCGGCTTTTATCTCCTCCACATTCCAGTCAAAGGAAAGATTGAGCCAACGCTCTTCCCGACTGAGTGCTTCGTCAAGCAGAAGGAGGACGAGGAATGACAGAAACAGAAATCGTCGTCCAGGACATCCGTCGCGAGCTTCGATGGTCGTATCGCGATCAGTCAATCCCCAACCTCCGCGCACTCGCAATGCGCCTCATCGACAACAAGGATACAGCCAGCATCGCAGACGCAGTAAAGAAGTACACGACAGTGCTTTCCGCCGCGAGGCAGAGTGCAAACCCTGCCGCACTCGAGCGCGTGAAGTTCTCTGCATACATGCTCACGCACGCACTGCGCGACTGGGAAGCGGCACGATGAAGGCAATCCAGAACCATGCCCTCGGCACACGTCGGGGGCTTTTTTTATCTGATCACACATGCCAGTAAGCAAAAAACCCCGCAAAAAAGGACAGCGAGCGAGAGACCTCGCCGTTCGAAAGAAGTTCGTGCGCGGACAGTTCAAAGACGCGGACGACGCGCGTAGGACCATCGCAAGCCTCGAGAATCAGCGCACACGTCAACGACGACGTTGCGAACAGCTCGGCTGGCTGCTTGGCTTTCAGGAGAAGGACTCTTTGCTTGAAGCCTTCACGCTCAGTTTCTTCGCGCTTGAGCGTTGGCCGACGACGACCGATTACTCGGACTTCAACCAGATCAGCAGCACGCTCATGCTCGGCGCGCTCTGTCACAAGTGCCTAGGCGTTGCCGAGCAGGATCTGCTCGAAGACATCCAACACGCCGCCTTCATGACCGTCGTCTGCGCCCGCCTGCGCAACCACGGCCAGACGATCCCGGCCGCGAACCTCGAGCCCGTGAAGCACGGCCTCATCGTCGCGCAGGAGCTCATGGAGTACGCCTACGAGCACGAACGTCAAGCGCTCATCAACGTGCTCAAGCACAACACGCACGAGACGCTAGCCGAGACGCCTGGCTTGCGTGAGGCGCACGAGCGCTTCATTCTCGGCAAGCACTATGAGCAAGTACGCCAATGGGAGCTAGAAGATGACGCCTTCCTTGGCGAGCTTCAAGCGACTGGAAAATTCAAGGAACAAGCTGAGGAAGCCAAATGAAGATTGACATCTTTGACACGACTGTGCCGGACTACTCTATACTCGACAAGAAGAGCCTCATGGAAAGCCTGGGCTATGAATCCGAAACCAGTCTCCGCAATGCGGTCGACTCCGGATTCATCCCACCGTCGATGGACTACGGCGGACGTAACGGCGCAGGCCGATGGACTGTCGGCATGATCCGTAAGTGGTTCATGCTGAAAGGTGAAAAGGCCGTCGACGACGCTCTCCGCCGCCTGAACTACGTGAGCAAGATGAGCGTCTCTCAAAAGAACGCCTTTTCTACTGAATGATGCTCGGCGTGGGACAATCCGTGGGACAAAACAAATGACCACAACAAAATGCCCTGCGACACAACACTCAGCGACTTCCGCTTCTGATCTTCAGGCCCATCGACCTTCCGATCAATTCGCGGGGACTCCTACGGAAGCCCCGCGACCGAACACAGGGGAAAAAGGCCCTGCGGACCACATCGGTCCGCAGGGCCTTTTTGCTTCTGGGGCTTCTTCAGCTTCCTTTTCCGAGGAACGGCCCGGTCGGACCGGGCCCGGCCACTGCAGTCATCAATGGCGGTAGTTCACCTTGCTGCAGATCTCCTCGACGATCGGCTCCTTGAGCCTGTTGAACTCGGCCTTGTTCTTCTCGAAGAGATTGCCACCATGGGCGTCGATCGAGACGATGAGCGGACCGAACTCCTTGACGCGCATGACCCACATGGACTCGGGCTGGCCGAGTTCGGGCCAGTGGCGCTCCTCGACCTCCTCGACGCATTCGGCGGCGAGCACGGCGCAGCCGCCCGGGAAGACGCAGTGCACGGCCTTGCTTTCCTGACAGCCGGCAGCAGTCTCGGGACCCATGCCGCCCTTGCCGACGACGATCTTCACGCCCGTTTTCCTGAGGAATTCGCGCTCGTACTTCTCCATGCGCATGGAGGTCGTCGGGCCGATGGAGACGACGCGGAAGCCGGAGCGGCTCTTGTCGTCGGGAACCATGATGGGACCGGCGTGGAAGATGGCCTTGCCGGCGAGGTCGTACGGAAGGTCCATGCCTTCCTCGACATGGCGGAAGTGAACCATGTCGCGGCTCGTGATGAGGGCGCCAGAGAGATAGAACACGTCGCCGATCTTCAGGGACTCGATGTCGGCGTCGGAAACCGGTGTCGTCAGAACTTTCTTCGTCATTTTGCTGTTCTCCCAAATCAGAGCGTCATGCCCTTGTGGCTGATCATTTCGTAGCTCATGTCCGCATTGATGCGGATCGTGGCGCGGCGGTGGCCCCAGCAGCCCGTGGAAATGCCCACGGCAAGGCAGGACGGATGGCGCGCGGCCTGTTCGACGTTGACGCCCATCACGGACTTCGTCCCCGTCAGGCCGCCCGGACCGATGTTGATCTTGTTGAGGCCTTCCTCGATCATCTTCTCGAAGTCGGCGCCGATCTCGTTGGCGTTCTTCGAGCCCACGGGACGCATCAGGGCCTTCTTGGAAAGCTCGGCCGCAACCTCGACGCTCCCGGCGATGCCGATGCCCACGAGGAGCGGCGGGCAGGCGTTGACGCCGCGATCGCAGATCACGTCGAAGATGAACTTCACGATGCCCATGTAGCCTTCGGCGGGCATCAGCACCTTGGCGGCGCCGGGCAGCGAGCAGCCGCCGCCGGCCATGTAGCCGTGAATGAGGCAGCTGTCGGAGTCGGGAATGATCTCCCAGTCGATCCAGGGCACGCGAACGCCCGTGTTGTTGCCCGTGTTGCGCTCGTCGAAGATCTGGACGGCGTTCTGGCGAAGCGGCGCCTCGATCGTGGCGCGACGGACAGCCTCGTCAAGGCAGGCGCGCATTTCGGAAAGAAGCGGGAAGTTGGCACCCACCTCGATGTAGTACTGGATGACGCCCGTGTCCTGACAGAGCGGGACATTGAGGCGGCGGGCGGCGGCAAGGTCGTCGAACATCGCGTCATACACGATGCGGGAGATGTCGGAAGTCTGCTCCTTGCGAAGTTCGGCAAGGCGGGTGGCGACGTCGTCCGGGAGAATCTTGCCCAGCACGGACGTGAAGCGCGTCATGAGCTCGGTGAAGCGCTCGGCCTTTTCCTGTTGATTCATTGTGCTCTCCTTAAGAGTCTGGTTCACGTCCTCCGAAACCGGGGCTGTCATTCGAAAGGACGCGGGGGTTCTCATCGCCTAAAGCACCTGCAGGGCCGGCGGTCCTTCAGAGCCGGATAATTTCCTATATATAGAAAAATGTTGTCCAGCATCAAGACCAGCCTGCCTTCTTAACGTTCAATGTCGTTACAGAGCAGTGCTTTCATCGATTGAGCACATTATAGAATTTTTTATATTCGACTGTCAATATGTTTTTCTACGACACGTAAAATAAATTTTTCTTCCTCCCGGACGCAAAAAGGCCCGCAGAGAGCAGGGCTCGTGCGGGCCATTGAAATCGACTGCGGGGTGGGCCGTCAGAGGTTGTTGCCCTCGGCGGCATCCTTTGCGGGACTGCCAAGCCTCTTTTCGAAGAATTTCACGACACGCTCGATGACGGGCTTCTGGAACCAGGGCAGATCTCCGTGGCCTGCGCCCTCGACGAGGACGTACTCGACGTCGGTGCCGGCCTTCCTGAGAGCCTGAGCGAGATGTGCGCTCTGCATCGGGCTCACGAGGCGGTCGCCCGAGCCGTGCATGATGAGAAACGGCGGCTCGCTGCCGTCGATGTGGCCGAGCGAGCTTGCGTTCATGGCCTTCTCGCGGTCGGAGACAATGCTCCCGCCGGGAGACTTGCCGAAGGCGGGACCGTGCACGAGGAGCGCCTCGGTCACGGCGGGCGAGGCGTGGACCTTGGCCTGAGCCGGATCGAGTCCCTCGCCGATGGAGGTCAGGTCCGAGATGCCGTAGATCGTGCAGACGGCCTGCACGTCGGAGGAGACGTTCGTGAAGTCGCCCTTGTCGAACGCCTTCTCGCCGTTCGTGGCGCCGAGCATCTGCACGAGGTAGCCGCCCGCGGAGTCGCCGATGACGCCGATGCGCTCGGGATCGATCCCGTACTCATCGGCATGCGCGCGCAGGTAGCGCACGGCGGCCTTGCCGTCCTCGACGAGCGCCGGGAACTTGACGGGCACGGTGCGGTATTCGGCTGCGGCCACGACGAAACCCGCGCGGGCGAGCGCATGGCGCATCTCGATGAACTTCTCGTGGTCGGCGGAGGTGAAGCCTCCGCCGGGGAAGTAGACCACGGCGGGCTTCCTCGCCTTCGTGCGCGGCGTCATCACCGTCATGCGCAGCTGACGGATTGAGCGCTGGGACTTGATCTGACTGTAGATGATGCCCGATATCGTGTCGATGCGGCCGTCGGTCACGTCGACCTTCATGACCTCGGCGCCGGGCACGTAGCCCATCAGATCGGCGCGGTCGGCGGCGAAAATCGTTCCGGCCGCGAAGAGCACGCAGGCGGCGGGAACGGCCTTGTGCAGAAAGGCCTTGCGGATATTCATTGAAAAATTCCTTCTTGTCGGTTACGAGGGGGACTTGAGAAGCTACATTGCCGGAGAACGGGCTCCGACCAGAAAATTCTACCCTCGTCCAACCGCCCGCTCTCAGTCGGACTTCAGTCGGAATTCAGGTGGAGCTCAGCGGGAAGTCGAAGGAAGCGGCGTCTTTTGCGAGGCCGCGAGCTCGCGCAGGCGCTTGAGCGTCATCTCGTACTGGACGTACTCGGGCGTGTCGGGATTCATGGTGCTCATGAGAAGCGAGAGGCTTTCGGCCGCCGTCCGCCAGTCCTCGTTGGCGGAGGCCGCAACGGCCAGGATCTCGACGGCCTTCATGTCGCCGGGACGTCCGTCGACGGCGCCCTGCGCCAGAGGCTGGGCCTCGCGCATGCTGTCGGGACCGCCGATCGTGAGAAGCGTGGCAGCGAGTTCGAGCATCACGGCCGGATCGGCCTTCACCTTGGCGTTCGCGGCGCGTCCCCTGCGGTAGGCCTCGGCCGCCTTCGGGAAGTTCTCCTCGTCGACATGACGGCGCGCAAGCAGCACCCAGGCGCGGCCGTCCTTCGGGCTCGACTCGAGGTAGCGCTCGATCGAGGGCGTATCGGCGCGTCCGTCGTAGACCGCCTGGGCCTTCTCAAGCCCGATGAGCTCGGGCGCGCCGTTCACGGCATAGAGGCCAACCGAAACCGCAGTGACGCCCGCCACCACGGCGGCCGTCACGACGGGGCCCGAGAAGCTGCCCGCACGGCGGCCTGCGCCGTCGTTGGGATCGTGGAAGACCGCGTCGTGTTCCTCGAGCGCGCGGCGGCGAAGATCGTCGGCGAGAATCTCGTACTGCTCCGCACTCACGGCGCCCGACTTCAGGTCCTCGTCGAGCTGGGCGCGCTGTCGCCTCAGCGCCTCGGTCACGGCCGAGCCGTAGGCCTTGTCCTCGCGCTCGACGCTCGCCTCCTCCCTGCCCACGCGAAGGAGCGACGGCACGAGCGCTCCGACGGCCAGGACGAGCATCAGAAGGAGGATGAGATAGAGAAGGATCTGTCTCTTATAC
>OJPK01000856.1_pt1 | contig 11157 bp, 10 predicted proteins | sample 1598491 | NCBI WGS metagenome assembly OJPK01 (sample SAMN03922487, study PRJEB24848) | human gut metagenome | isolation source: stool sample | host: Homo sapiens | place: Germany | collected 2011-05 | reverse complement strand
CCGCCTCTGCCGCCACCCGGCAGCATGTGGAGAACGCGCTGGAAACCTTGCAGACCAAGAACGGTTATATTCCCGGCAAGTCTGCCAAGGTGGTGGGCAACTGCTTTGGCTTTGTGTCCGCCGTGTGCAAAGAGTTGTACGGCGTGACCTACTATAATGAGCAAATGCGCGGCTCCTATCGCTATAATCATACGGGAAATTATTATACCGTGGCCAGCAAGACCTTTTCTGCCGCCACTACTGCTGCCAAGCAAAAGACGGTGGCCCGGCAAGTGATGGATTTTATTGTGGACAATGCGGCCGCCGGTGACGTGATCTCTTACGGCTGCGCCAACGACAGCACCCGCCACATGCATACCGCCATGGTACAGCATGTAGACACAGAGAAAATTCTCCTTTACCATTCCAACTACGCCAGTGGCAATTACACCCCTGCCGCCTGCCATGTGGACACCGTGTACTGGGACAGCTTTTTGGACAGTCCCAACACCAATATCAAGGATAAAGACGGCGATGTGACCTCGCTGAATAAATTCTTCGGTGCGCCCATGAGTTGCGGCAACGGTATGGGCCTGTCCTTAAACCGTTACAGCAAGCTGACCGGCAAGTATTATTTGGACGAGTGCACCTTGTCGGCGCCGACTATTTCCACCGAGCGGAAAAGCTGCACCTCCATTCGCTACACCTGGGGCGTAGTGGACGGTGCGGAGAGCTATACATATTCCGTAACGGACACCAAAGGTAAGAAGGTGGTTAAATCCCGCACCACCAGCGAAACGGCTGCCACGGTTACCGGCCTGACCACCGGAGAGAAGTACACCTTTACTCTGGCTGCCAATGCCACAGACCGCAGCGGTCAAAGCGCCAGCAAAACCATCACCTGCCTGCCGCCGGCTCCGTCTAAGCCACGGGTCAGCGCCGGAGACGAGGGCGTGGCTGTCAGCTGGACCACCCGTTCCGATGTGCACGGTTATCAGGTGTTTCGCAGCACTGCGAAGAACGGCACCTTTGACCTGATTGCCACGGTGACGGATCCTGCACAGAATACTTATGTAGACGATGAGATCCAGGTGAATACCACCTATTATTATAAGGTGCGTCGTTATGTGCATATCAAGGACGGCAACGCTGCTTATTCCAATCGTTCAACTGTAACGGACGGCGTAGGCTTGCAGCTGGGTGTGCCCGGCCATATCACCACCACCCGCACCGGCACCACTGCCATTCGGATGAACTGGAAGCCCACGGAGCACGCGGTGCGCTATACCGTTGCCTATCGGTTAAAGGGCGGCAGAAAGTGGACTTATTTCAGCACCACCGCCTGCAACTATACCTTTAAGAATTTGAAGGTTAAGAGCACCTATCAGTTCCGGGTACAGGCTGTCAGCCCCTTTGGCGCCGGTGCATACAGTGCCACGGTGTCCAAGCAAGCGTTGCCCCCAACCCCCGGCAGTGTGAAAGTGCAGCGGATCAGCGCCAAGTCCGCCAAGGTCAGCTGGAGCAAGTCCCAGGGCTTTACCGGCTATTACATTCTCCGTTCCACGGATAAGAAATTTAAGAAGAATGTAAAGAAGATCACTGTGAAGAGCAATAAGGCTCTGAGCTATACAGACAAATCCGTGAAAAAGGGTACCCGCTATTATTACAAGGTCTGTCGCTATACCGGCAAGACCGGCGGCAGCTATTCCAAGGCAGTCAGCGTAAAAATCTGATTTTGCGGCAAAAAAGGCGGTGAGACATGGCCTTTTTGTAAGTATTTAGACATTTTTTGATATTATGCTTGACAATCCGTCGGTTATTGTTTATAATCTTTGCGGATATGAAAAGAGTATTCAAATACCCCTGCCAAACAGGTCGGAGGGAGGGAATTTAATGAGCCAGGTTAGAGTTAAAGAGAACGAATCTCTTGACAGCGCACTGCGTCGCTTTAAGCGTCAGACTTCTCGTGACGGTATCATCCAGGAAGTCCGCAAAAGAGAGCATTATGAGAAGCCCTCTGTTGCCCGCAAAAAGAAGAGCGAGGCTGCTCGTAAAAGAAAGTACAAATAAGCTACATATTATTTGTGGGAGCGTGTCGTTACGCTCCCGTTTCTTTTTTACGGAGGTAAGAAAATGAAAAAAATTCTTGTGATGAACGGCCCCAATTTGAACTTGACCGGTATTCGCAAAAAGAATGTGTACGGCGCCGAGACTCTGGAGGATATTAACCGGGAGCTGGCCGCTTATGGCGAGGACAAGGGCGTGCAGGTGGATTTTTACCAGAGCAACCACGAGGGCGCGCTGATTGACAAGATCCATGCCAGCCGCACCGACTATGACGGCGTGGTGCTCAATGCGGGTGCTTACACCCATTATTCTTATGCTATTCGGGACGCCATTGAGGCAGTGCAGGACTTTACCCCCTATGTGGAGGTGCACATGAGCGATATTCACCAGCGGGAGGATTTTCGCCGGATTTCCGTGCTGACCCCGGTGTGCGTGAAGCAAATTTGCGGTTTTGGCAAAGACAGTTACAAAATGGGTATTGATTTATTATTGGAAATACTGTAAAATATCTTTGTTATGTATTACAGATTACTTTTGGAGGTAAACTTATATGGTATCAGCAGGTGATTTCAGAAACGGCGTAACCTTTGAAGAGGACGGCAATGTGCTTCAGGTTGTGGAGTTCCAGCATGTAAAGCCCGGTAAAGGCGCCGCTTTTGTTCGTACAAAGGTAAAGAATGTGATTACCGGTTCCGTGGTGGAGAAGAGCTACAACCCCACCGCCAAGTTCCCCACCGCTTACATTGAGCGCAAGGAAATGGTGTATTCCTACAACGACGACGGCCTGTATTATTTTATGGACCAGGAGACTTTTGATATGGTGCCGGTGAACGGTTCCGATCTGTCCGATAACTTCAAGTTCGTAAAGGAGAACGACATTTGCCGTATCCTGTCCTACAAGGGCAAGGTGTTCGGTGTGGAGCCGCCCACCTTTGTGGTGCTGGAGGTTACCAAGACCGAACCGGGCATTAAGGGCAACACCGCCACCAACACTTTGAAGCCCGCTACCGTAGAAACCGGCGCGGAGATCCGCGTGCCGCTGTTTATTAACGAGGGCGACAAAATCCGCGTAGATACCCGCACCTGCGAGTATATGGAAAGAGCATAAACCCCAATAACAATATTTTGTAAAGGAGATCGCACGATGGATACAACGGAGAGCCTGGGCTACCTGAAGGGCCTGCTGGACGGCATGGACTTGGATGAGTCCAAAAAAGAGACCAAGATTTACAGAGCCATGATCGGCGTACTGGAGAACTTGGCAGAAGATGTGAACGACCTGACCGACGGCGTAGAGATGATGGCAGATCAGCTGGACGCTGTGGACGAGGATCTGGGCGATGTGGAGGAGTACCTCTACGGTGACGAGGACGACGATGACTGCGACTGCGATTGCTGCGATGACGACGAGGACGAGTGCCAGGAGTTTGAGATCGAGTGCCCCGCTTGCCACGAGACCTTTGTGGTAGATGAGGACACCGTGCTGGACGGCTCTATGGAGTGCCCCGCCTGCGGCGAGACCCTGGAGTTTGAGGTCAGCTGTGAGGACGACGAAGACGAGGACGAGGACGCCGATCAGGACTGATCTAAGCAGAAAAAACGGACCCGAAGCGGTTTTGCCGCCTTGGGTCCTTGTTTTTTGGTATAATTTAGTGAAAATAAGCCCTGCCGTTTGGCAGGGCTTTTGTTTTATCCGTGTACATGCACGGTAAAATTCTTATGGCAATGGGGGCAGTTGACGGTGTGCTTGCCTTTCTTGCGGGGCAAGCGCAGCACCGCTTTGCAACTGGGACATTTCTTAAACACATGGGTTTTGCGAAACGTCCATTTGTCTCGCAGCAGACGGCCCTCTCGCCGTATGGGGGCGGTTAGTGCCAGCCAGCGGGCGTTCTCGCGCTGCCGAGCGGCAATGTTGCGTGAGAAGGAACGGAAAATGGCATAGATCAGCACCGCCAGGGAGAGCACCCACAGTACGGTATAGACCGGGCGGGACACCCGGGCCAAGGCACTGCCCGTTACCACCAAAATCAGATAGATGACCAGGAGGGCTTTATATAGTGCGTCTATGCCGTAGCGACCGATCATGCTCTGCTGCATTTTATAGCCCATTTGCTTGAGTTTTTCTTTCATAAACCGGATTGTCCTTTCAAACTTTTTACAGTTATGCGCCGGCAGCGGAACCGTGGGCCTGACCAAAGGCGCTGTTGCCGTTTTGACCGTTGCTGTAACCATATTGACCGTTTTCGCTTTGGTCGTCGCTTTGGTCGTCGTTTTGGTCATTGCTTTGGTTGCCGTCTGCGCTTTGGCTGTAACTGTACGCATTGCCCGGCGATACATCGTAGTGCTGGTATTGAGTGCTCCAACTCACCAAGGAGGTGATTCCCAAAATCACCAGGCGGATGATAAAGATCGCCAGCGCTATCCGCAGAATGGTCAGCAGGCAGCCCCCTTGCCGGCGCACAGGGCGGCTTTGCGGCCGTCTGGTGCCGGTGTTGCCTGCGCTGGTGTTGCCTGCGCCGGCGGTGTAAGCGGAGAAGTCAAAGAACGAGAATGGGTCAAAACCGAAGCCCATAGGGTTGATCCCCTGGCGAATGCTGTTGTAGGCGCTTTGGTAATTGGCGTTATTTGGCTCTCGGTTCACGGCAATGCGAATGTTTGCCATAGCCTTTTCCTGATCGCCGTAGCCCATATAGGCCAAAGCGGCCAGATAGTACCAGCGGGTATCGCTCTTGTCCATATTGCCCAGCAGGTTAATGGCCTGCGCATATTGACCGTGGTTGATAAAGTTCACCACGGCGGTATAGTAATCGCTGCCGGCGTCTGCACTGCGGCGACTGCCGGTAGAGGTGCTGTCGGCGGTGTTGCCGTTCTTAATGGCGTCAAAGGCGGCGTTTACCTCTGCCATCTTGGCCTCGGCCACACGATCCCCCGGGTTTAGATCCGGGTGGTATTTTTTGGCCAGGCGCTTGTAGGCTTGGGTGCATTCCGCCAAATCGGCACCGTTGGGCACGCCCAGCACCTGATAAGGATTTTGTGTCATACTGCCTCGCTTATTTTCTTAGATTGCTTCTACTATACCACGGATTTTTGACGAATTTGTGACCAAATGAAGAAGAAAATCCCCCCACTTGTAAAGGATTTGTAAACCCGCATGGAAAAAGGGATTGTTTTTGCCCGGTTTGTCTTGTATTTGAAACCAAAATTTGGTAAACTGGGGGTGTAAATTACAGAAAAGGGGTTTTTCTATGTTCAGTCCGATTTTGCTGACCATCGGTGACAACATAGACAAGGCGTTTTATGCCTTCGATCTGTGGGTGTTTCGGTTCTTTGGCTCCATGCAGTGCGGGTTTTTGACCGGCGTTGCCAAGTTCTTTACCGCCTTTGGGGACGAGAATTTCACCATTCCCATTGTGGTGCTGTCTGTGGTACTGTGCTTTTTTAAGCGCACCCGTAAGTATGGCTTTTCCATTTTATTTGCCGTGATCATCGGTACGCTGATTACCAATGTGATCGCCAAGCCAATGGTGCTGCGGATCAGACCGTACAACACTTTGCAGCAGAACGCTGATTACTGGTCCTGGTATATCGGCGCCGGGGCGCTGAGCGAGAGCGATTACAGCTTTCCCTCCGGCCATACCACCTCTGCCGTAGAGGTAGCTACCGCACTGTTCCTGTGCTTTAAGAGCGATAAAAAGAAAATTGCCTGGCTGTTCCCCTGTGTGGCTCTGTGCACCATGGGCTCCCGTGTGTACTTGATGGTGCATTACGCCACCGATGTGCTGGGCGGTCTGCTGGTGGGCGTGATCGCCGCCGTTTTGGGTTACCTGCTGATGAAGCTGGTGATGAAGAGCAAGGGCCTGGAGAAGGTGGATGCTGCCAAGCTGTTCAAAAAGGTGCCCGGCAAGGTGGGCTTTGCCTGCATCGGTGTGGCGGTTCTTGGTATTTTCCTGTATGCGTTTATTCCCTCCCTCAGCGAAGGAGGCGCAGACACCCAGCGTTGCGCCTATGTAGGGGACTACAAGTGCTACAACGCCGCCAAGGTGGACGATGAGAAGTATCCGCCTATTGACGGCAAGGAATACTGTAAGATTCACTGGAAAGCGCTGTCCGGCGTAAAGGAGTAAAGCCATGCCTTTTATTGAAGTAAAGACCACAGAGGATTTGTCCGCCGTGGCAGCGGAGCTGAAAAGCGCATTGGGCGACGCCATTACCGCCATTCCCGGCAAAAGCGAAAGTTGGCTGATGGTGAACCTGGTAGGCGAACAAAAAATGTACTTTCAGGGCAGTGACGCGCCCTGCGCCCTGTTCTCTGTGTCCATTTTCGGTGCGGCAACGGACGACGCCTACGATGACCTGACCTGCCGGCTGTGCGCCATTGCCCAGCAGTATTTGCAGGTGCCGCCGGAGCGTACCTATGTGCGCTACCGAGAGGTGGATCACTGGGGCTACAACAACTTTAATTTCTGAGCATGAAGCGCTGCGGGCAACTGCGGCGCTTTTGTTAGGATAAATTTGTGTTAAATCTCATAAGATTTCTGTACAAGAAGTTGCGGGTCTGTTACAATAGAAAAAACGATAGGGGAGGCAATACAGTATATGAATTTGATTATTGAAATACTCAAGGCCATTGTGCTGGGTGTTGTAGAGGGCATTACCGAGTGGTTGCCTATCAGCTCCACCGGCCACATGATCCTGGTGGACGAATTTTTGCACCTGAATGTGACACCTCAGTTCAAGGAGATGTTCCTGGTGGTGATCCAGCTGGGCGCCATTTTGGCCGTAGTGGTGCTGTACTGGCACAAGCTGTGGCCTTTTGGTATAGAAAACAAACGCATTGTGCCCAAGAAAGACATTTGGCAAATGTGGTTCAAGGTGCTGGTCAGCTGCGTACCGGCTGCCGTGGTGGGCGTGCTCTTTGACGATAAGCTGAACGCGCTGTTTTACAACTGGCAGACTGTGGCAATTATGCTCATTCTCTTTGGCGTTTTCTTTTTGGTGGTGGAAACCTGGAACAAAGGCAAAACCGCCAAGATCCATTCCATTGGCGAGTTGACTTATACTTCTGCGCTGATCATTGGTGCTTTTCAGTTGATTGCAGCTGTGTTCCCGGGCACTTCCCGCAGCGGCGCTACCATTTTGGGTGCCATTCTCATTGGCGTGTCCCGTACGGTGGCGGCAGAGTACACCTTCTTTTTGGCGGTGCCGGTGATGTTCGGTGCCAGTGCGCTGAAGCTGGTCAAGTTCGGCTTCCACTTTTCCTCTGCCGAGGCCATCTTGCTGGCCGTGGGTATGATTGTGGCTTTTGTAGTGTCCATTTTGACCATCAAGTTCCTGATGGGGTATATTAAAAAGCACGACTTTAAGGCTTTTGGCTGGTATCGAATTGTTTTAGGCGCAGCTGTGATCTTATACTTTGTGCTGGCGCGGTAATCACGCTCTTCGCCGCAGGTGAAAACCTGCGGCTCAGACCGTCGATAAAGCGGCTAAACCGCGCCGGTTATAAAGAATGAAGCAGAGGTTTCGTAGGGCAGGGGCTTGCTCCTGCCGCAGGTATTTGCAATCACCGGCGATTTGGAAAAATGGCTTGAACATTGAGTCCAAGCCATTTTTGGCGCTTTTCGTCTTTTGTTCGGGAGCAGTACGGTGTACGGCACCCGCTCACAAAATACGAAATTTATCTCACTTTCTCGAAGTCTGCCAGCGTGCAGAAATTTGTAATTAAATTTTTTCTGCACGCTGTGCCGCAGGTGAAAACCTGCGGCTTTTTTGTGCTCTGCGGTGGCAATTCCTGCGAAAATATGCTATACTGAAAGATGAAATTCAGAGACTTTGGAGCAAGGTATGGCAGAAGCGTATGAGAATTTGGCCGGTCGGGTGGAGGAGATCGTTTACCGCAACCCGGACAACGGCTATACCGTACTGCAACTGAATACAGGCGAGGCCAACGGGGACGGCGAGACCGTGGCCGGTGAAATGCCCCCCATCAGCGAGGGGGAGGAGGCGGTGTTCCGCGGCCAGTGGACCATGCACCCTCGCTTTGGCCGCCAATTTAAGGCGGTACAGGTAACGGTAACTCTGCCTAAGGATGCCTCCGGCATTTTGCAATATCTGTCCGGCGGGATTATTAAGGGCATCGGACCCTCTACGGCCACTAAGATTGTAGAGGCTTTTGGCACCGATAGCTTGCAGGTGATCGAGAAGGAGCCGGAGCGACTGGCAGAGCTAAAGGGCATCAGCCGTAGTATGGCCAAGAAGATCAGCCGGGAGTACAAAAATCAGTTTGCCTCCCGCCAGGCGCTGGAAGCGCTGGCCGGGATGGGCTTTACACAGGGAGAGGCGTTTAAGGCTTTTTCCTTTTTTGGGCCGGAAGCACCGGAGATCCTGGCAGAGAACCCCTATGCCTTTGTGATCACCGGCAACGATCAGGGCATTCCCTTTGAGCGGGCCCAGGAGATCGCAGAGGAGCTGCCCCAGGCGCCGGACCCATCCTATCGGGATCAGGCAGCGGTGATCTATGTGGTGCAGTATAATTTAAAGAATGGCCATACCTGCCTGCCCCGGCGCAAGGTGATCCAGACAGCGGTGACCGGGTTGGATATGACCGAGGACCGGGCAGAGATGGCGTTGGACAACGCCTTGGAGGCACGCCAATTGGTGCAAGAACAGATGGACGGACAGCCGTTTTTGTTTTTGCCCCATATTTATGAGGCGGAGCAGGGAATTGGACAGCGGATCCGAGTGATGACCCAGTACCCGCCCCGGGAGTGCGAGATCTTCACTTCTGAGATCCTGGCCTATGAGGGCGCTAATGGCATTGAGCTGGACGAGAAGCAGCGCCGAGCCATTGAAATCGCTACCCAAAAGGGTCTGCTGATTTTGACCGGAGGCCCGGGTACCGGCAAGACCACTACTGTAAAAGGCATTATTGCCATGATGAAGAACCGGGGGCTGCGGGTGGCGCTGGCGGCGCCTACCGGTCGGGCTGCCCAGCGTATGACGGAGCTCACCGGCAGCGAGGCCAAGACCATTCACCGCCTGCTGGAGACCGAGCGACGGGATGGGGAGCCGGAGCCGACCTTTGTTCATAATTTGCGCAATCCGCTGGATTTGGACGCAGTGATCGTGGACGAGCTTTCCATGGTAGATGTGCTGCTCTTTTCTGCGCTTTTAGACGCGCTGCCGTTGCATTGCCGCCTGATTTTGGTAGGCGATGTGGATCAGCTGCCGCCGGTAGGGGCAGGCAATGTGCTGTCCGATTTGATCGCCGGTGGACGGATTGATGTGATCAGCCTGGATAAAGTGTTTCGCCAGGCGCAGAAAAGCCGTATCGTCACCAATGCGCACCGGGTGGTGGCCGGTAAAATGCCGGAGTTGGACTGCAATACCCCGGACTCGGACTTCTTTTTCTTAAATACAGCGTCCGTTTATGCAGTGCCTCGCAAGGTGGTGGAGCTGGTGACCCGGCGCATTCCTGCCGGTTACGGAATGGACAGCATAAAGGACATTCAGGTGCTGTGCCCCTCTCGCAAAGGGGCTGCCGGTACCGCATACCTAAATGCCCAGTTGCAGGCGGCGTTGAACCCGCCGGACAAGCATAAGGCGGAGCTGGTGACGATGGGTCGCACGCTGCGGGAGGGCGACCGGGTAATGCAGATCAAAAACAACTATGATGTGCCCTGGTTTAAGAAAAACGGCGACAGCGGTGCCGGGGTGTTTAACGGCGATATTGGTATTCTTACCCGCATAGATCGGGGGCAGGATATTCTGAATGTGCAGTTTGACGACCGGGAGGCCATGTATTCCCTGCAAAATGCGGATCAGTTGGATTTGGCCTACGCCATGACTGTGCATAAGAGCCAGGGCTCGGAGTTCTCCGCTGTGGTGATGCCCACCATTGGTGCATCGCCCAAATTGTGCTATCGCAATTTGTTTTATACCGCCTTGACCCGTGCCAAGTCCCTGCTGATCCTGGTGGGTACGCGGGAGAGCATACAGACCATGGTGGAAAATGATAAAAAAATGCTGCGGTACAGCGGGCTTGTTCATTTTTTATCTGTTGACAATGACGGTGGGATACAGTAGCATATAGAAAAGCGATTTTTGTTTAGGACGGATGTTTATGTTTGGATATGATTTGGGCATTGATCTGGGTACCACCAATATTGTCATTGGTGTGCCCGGCAAGGGCATACGGCTGGACGAGCCGGCCTATGTGGCCTATGATGAGGAAAAAGAGAAGGTACTGTACGCCGGTAAGCGTGCCTATTTCTTAGAGGGGCGCGAGCCGGAGGGCCTGCGTGTGGAGCGGCCCATTCTCTCCGGCGTGGTGGGTCACTATGAGCTGGCCCAGCAGATGATGCGCCATTTTATCAATAAAGTGATCGGCAACAGCCTGTTTAAGCCTCGTGTGGTGGTGTCTGTGCCGGCCATGCACACGGATGTGGAGAAGCGCACCATTGTGTCCGTGATGATCCACGCCGGTGCCCGTTCCGTGTGCCTGGTGGAGGAACCTTTGTGCGCTGCCTTTGGTGCCGGGATCGACCCCATGCAGCCCTCCGGCGCCTTTGTGATTGACCTGGGCGGCGGCACGGTGGACATGGCTGTGATCAGCCAGGGCGCCATGAGCCAGTCCGAGTCCCTGAAAGTCGGGGGCAACGACCTGGATGCGGAGATTGTCAAGTTCCTGCGAGAGGAGCACAATGTGGCTGTTGGCCTGCGCACTGCAGAGGAAATCAAGCGTACGGTGGCCTGTGCTCTGCCCAGAGAGGAAGATGTGACCACCTATGCTAAGGGTCAAGACCTGCTTACCGGTTTGCCTCGGGAGGTGGAGATCAGCGGCAACGCTCTGTATTTGGCGCTGCAACCGTATTTTGAGACGGTGGCGGAGCACGCCGGGGCGCTGTTTGAGCGCACCTCACCCCAGTTGATAACAGACATCGGCAATACCGGCGTGTTGCTTACCGGCGGCGGTGCCAATATTTGCAATATAGATCGTCTGTTTTCGGACGCACTGGGCGGCGTGCCGGTGCGTAAGGCCAAGGACGAAATGCACTGCGTGGCCAAGGGCTGCGTGGTGGCGCTGGAAAAAATGCATCTTTTGGATCAGTACGG
>OJPK01000837.1_pt1 | contig 11336 bp, 10 predicted proteins | sample 1598491 | NCBI WGS metagenome assembly OJPK01 (sample SAMN03922487, study PRJEB24848) | human gut metagenome | isolation source: stool sample | host: Homo sapiens | place: Germany | collected 2011-05 | reverse complement strand
CATACGATATGTAGAGAGGTCTCGTGGGCTCGGAGATGTGTATAAGAGACAGGTTTTGTAATGTTCAAAAATGTAGCTCTTTTTCAGCAGGAAAGAAATTATTTCATAGCAAATTGACTTGATGGGACCGTTAAAGCGTGGAGATAGTAGTACGGTGGCTGGTCAACTGTACTCAGCGGGGTGTTGCCCCCTCGAAGCTGGTATAGCTATGCCGGCTTCGGTAAAGTTGTTGGCGATTTCCATACCACCCGTACCTCTTATCACCCCAAGTTGCGATTGAGCGTTCTAAATTCTATAGACTTTTATTGATCTCGTCGATGTAATTAAGGATTTTATCCCTTCCTTCTTTCTTCTCGGAAGAGGAGAGGAGGATGGGGGGAAGTTCTTCCCATGATTCTAATAATTTCGTCTGGTAGACTTTCAGGTTTTCCTGCAAACGACCTTTACTGATTTTGTCGATCTTTGTGAAGATGAGAGAAAAGGGGATTTCGTTTTCCCCGAGCCATTCCATAAACTCCAAGTCGATCTTTTGCGGTTCGTGGCGACAGTCGATCAGGACAAACAGATTCGTGAGTTGTTCGCGTTCCAAGATATAATCTTCGATGATCCGTTGGATATTTTCGCGTCCCTCTTTTCCCCGCTGGGCAAAACCATAGCCAGGGAGATCGACCAAATACCATTGTCCGTTGATGAGGAAATGGTTGATAAGCAACGTTTTTCCCGGTTTCTGTGAGGTCATGGCAAGCCCTTTTTTTCCAGTTAGCATATTAATAAGGGAGGATTTGCCAACATTGCTACGCCCGATAAAAGCGTATTCCGGCAGGTCACCTGTGGGACATTTTTTTACGTTTGTGTTACTGATAACAAATTCTGCACTTTTGATTTCCATTGAAACGGTGTTTTAAATAGACAATTGACAACTGACAATTGAATGTCTCTTGCCATCGTCGCTTGTCATGTGTTAATACTCTTTTTTCTAATTGTCAATTGTCCATTGCCAATTGAACTAAGCCACAATCCCCCAAACGTGATAGCCCCGTTTAGCATCAACATCTCATAGCCGAAAGCATATCCCGTATGCTGTTTCACTAAATAATCTGTCAGGAAACAGAGCAAAGGAGAGACGATACAAATGTAAGGAACAAATTTGTCACGAGGATGTTTTTTTGTAAATAACCCGAATACAAAAAGGCCGAGTAGCGGACCGTATGTATAGGACGCGATCATATAAATGGCATCGATCACGCTCCGGTTATTGATTGCCTTAAATGCAAGTATGATGATAGCAAAAAGGATGGAGATCATTAAATGGACTACCAATCGGGTACGTTTGGCAGATTGTGCCTTTTCCTTTTCGACCCCTAAAATGTCAATGCAGAAAGAGGTCGTAAGGGCTGTCAAGGCAGAATCTGCACTGCTGAACGCTGCCGCGATGATACCGATTGTGAAGAAGATCAGGATCGAATGTCCCAATATGCCGGAGGTGCAGAACATTGGGAGGATATCGTCGTTCAATGCGGGCAGTTCGATCTGTTGCTGCGATGCAAGCGTCAGCAATAGGACGCCAAGCGAAAGGAACAAGAAATTAACCGGTGTGAAAGCAAAGCCATAAGTGTACATATTCTTTTGTGCGTCTTTCAAACTCTTGCAGGAAAGGTTTTTCTGCATCATGTCTTGATCGAGGCCGGTCATTACGATGGTGATAAAGATGCCGCTAAAAAACTGTTTCATGAAATGTTGTGTGCTGTGCCAGTCTCCGAACTCGAAGATACGGAAGTGCTGGCTGGCTTGCAAGGTCTGCACCATGCCTGCAAAATCCAGTTGCATCTTGTCTTTCACCTGCCAGATAATTACGATTAGTATGGCGACTAGGCATAACGCCTGAAGTGTGTCTGTCCAGATGATTGTTTTGATACCACCCCGATAGGTGTAGAGCCAGACTAGGAAAATACTGATAACGACTGTTACGGCGAAAGATATGTTCCAGTACGCGAAAACATAATGTTGCAGGATCAACACAACTAAATAGAGCCTCGCCGCCGCCCCTACGATCTTGGACAGAAGGAAAAAGGAAGCCCCTGTTTTATAACTATGCTGCCCGATCCGGTCATCCAAATACGAATAGATGGAAGTTAGTTGCAGCTTATAATAAAGTGGTAGTAACACTTTGGCAATCAGTATATATCCAAAAAAGAACCCTAAAACCGTCTGCATATAGGTCATGTCTATGCTGCGTACCATCCCCGGAACAGAAACGAATGTGACACCTGAAAGCGATGTCCCGACCATTCCGATTGATACGATGTACCAAGGTGATTTACGGTTACCAAGGAAAAACGCTTCATTGCTTGAGCTCTTCCGCCCTGTGATCCAGGCAATCAGTAGAAGGATTCCGAAATAAGCGACTATAATAAAGAGGATGATATAGCTATTCATGATTTGTTCTTAATTTTAGGCAAAGATGCGGATAAAAAATGAAAACGATCTGTAATATTTCTCGATTCATCGGTGAAATTTTTGTTTTCGTAGGAAAATTTGGGCTTTTTGTATATTTTGTTTTGCGTATGTTATTAATTTCTTGTTCCTTTGTATCAGCTGGAGCTCGGGAGAGTCAAGGCGACCGGTTTACAAAACCGGAGACAAATAGGTAAACACAATAAAGAAAAGGCTGCGATCTTCGGATATGCAGCCTTTTTGATTTATGTGTCGATGATAAATCATAAATCTGAAATCCCTCAATATCGTTTTTCAATAGAAGCTCCAGAAAAGTAATGGGAGAGAATCTGCCGGTAATCATATCCTTCGCCTGCCATCATGGCGGCCCCGATCTGGCACAGCCCTACGCCATGTCCCCAACCGGCTCCGGTCAGGACGAAACGTCCGGGGATATCGAATTGTATATCTTCTTTGTCCACGACAAAAGCCGAGCTGTACAGATGTGTTTCGGACAAGGTCCGGCGTATCTCCAATTCTTTGCCGATGGTAAAGGTCCGATGTGTCCCGACAATCTTCAGCATTTCAATACGGCCGGAAGTTCCTCGGTTGACGGGAACCAAATCCAGAATCTGACCGAAATCAATACCGCTTTTACGATGGATCAGTTCGGCTAATTCTTCCTGCTTGTAGAATACTTTCCAGCGATAAAAATCTGTCGTCTCCTGATCGTAGTTGTTCAACACTTGGCAGAGGATCTTTTTGTCGGCTGTATTGCAAAAAGCGTTAGGAGCAGAGTGAATCCATTTCCGGGCCTCTTCTTCCTGAGTGAGGTCCGGAAAAGTTGTTTCCCGACTGTCCCTCAATGCTGTCAGGTAAGAATGGGGGATCGGTTCCCAGCAATGTTCGAACTGTTCCGTCACACCTCCGCAACATTTGGAAAAGCGGGCATCGCAGATCGTTTCGCCATTCACCAGTATTTCTCCCCTTGTCTCGTGGATCACCTCTTGGACGATCGGGTTGGAAGCACGGGTAATTCCTTGGTAGCGCTGACAATGGTCGTCGGCACAGACATCGAAAATGTTATGGTCTTCGCGGTCGTACCAGCGTATCAGTTGCTCGTTATCCCGGTAACAGTTTTGCTGCTTCTCCTCTTTCCTTCCCAGGCGGAAGTTCTTTTCGATCTGTGCGAGCAGCCAGCTGCGTGAAATGACGGCATGTGCCTTTAACAGTTCCTTCGAAGCCTGCGCGCTCATTTCTGAAGAAATGACGCTGGTCAGATATTCTTCCACATCCACTTGGTTGATGACTACAATTCCATTTTCGCCAGTCACCAGGTTGAAAGCCCCTTTGAAACATTGGTCTTCTTGCCGTTGCCAATGGAAGTTACGGCCTATGGTGACTGCCTTCAATTCGAAAGACGAGGAAGGGGAAGCCGGTTCAAAGAATATTTCTTTAAACAACCTCCCGTTGTAAACGATATTGCCGTTTACAAATAACGCGCGTTGTTCCCCAGTCAGGAACTTTCCGGTTTCCGTATGTACATACTCTCCATGAAATACAAACGAAACGGCCTTTTCTGTCATAATGCCGACGTTGACTACTGGTGCTTCCAATGCTTTTATGATTTATGATTTCAGATTTATGATTTATTATCGACGCATAATTCATAAATCTGAAATTATTATTATTTTTCTTCCTTTGCTTTTAACGAACTAATTGCCAAGTAGGCGATTAGCAGGATGTACATCACGATGGCCAGTACCCCGGCTGAATTACTTTCCATCCATTTGATATCGACTAGGTTGATGCCGGCGAAACGCATGGCTGCGCTGACGACTCCCATCAAGGCTCCGCCTGCGATGAAACCGGATGCCAGCAGAGTTCCTTTTTCCAGACGTACACTGTTCAGAGCTTGGTCTTTGCTACGGCTTCCTACATACCAGCTGATGGCGCCTCCGATCAGCAACGGCGTGTTCAACTCCAGCGGAATGAACATGCCTAATGCAAATGCCAATGCCGGAATTTTACAGAAGTTTAGGATGATGGCCAGTACGGCTCCTATGGCATACAGTGCCCAGGGAGCGCCCGAGCCACTCATCAATGGCTCGATAACCGCCGCCATTGCATTGGCTTGCGGAGCGGCGAGTTGCCCGCTTGTGAAACCGTATGTCTGATTCAGGATCAGGATTACACCGCCTACAGTTGCTGCCGATACCAGGGTTCCGAGGAATTTCCAACTTTCCTGCTTGGCTGGTGTGCTGCCGATCCAATATCCGATCTTCAGATCTGTGATAAAACCGCCGGCCATGGAAAGCGCCGTACATACCACACCTCCTATAATCAGTGCCGATACCATGCCGGCTGTCCCTTTCAGCCCGACGGCAACCAGAATAATAGATGCCAAGATCAAGGTCATCAATGTCATGCCTGATACGGGATTGGTCCCGACGATGGCAATCGCATTGGCGGCAACGGTTGTGAAAAGGAAAGCGATTATACCGACGATCAACAGCCCGATCAACGCGTAGTACCAGTTGTCCAGCACGCCGAAGTGAAAAAACAGGTACGTCACGATCAACGTTGCGAAGATGCCGATAGCGATCACTTTCATCGAAAGGTCTTTCTGTGTACGGATCTCTTCCGTTTGCACGATTCCCGTTTTTCCTTTCAGCTCTTTGGCTGCCAACCCTACGGCTCCTTTGATGATCCCCCATGAATTGATGATCCCGATCACACCGGCAGTCGCAATGCCTCCGATACCGATGTGGCGGGCGTAGGTGGTGAAAATCTCTTCCGCACTCATGCTTCCTACCGTCTGCGTAATGGCGTCATTGCCGAATGTCAGTACTTCGGAGCCGAAAATGGCAGACATCAACGGGATGATTACCAACCATACTAGGAATGAGCCGGCACAGATAATGGCCGAATATTTCAATCCGATGATATAGCCCAAACCCAACACTGCTGCACCGGTATTCACCTTGAACACGACTTTTGCCTTGTCAGCCAGCATCTCGCCGACACCGACGATGCGCGTGCTGACTGTCTCGCTCCACCAGCCGAAAGTCGCGATGATGAAGTCGTACAGACCTCCGACCAGACCCGCATAGATAAGCGGCTTTGCCTGGTTGCCTCCCTTCTCGCCGGACACCAATACCTGTGTGGTGGCAGTCGCTTCCGGGAATGGATATTTGCCGTGCATGGTCGATACGAAATACTTCCGGAACGGGATCAGGAGCAGGATACCGAGGATGCCGCCCAGGAGCGAACTCATGAATACTTCGAAGAAATTGATCGTGATCTCTGGATACTTGTCCTGCAAGATGTAAAGGGCGGGCAGCGTAAATATGGCGCCTGCCACGATCACGCCGCTGTTTGCCCCGATGGACTGGATAATGACATTTTCGCCCAGCGCGTTTTTACGTTTGAACCCGCTGGATAATCCGACAGCTATGATCGCGATCGGGATGGCGGCTTCGAATACCTGTCCAACTTTCAGTCCGAGGAAAGCCGCTGCCGCACTGAACAGGACGGCCATGACGAGTCCCCAGAATACGGACCAAGGGGTTACTTCCCGATACTGTTTGTTGGGCGATAGGATGGGTTTATATACCTCACCTTCTTTCAGTTCTCTGTAGGCGTTTTCCGGTAGCCCGCTCACCTTTTCTTCATCTTCTTTCTTCACGGTGTTTATATTTAGTTAGAATTATCGGATATATCATCGCAAAGCTACATTATTTCTTGGTAAGAAACAAGTGCATTGTTTATGAGGAAGTAGCTGCCGGTATAGGAACATTTGACGGTAGAATTTCATCTTATAAGTTGTCCGCTTGGTGGCGGACGATCGTTTGCCATTAAGCGGACAACTTATGCAATATAGAGAAAAAGCCAATATATAAGGGAGATTTTACTTATCTTTGCAGTGGAAGAAGATAAACAAACGAATGAATCAAAAATATCCATCAGTCTTATTGGAAAATGCAGTGAACGAATTGTCGTCATTGCCGGGAGTGGGGCGGAAAACAGCACTTAGGCTGGCGCTCCATATGCTTCGCCGTGATGTCGGTTACACGGAAGGGTTTGCGTCTGCGCTGTTGGCACTTCGTCGTGATGTCAAATATTGTAAGGTCTGCCATAATATATGCGACGATGACGTGTGTGCTATCTGTGTCGACTGCCAGCGTGATCATTCTACGATCTGCGTGGTCGAGAATATCAAGGAAGTGATGGCGATCGAAAACACGGGGCAGTTCCGCGGTGTTTATCATGTCTTGGGCGGTATTATTTCGCCGATGGACGGGATAGGTCCAGGTGATTTGCAGATCGACAGCTTGGTACAGCGGGTTGCCGGAGGAGAAGTGAAGGAAGTCGTTTTGGCACTCAGTACGACGATGGAGGGCGACACGACGAATTTTTTCATCTACCGCAAGCTCTCTTCCTATGATGTGAAGATATCGGTCATCGCCCGCGGTGTCTCTATTGGCGACGAAATCGAATATGCCGATGAGATAACGTTGGGGCGTTCCATCGTGAACCGCACCAGCTTCAACGACTCCATCAAACTATAACAGAGTTATAATTTAAGATTTACGCAGCATTGATAAATCATAAATCCCCATGAAACTCTCAATTATAATTGTCAACTACAACGTAAAATATTTTCTCGAACAGTGTCTCTGTTCCGTGCGTGCTGCCATAGCAGGGATGGAGGCGGAAGTACTGGTTGTCGATAATCATTCGGCCGACGGTTCGGTCGAATATCTTCGCCCGCGTTTTCCGGAAGTCACTTTTATCGAGAATAAGGATAATCCGGGGTTTGCCAAAGCGAATAACCAGGCGATCCGGATCAGTAGCGGAGAATATGTCCTTCTGCTGAACCCCGATACTGTGATAGGCGAAGAAAGCGTGCGTTCTCTTTGTTTCTTTATGGACGAACACCCGGAGGCGGGAGGAATCGGGGTGAAGATGTTGGACGGGCACGGTGTTTTCTTGGCGGAGAGTAAACGGAGTTTTCCCTCTCCTTGGGTGTCTTTTTGCAAGATATTCGGATTGTCGAAATTGTTTCCTTCTTCACGCCTGTTTGCCCGTTACAGCCTGCCGTATTTGAATAAGGAGAAGCAGCATAAGGTCGAAGTTCTGGCGGGCGCTTTCATGTTTCTTCGCCGTAAGGCGCTAGATAAAGTGGGACTGTTGGATGAGTCTTTCTTTATGTATGGCGAAGATATCGATCTGTCTTACCGGATCGTGCAGGGAGGCTATGTGAATTATTATATTCCTGAACGTATCCTTCATTATAAAGGAGAGAGCACGAAGCATGGCGATATCAAATATGTGAAAGCCTTTTATGGGGCCATGCTGATATTCTACCGGAAATATTATCCGCATTCCGGTTGGCTGATGAGCATGCTCATCCGTTTGGCTGTTCTGTTGAAAGCATCCCTTTCCGTTGCCGGCGGTATGTTGGGGTTGAAACGAAAAACCCGGGCGAAACATCGTCGCCTACTGGTGCTTTGTCGGGAAGAAGAGTTTGAAAAGGTGAAAGCAGCCTGTGTGAAACGGATGCCAGATCTGGAATATGTCAATCTTTGGAATCTGAATGAAGAGCGTGTGATGGATGCTATCTGTCGTCGCAATCAGATGAAGCGCTTTACCGATTTGGTATTCTGCTACCCGGATGCCCGTTTCGAGCAGATGCTCTTATTGATGGACAAGGTGGCCGATAAAAGGATCAACTATCATATAGTTATTAATGGAGAATTGATAATTGACAATTGAAAATTGCGTTGAGCGATTTCTTATTGTTAATTGTCAATTGTTAATTGTTAATAAAAAATGAACTTACTTCAAAACAAGACAGTCTGCCTTCGCGCCCCGGAACCGGAAGATTTGGAATTGCTCTATTCGTGGGAAAATAATCCCGAATGGTGGGAGATTGGGAACACGTTGGCGCCTTATTCCCGCTATCTGTTGAAAGAATATATAGCAGAATCTCACCGGGGTATATTTGATTTGAAGCAATTGCGCCTGATGATCGACCTTTGTTCCACGGGCGCAACGGTCGGTATGCTGGATTTGTATGATTTCGATCCGCATCATCGCAGGGCGGGAGTCGGCATACTGGTCGATCCGCTTTACCAGAAGAACGGACTGGCGACAGAAGCGTTGGAGTTATTGGCCGAATATGCTTTTTCTTATTTGAAGTTGCATCAACTCTTTGTGCATATCCCGATAGATAACGAACCCAGCAAAGCCCTTTTTGCCCGTTGCGGCTTTACCGTGACAGGTATACTGACAGACTGGATAACGACTAAAGATGGTTATTCGGACGTCTTGACGATGCAGAAAATCAATGAGAGGAATTTGTGATTTATAATTTATTGTCGACATGTAAATCATAAATCTTTAGTTCAGCGAGGGTTCTTTCGGGTATTTGGTCCACGTTTCATATTGGCTTCCGAGCGATTCGAGCGATTTTTTCCAGAAGTCTTCACCTTCGGCAAGTAGCACATTCCGGTTGGATGCATGACTTACGACCCATGAATTTTGATCTATTTCATTGTGCAGTTGTCCTTCCTGCCACCCGGAGTAGCCTAAGAAAAATTTCACTTTCCCGTCGACAGAGTGTCCGTTCTGGATATAATGTATCAATGCGCTGAAATCGCCGTCGAAATAGAGGTGATCGTTTATCTTAAGGGAGTTAGGGATGATTAGATCTCCTAAAGAATGAATGAAGAACAGGCGGTTGGCACTGACTGGACCGCCTAAATAGATCGGCATTTCCGGAAATCCCTGTAAATCGGCAAAAAAGGTGTTGACTGATAGCTCTGTTTTCTTGTTTAATACAAAGCCCATCGAACCCTCCTGAGTATGTTCTACCAATAGTACGACGGAACGTTGGAAGTAGGCGTCTTGTAAAAAAGGTTCTGATATCAAGATGTTTCCTTGGGCCGGAAGCACGTCATTATGAGTTATCTTGAATATGTTGTTATACATTGCCATGACAGAGGATACTTGCTGGTTAATAAAACAGCGACAATATATAGCTTTTGGTTTAAACAAACAAATGAAAAGCCGAGCTTTCATGTTAATGAGTCATAAATAAAAGCCCGGCCTGTGTTAATTATGCGGTGTGATTCTCTTTGAATAGCTTCAGGCGCTCTTCGAGCAGGGCATATTGATGCGGTTTGATAAAAGATGTACAAGCGCGTAGGCCTTCTTGGTTACTACCTGTCGTGCTTAATGAAATGGCGCTTACACCGTAATAAATAAGTTCTTCCATCAGTTCTCCTCCTGTCATTCCCGGATAGGCGATCGTGAAATAAAATCCGTCTGCGATCGGTTCGTCTAGGTCATGGTCGTAGACGATCCGGAAACCATAATCGGTAAAGATCTTTTTTAATCTTTCTGCTCGGCGTCCGTATTCTTTTACTTCCGAAATAAAATCGAACGTTCCGTCTGCCGCAGCTTTGAACATGGCTGCCAATGCGAACTGCGCCGAATGGCTCGTGCCGGACGACAGGGCATATAATACGCGGTGAATGTATACAGTTCCGAACGTTCCTCCTCCGTAGCGCTGTGTCAGTCCGGGATAGGCTCGGTGATACAGTTTGTCGGAGATTGCCGTGACGCCGATGCGCTGGCCGGCATAGCTGAATGCTTTTGATCCCGAAATCTGCAAAATGTAATTATCCGTATAACGGGCAACTGTTGCCTGGAAAGGTGCTTCAAACGGCTTTCCCAACGGTTTCCGGAAGTCCATAGCGAAGTAGGCCAGGTCTTCGATCACGATCGTGTCATATTTGTTTGCCATGTCTCCGATGATCTTCAGCTCTTCTTCCGTCAGGCAGAACCAGGCCGGATTGTTGGGGTTGGAGTAGATCATGGCTGCGATGTTGCCTTTGGAGAGGTATTGTTCCAGTATGTCCCGGAGTTTTTCGCCCCGGTATTCGTACACGTCGAACGATTCGTATCTATAGCCCATGACTGTGATCTGCTGCTTCTGGACAGGGAACCCCGGATCGATAAAGAGAATCGTGTCCTTTCCCGGCGTACATTGTCCGCAAACGAGAAACGATGCGTATGTCCCCTGCATGGAGCCGGTTACGGGAACACAGCCTTCCGGCGCAATATCGATATCGATAAATGCTTTGATAAAACGAGATGCTTCCGCTTTTACATCGGATGTGCCATTGATATTCGGATAGATAGAGGCGACGCCATCTTGAAGAGCTTTGATCTCGGCATCGACACCGACTTGGGCTGCTTTCAGTCCGGGAACACCCATTTCCATATGGATAAATTCTGTTTTAGTCTCTTGTTCAAGTTGTGTGGATATGGCAACGACCTCGCGGATCGTCGCTTTCCCGAAATCGGGAAGTCCGTAGCCATCTATAATCTTTCTGGCTGTCTGATAATCTACCGGAGTATTCTTCATGATTGTTATTATTTATATGAAAGGCAAAAGTAGAAAAATAATCTATCCGACGTAAATTTTTGCCGTGAAACTATTGCAAGATTCAAAATAATATATACTTTTGCATCGCAATCGAGAGAGATTGCAGGATAAAAGTTATGGTTCGGTAGTTCAGTTGGTTAGAATACATGCCTGTCACGCATGGGGTCGCGGGTTCGAGTCCCGTCCGGACCGCCAGAAACAAAAGTCTTTGGTTCATTGTGAATCAAAGGCTTTTTTATTTTAATCCAAGGGGTCGAGATTCTGTTGAAAATGATTTGCGCCTGCCCAAAAATGAAACCTTTCAGGTGAAGGATGGAATGAAAGTTATGAGGCTATGAAGTGAGTATAAAAACAAAAAAGACCTGAAAGATTTCCTTTCAAGTCTTTTTTTGTGGGCAGTGATGGATTCGAACCACCGAAGGCGAAAGCCAGCTGAGTTACAGTC
>OJPK01000817.1_pt1 | contig 11649 bp, 9 predicted proteins | sample 1598491 | NCBI WGS metagenome assembly OJPK01 (sample SAMN03922487, study PRJEB24848) | human gut metagenome | isolation source: stool sample | host: Homo sapiens | place: Germany | collected 2011-05 | reverse complement strand
CCGCCGCTCGTCGGCCAGGGCCTCGTCGTGGTGAAGACCTCCGACACGCGCATCACCGCCTTCGACATCGTCACCGGCGAACGCCGCTGGCACTATCAGGGCCAGGCTCCCGCGCTCACGCTCCAGGCCTTCAACCAGATGGCCTGGTCCCCCGCGGGCATCCTCGCCGGTCAGGCCAACGGCCGTCTTCTCGCCCTCGGCCTCAACGGCAAGCCCGTCTTTGACGCCGTCATCGGTCAGGCCGCCGGCATCACCGAGGTCGAGCGCCTCATCGACGTCGTCGGTCGTCCGTGGGTCGACAACCAGCTCATGTGCGCCGCCGCCTTCCAGGGCAACCTCGTGTGCATGAGCTCGACGAACGGTCAGCTCGTCTGGAATGCGAAGGTCGACAGCGTCACCGGTCCGGTCGCCGACGCCCGCATGGTCTACGTCGTCGACGACCAGAGCTACGTCCACGCCTACAACCGCGCCAACGGCCGCGAAGCCTGGGTCAACCGCGACCTCGAGTACCGCACGGTCTCCGCTCCGATCCGCATCGGTGCCACGGTGGCCGTTGCCGACTATGAGGGCTACGTCACGATGATGAACCCCGCCAACGGCGAGGTCGTCGGCCGCACCCGCCTTGACGGCGCCGTGCGCGCGCCCGCCGCCCAGTTCGGCTACGGCGCGGTCTTCCAGACCGTCGAAGGCGAGGTCGCCTACGTGCTTCAGGAGTCGCTCGGCGAATGACGCCGCGCGCCCGCGCTCTTTAAAACGCCTTGAATCCACGCCGGTCGATGCTCCTCTGGAGCGTCGTCCGGCCTCTCTTTTTCCAGAAACATGCTTCCTGTCATTGCTCTCGTGGGCCGTCCGAACGTCGGCAAGTCCACGCTTTTCAATCGCCTCACGCGCAGCCGCGACGCCATCGTCGCCGACTTCCCCGGGCTTACCCGCGACCGTCAGTACGGTCAGGGCCGTGTCGGCCGCATGCCCTACATCGTCGTCGACACGGGCGGCTTCGAGCCCGTCAAGTCCGAAGGCATCGTCAAGGCCATGGCCAGCCAGGCCGAGCTTGCGATCGACGAGGCCGACGTCGTCATCTTCGTCTGCGACGCCCGTTCCGGCCTCACTCCGCACGACCAGCGCATCGCTGTTCGCCTGCGCCAGTCCGGCCGCAAGGTGATCCTCGTCGTCAACAAGGCCGAAGGCCTTTCCGCTGTCGCCGCCGCCGAGTTCTACGAGCTCGGCTTCGGTGAGCCGTGGCTCATCTCGGCCGCCCACGGCCAGGGCGTCAACGCCGTCATGGACCTCGCCCTCGAGGGCTTCGAGGAGGAGCCCGAGGATGAGGAGGATGAAGACCCCGATGCGCCCAAACGCCTCAAGGTGACGCTCGCCGGCCGTCCGAACGCCGGCAAGTCCACGCTCATCAACGCCCTGATCGGCGAAGAGCGCCTCATCGCCTTCGACATGCCGGGCACCACCCGCGACGCCATCCGCGTCGACTTCGAATACAACGGCCGTCCCTACGAGCTCGTCGACACGGCCGGCCTTCGCAAGAAGGGCAAGGTGTTCGAGGCCATCGAGAAGTTCTCCGTCGTCAAGACCCTGCAGGCCATCGAGGACGCCAACGTCGTCATTCTCGTCGTCGACGCCAAGAACGGCATCGCCGATCATGACGCCCACATTGCGGGCTACGTACTCGACTCAGGCCGCGCCCTCGTCGTCGCCGTCAACAAGTGGGACCTCATGTCCGACTACGACCGCGAGATGTTCAACCTCGAGCTCGAGCGCAAGCTGCACTTCCTGCGCTGGGCCCGCATGATCCGCATCTCGGCCCTCAAGCGCAACGGCCTCAATCACCTCATGAAGGCAGTTGACGAGGCCCACGCCGCGGCCTACCGCAAGATTCCGACGCCCAAGCTCACGCGAGCCCTCTTCGAGGCCGTCGAGCGCCAGCAGCCCCCGCGCGCCCGCGGCGGCCGTCCGAAGCCCCGCTTCGCGCACCAGGGCGGCTCGAATCCGCCGGTCATCGTGATTCACGGCAACGCCCTCGAGGACATCGGCGAAAGCTACCGCCGCTATCTCGAAGGCTTCTTCCGCGAGAAGTTCGACCTCGCCGGCACGCCGCTTCGCATCGAGTTCCGCACGAAGGAAAACCCCTTCGTCAAGGACGACAACAAGCGCTGATCCTCTCGGGATCCGGGGGCGGCCGTCGCCCCCGCGTGCACGAAAACGCTCCCCTCGAATCTGGCGGGAGCGTTTTTTTCGCCGCCGTCATTTCTGATGCCCGTGAAAACGCGTTTTTCGGTTTCTTTTTCTCTTTGCGGACGATATTTACAATCGTCAGGTGATAAGATAGAAGGGAGTGCCGCAGTACGTGCGGCCGTGCGCGGGCGGTTGCCGGAACCGGTTCAGATCCACCCGCATCGAATAACAACAAAGACTGATGGGCTGCCGCAAGGAACAGGCCCAGACGGTCGGAGAACAACAAAATGACTCAGAAAGGTCAGCTTCTTCAGGATCCGTTCCTGAACATCCTTCGCAAGGATCGCATCCCCGTTTCCATTTATCTCGTCAACGGCATCAAGCTTCAGGGCCAGATCGAATCCTTTGACCAGTACGTCGTGCTTCTGCGCAACACGGTCACCCAGATGGTCTACAAGCATGCGATCAGCACCGTCGTTCCGACGCGTGCCGTGAACATGCCCTCCGTGCCGGAGAACTGAGATAAGCACGTTCCAGATCGATGAGACGCGCGCGGTGAAGGCCACGCGCGCCTTTCTCGTATGCGTCGTCGTCGGCCGCGTCGTCTACCAGGACTCGGCCGAAGAGCTTGCGCTTCTCGTCAAGTCCGACGGACTCGAACCCGTCGGACTTCTTGATGCCAAGCGCGACAAGCCCGATCCCGCCTTCTTCATCGGCTCGGGCAAGGTTGACGAGCTCGGAGAGCTCGCTCATGAGCTGCATGCCGACGTCGTCGTCTTCGACGTCCCCCTCTCGGCGGCCCAGCAGCGAAACATCGAGCGCGCCATCGAGCTTCCCGTTCTTGACCGCACCCAGCTGATTCTCGACATCTTCCGCGCCCGCGCGAAGTCCCGCGAAGGCCGCCTGCAGGTCGAACTCGCCCAGCTCGAGCATCTCTCCACGCGCCTCGTGCGCGGCTGGACTCATCTGGAGCGCCAGCGCGGCGGCCTCGGCAAGACCGGCGGCCCCGGCGAAAAGCAGATCGAGCTTGACCGCCGAATGATCGGCGTGCGCATGAAGCAGCTTCGCGACCAGCTCAAGCGTCTCGCGCGTCAGCGTGACACGCAGCGCCGCTCGCGCTCCCGCTCCGACACGCTCTCCGTTTCGCTCGTGGGCTACACGAACGCAGGTAAGTCGACGCTCTTCAACCGCCTCACGCGTGCCAAGAGCTACGCGGCCGACCAGCTGTTCGCAACGCTCGACACCACCGCCCGCCGCTGTTGGATCAGCGACGAGGAGACGGTCGTCGCGAGCGACACTGTGGGCTTCATCAGGGGCCTTCCGCATCAGCTCGTCGAGGCCTTCAAGTCCACCCTTGACGAAACGGTCCATGCGGATCTTCTGCTTCACGTGGTCGACGCCTCCTCGTCGGTCCGAGAGGACCAGATCAGCGAGGTTAACGCGGTGCTCGAGGAGATCAAGGCGGACGACGTCCCCGCGATCCTCGTCTACAACAAAATCGACAATACGGCTCTCGAACCCGAGATCGTGCGTCATCCCGACGGCCGGCCCAAGGCGGTCTTCGTTTCCGCCCTTACGGGTGAGGGGCTCGATCTTCTGCGTCAGGCGATCGGCGAGTTCGCGCACCAGTGGCGCGTTGACAATCCGAACGAACCGCGCGCGCCCGAACCCTGGGAGGAAGAGGTCGCACACGGCCTTGTCGCCCTGGCGGACGACAACATCGAGGACTTCCTCGTTCGCAAGAAGAAGAGATAGCCGCTGACGCCCTTCTGCGCCTTCATGCAAGAAAGCCTGCATTCGCGATGAATGCAGGCTTTCTGTTCATCAGGCCTGAGAGCTGTGCCCTGACTTTCCGCCGAGCCTTTCGGAGATCGCCTCGAGCATGACGTCCGTCATTGCGTCGAGGTCGTACTCGGGTTTCCAGTCCCATTCCTCGCGCGCCGTCGTGTCGTCAAGTGCGTCAGGCCAGCTCTCGGCGATGCCCTGCAGCAGGGGATTCACCTCGTAGGTGAGCTCGAACCCGGGCATCCGCCTTCTGATGCTCGCCGCCACGTCCTCGGGCGCAAAGCTCATCGCGCCCACGTTGAAGCTGTTGAAGTGCCGGAGTCTTGAGGCATCGGCCTCCATCAGCTCGATGGCAGCGCGCAGCGCATCGGCCATGAACATCATCGGCAGCCTCGTCCCTTCGGCGAGCGGAGAGGCGTAGCGGCCGTGCTCGACTGCCTTCCAGTAGATGTCGACCGCATAGTCGGTCGTGCCGCCGCCGGGCGGCGTCACGTGGGAGATGAGGCCCGGATACCTGACGCTTCGGGCGTCGACGCCGTACTTCGCCCTGTAGTAGTCGGAGAGCAGCTCGCCTGCCACCTTCGTGATGCCGTACATCGTCCTCGGTCTGCAGACCGTGTCCTGAGGCGTCGGATCATGGGGCGTTTCGGGACCGAAGACCCCGATGGAGCTCGGTGTGAAGACGGAGAGGTTCTTGTCGCGTGCGAGCTCGAGAAGACCGATCACGCCATTGACGCCGATGTCCCATGCCGTCATGGGCTTCGACTCGCCCACGGCCGAGAGAATGGCCGCCATATTGAAGATCGTGTCGATGGCGTAGTGTTCGACGGTCCTGCGCAGGCCGTCCGCGTCGAGAAGGTTGACGACGGCCGTCGGACCGCCTTCGGAGAGCGCGGCGGTCAGCGGCGTGCGACCGCTGCCTGCGGCCACGGTCATGTAGCCGCGGCGCCTGAGTTCGGGGACGAGCTCGGAGCCGATCTGGCCTGCCGCGCCGATCACGAGGATGTTCTTCATGGGCCCTCCTTCCAGAGTGTTGTCCGAATCAGGATAGCACGGGTGCGCGGAGGCACAGGCTGTTCAGAACGTACAAGGAAAAAGGCCGCTCCTGCGCCTTGTGGCGCGGAAGCGGCCTTGTTGGAGCGGGCTCCGGGAGAGCTTAGCTCGCGAGAACGATCAGCTTCATCACGAAGAGCGAGACGAAGGCCGTGACGATCGGGAGAGCCATGATCTTGAAGAGGTTCGAGCCCTTGATGCCGATCACGCCGAGGCAGCGGCCCATGTACTGGACCTGGCTGCCCATGAGGTAGATCGACGGGGCAACGATGGCGACGTGCTCGCCGGTGAGAAGCCCCTGGTCAAAGAGCGAGACGGCAACACCCACGCCGCCGCCCATGGACATCCAACCGCCGAGGAGAACGGCGGCGGCTTCGCCGGGGAGGCCGAAGATGGCCATGATCGGGGCGAACAGTTCGCCGAAGATCGTGAGGAGGCCCGAGTGGTTGAGGACCTTGATGATCACGAACGCCATCAGGACGTTCGGAATCGTGGAGGTGACGGCGATGTTCCAGCCCTGGACGGCGCCCTTCACGAACACGTCGGTGACCATCGGATTAGCAGATTCATGTCCGGACATTTTTGTTCCTTCTTCTGTTTTTAACGTTCGTGGTTACTTGCGGGAGGCGCGGATCTGGAGGAGGCGCATCATGTTGGCGGAGAGAACCTTGCCGAGCAGGATGACGCCGAGGCACAGGCCCAGGCTGACCGGAACGGCGAGCGAGCCGTCGGCAGCGACGAGCGTGAAGAGTACGGCGCCGGAGGAGAAGAAGTTCGTGATCGGTGCGTCGGCCGTCATCTGGAACGCGGCGAACGTGTTGGTCTCGGATTCCGTGAGCTCGCCGGCGTCCTTGAGCTGGCGGGTGAGGGCGGCACCACCGTCGGTCGACTGCATCGAGGCGATGAGGGCGAGAGCGGCGGAACCGGGGATGCCGATGAGCGGACGCAGAACCGGGGTGAGGATCTTGCGGGCGGCCTTGAGGGCGCCGTAGTGCTCGAAGACGGTGATCATCGCAAGGGCGAACATCACCGTCGGAACGAGGGAAAGAGCGAACATGAAGCCGTCGATGGCGCCGGAGCCGCCCTTGCCTCGGAAGTTGGCCATGGCCGTCTTGATGGCGTCGCCCTGTTCGGTGACGCCGCTTACGAGTCGGCCGAAGCCGCCGTTGACGGTCGTGAAGTCGAAGACGCCCCACCACTGAGAGGAGGCGCAGAGGCCGGAGAAGAAGACGACGGCAAATGCGAGCGAGAGATACGCGCCGATGCCGCCCTTTTCATTGACGGCCTGTTCGGTCGTTTTTTCGGGGGTCATGATACAAGTCCTTTGGTTGTTTTGGAGTAAGGGGGCGGTCTTGAGCCGCTTTTTTCCTTGCTGCGCGGGAAGGGAAAGCTTCGCGCTCGCCTGCAAATCATAATGGAGACGCCTTAAAACGTCGCTAAGCGTTTACCCTCTGCCACTGGGCATGCGGAGGAGATGCCGCTTTTGGTGATCCTTCGGACGTGTTCCGTGCGCGCGACTGCTTGAGGTGTTCCTGCCGGTTGCCGATTGGAAACGCCTATCTTACTGATGAAAAGGCGCTTTCGGATTGCTGTGTGCGAGGCCGGTAGTTGTAAAGAAGCTTGCCCGCGAGTCGGGCATGCAACAAAAGTCATTAAAATGAAAGATTCAGTTCGGGAGTCTTCAGCAGAGTCCTGCGCAGACCCGCCGACACGCCATTCAAAGACAAACATTGCTGACTGGAGCAACGCATATGCCGCTCAATGACCCCCGCTGGGGCCGCTCCTCCGACGAGGAGCCGCGCAGGGACGATCGTTCCGCCGACGAAGAGCCGCCCCGTCGTCCCGACGAGGACGATGACCGACGTGACGACAACCGCCGCGACGACCGCCGCCGCGGCGATCGACGCGATGACAACGACGGGATGGACGATCTCGACCGTCTCTGGAAGGAATTCTCCGAACTTCTGCACGGCGCAACGGGCCGCGACAGGAAGGAGGACCGCCGTCATCCCGACCTTCGCAGCCGAGACGACTTCTCCCGCGACGATGTGGATGAGCGTGATGACCGCTACGGTCGTGACGAGGATCGTGACGACGAGCGTGTCGAGCGTCCTCAGGCCCGCCGCTACGGCGACGACGACCGTCGTGACGACCGCGCCGACCGCCCGACGGGCGCCCGCGGCATCTTCGGCGGCCTCGGCGGCATGGGAGGCCTCGGCGGCTTCGGCGGCAAGCGTCCCAATCTGCCTGCGGGCCGCAAGGGGGCGGGCATCGGCATGTCCGTGATCGTGGGCCTGGCGGTTCTCGCCTGGGGCGCCACGGGCTTCTACATCGTGCCCGAAGGCCAGAGCGGCATCGTGACCACGTTCGGGCGCTATGCCGAGACGACCGCCGCCGGCTTCCGCTGGCATCTCCCGATGCCGATTCAGGACGTGCAGATCGTCGACGTCTCGAGCGTTCGCACGACCGAAATCGGCTTTGCCGGCCGCTCCGACCGTCTGCGCGAAGCCCTGATGCTCACCGACGACGAGAACATCGTCGACGTGCAGTTCACCGTCCAGTACCGCATCAAGCCGGGCGACGGCGCGCGCGACTACGTCTTCCGCATCCGCCAGCCCGACCTCACCGTGACGCAGGCCGCCGAGTCCGCCATGCGCGAGGTTGTCGGCCGCAAGGCAATGGACAGCGTCCTCTTCGAAAGCAAGGCCGAGATCGCCGAGGCCGTCAAGAAGTCGATGCAGGACATGCTCGATCGCTACTCCTCCGGCATTGAGGTCATGAGCGTCGCCATCCAGAACGCCCAGCCGCCCCAGCAGGTTCAGGCCGCCTTCAACGACGCCGTCAAGGCCGGTCAGGACCGCGAGCGCTCGATCAACCTCGGCGAGGCCTACCGCAACGCCGTCATCCCGAAGGCCGAAGGTACCGCCGCACGCCTCAAGGAAGAGGCGCTCGGCTATCAGGCCCGCATCGTCGAGACCGCCCGAGGCGATGCCGACCGCTTCTCCGCCCTGCAGTCCCAGTACGCCAGGGCTCCTGAAGTCACGCGCGACCGACTCTACGTCGACACCGTGCGCGACGTCATGAAGAACGTCACCAAGGTCTACGTCGACGCCAAGGGCGGCAACAACCTGCTGTACCTGCCGCTCGACAAGATCGTCAACAACACGAAGTCCGACGCCATGACTCAGGCCCAGAAGGAGGCCGCCGCGCTCGCCGACCACGGCGTCACGGCCGCCCAGAGCGCCGTCGAGACGACGGGCTCCGCCCAGCCGACGACTTCTTCCGCCGCTCCCGGCGACGAATATCAGCGCATGCTCCGCGACCGCCGCTAAAGGACGACAGCCATGAAGAAACTCTCCACGCTTTTGATCGCCGTCCTCGTGGCGGCCGGCCTGCTCCGCATGTGCGTCTACACCGTGAACGAGCGCGAGTACGCTCTTGTCTTCGCCCTCGGCGAACTCAAGACCGTGATCTCCGAGCCCGGCCTTCATGTGAAGCTCCCGCCGCCCCTGCAGAACATCGTCTACCTCGACAAGCGCATCCTCAACCTTGATGCGGCCGGCGCCGACCTCGTCCAGACGTCCGAAAAGAAGAACCTTCTGATCGATACGTTCGTCAAGTGGCGCATCGAGGATCCGCGCCTCTACTGGGTCTCCTTCCAGGGCTCCGAACCCGCTGCCGCGAACCGCGTCTCCGCACTTCTGCGCGACGTGCTCAACGTGGTCGTCAACAAGCGCACCGTCAACCAGATCACGTCCTCCGAGCGTGACAAGGCCATGGTCGAAATCTCGCAGCTCCTTCAGGAACGCGTGCGCGACGTCGGCATCGGCATCGTTGACGTGCGCATGAAGCGCGTTGACTTCACGCCCGAGATCTCCGAGTCTGTCTACCGCCGCATGGAGGCCGAGCGCAAGCGCGTCGCGAGCGAGGAACGCTCCAAGGGCGCCGCCCAGGCCGAGCGCATCCGCGCCTCCGCCGACCGCGAGAGCGAGGTGATCCTCGCCCAAGCCTATCGTGATGCGCAGAAGGTCAAGGGCGAAGGCGATGCTCAGGCCGCCGAGATCTACGCCGAGGCCTTCGGCCGCGATCCCGAGTTCGCCCGCTTCTACCGCAGCCTGCAGGCCTACCGCGACAGCTTCGCCGACAAGAACGACGTGATGGTCGTTGATCCGTCCGCCGACTTCTTCCGCTACTTCAAGTCGGAAAAGGCGCAATGAGCAGGCTCGACGTCATGATGCTCGCGCTCGGGTGGGTCCTCGTCATCGAGGGCTTCACGCCGATGGTGGCCCCGGGCTTCTGGAAGGAGTCGATAAGCCGATTCCTCGACGAGCCCGACCGCGCGCTGCGCATCACGGGCCTTCTGCTCGTCGCACTCGGACTGGCGATCATCTGGATCGTCTGATCCGCTGATTCAGGATCGGGTCCTCGGCTCTCAAAGTCGTTCGAGCCGAGTTGAATTGGGACACTGTCCTTCAGGGGGCGGATGCTTTGAGGTATCCGCCCCCTGAGTTTGTTGCGCTCGGCGAAGGCGTCTAAGTGGTTTTTCGGACCCTGATTCGGGAGCGGCGCGCGCATTTTGCTAAACTTACGATTCGTGTGAGAGACGACGCCCCGCCGGCGGGTACCAAGCCCTGTCGGCTTCCGCCGTGCCCGCAGACTTTGCGGTCGCCTGTAGCGGGCCTGCGTCGCCGCTCTCAATCCATTTCAAGCCCGCAGCTGCTTCCCTGCTTCTGCGGGCAGCCAATGGGCGGCTCGGATCCGCCGTCAATCTGTTCATTAAGGGTAATCTCATGGCCAAGAATGTAGTTGTGGTCGGCGCTCAGTGGGGCGACGAAGGCAAGGGCAAGATCGTTGACTGGCTGACCGAAAAGGTCGCCGGCGTCGTCCGCTTCAACGGCGGTCACAATGCCGGTCACACGCTCGTGATCAACGGCAAGAAGACCATTCTCCGTCTCATTCCGTCCGGCATCATGCATGCCACGTCCGTCTGCTACCTCGGCAACGGCGTCGTCCTCTCTCCGGAAGCCTTCTTCCGCGAAGTCGACGAACTCAACGCCATCGGCGTGCCCAACGTTGAGAAGCGTTTGCGCGTCTCCGCCAACGCTGCCCTCATCATGCCGTACCACGTCGCCCTTGACCATGCCCGCGAAGCCGCTGCCGGCGACAAGAAGATCGGCACGACGGGCCGTGGCATCGGCCCCGCCTACGAGGACAAGATTGCCCGCCGCACGCTGCGCGTCGCCGACCTCTTCGACAAGGAACGCTTCGTCGAGCAGGTCCGCTCCGTCCTGAAGTATCACAACTTCGTTCTCGAAAACTACCTTGGTGCCAAGCCGCTTGACGCCGACGAAGTCATCGACCACATGCTCTCCTACGCCGAGCGCCTCCGTCCGATGGTCTGCGACGTCTCCGCCGAACTCCATCAGCAGTGCGCCGAAGGCAAGCAGTTCCTCTTCGAAGGCGCCCAAGGCTCGATGCTCGACATCGACCACGGCACGTACCCGTACGTCACGAGCTCCAACACCGTCGCCGGCTCTGCCTGCGCCGGCGCCGGCGTCGGTCCGCACATGCTCAACTACGTCCTCGGCATCACCAAGGCCTACTGCACCCGCGTCGGCGAAGGTCCGTTCCCGACCGAACTTCACGACGAAGTCGGCCAGATGCTCCGTGAAAAGGGCTGCGAGTTCGGCGCCGTCACGGGCCGTCCCCGCCGCTGCGGCTGGTTCGACGGTGCCGCCCTGCGCCGCGCCGTTCAGATCAACGGCCTCACCGGCCTCGCCGTCATGAAGCTCGACGTCCTCGATGGCATGGAAACCGTCAAGCTCGGCGTGGGCTACAAGTACCGCGGCGAAGAGATCGCGATCATGCCCGCCGGCGCCGATGCCGTCGCCGAATGCGAACCGATCTACGAAGAATTCCCGGGCTGGAAGGAGAGCACCTTCGGCGTCACGAAGTGGGATGAACTCCCCGAGACCGCCCGTCAGTACCTGACGCGCCTCTCCGAAGTCGCCGGCGCCCCGATCGCTCTCGTGTCGACCGGTCCTGACCGCGAACAGACGATTCTTCACGTCGACCCGTTCGAAGCCTGAACTCCGTTAGACTGAAACCATGAAAAAAAAAACGGCGGGAAGCTCATGCTTCCCGCCGTTTTTTTCATCTATTTCGCCCCTTCTTGACCGAAACCTCTCAACAAGGCGAGCTTTTTGGTCTAAAATCCCGTCTTTCATTTCTCGGATCCCGCCCATCCTCGCGGGTCCGCTCACTTGGCACGTTCAGAGAGACACACATGTCGGACATTTCTTACACCTGGGAAGAGTACATCGACCTTAACGAAAAGCTTGTTGCCATGGTCGCCAAGAGCGGCTGGCAGTTTGACAGCATCCTTTGCCTGTCTCGCGGCGGCATGCGCCCGGGCGACTTCTTCAGCCGCGTCTACGACATGCCTCTTGCCGTTCTCGCCACGAGCTCCTACCGCGAAGCCAAGGGCACGGTCCAGTCCGACCTCGACATCTCCGACTGCATCACTGGCGTCTCCGAACTCAAGGGCCGCGTCCTTCTCGTCGACGACATGGTCGACTCCGGCAAGACGATCCGCGAAGTGATCGAGCACCTCAAGAAGCGCTACCC
>OJPK01000793.1_pt1 | contig 11915 bp, 9 predicted proteins | sample 1598491 | NCBI WGS metagenome assembly OJPK01 (sample SAMN03922487, study PRJEB24848) | human gut metagenome | isolation source: stool sample | host: Homo sapiens | place: Germany | collected 2011-05 | reverse complement strand
TATAAGAAATTTACTCCCCCATAAATGGCAAAGGTAGCATCGCGGAGACGATTACGAAAGCAGATCTTTAAGGTGAAGGCAGTCCAGATGCTTGCCTTCACTCTTTTACACATTAATTTTCAACGTATAGCAAGACAGGGTGAAGCCAACGCGCAAATTCTTTATAAAAGAAATATCAGTAGGAACAGATTCGAACAGTTCTTACGCAGATAAAGGAGGGAACGATAAAGCTGGTTCTCGACCGTACGGACAGAGAGATCCAGACGTTCTGCTATTTCGGCCGCTTTCAGACCTTCGAGATAGGACATACGGAAGATTTGCTGGCTTCTTTCAGGCAGTTCGGCAACCTTTTTCATCAGCAGATCGAGCAAATCCTTTCGCATGAAAAGTTCGTCGGATGCCTCAAAGAAGTCAAGCTCTTCCAATTTTAACTGAAGGGCGCGATGATCGATGATCTCCTGCTCCATATTCATGCGGCGGAGACAATCCAGGCAGGCATTCCGGACGGAGACATAAAGCACCCGTTTCAGGTCATTCTCCGGAAGGCGGAACACCTGCTTGTCCCACAACTTCAGGAATACATCGTGGACAATATCTTCGGCAAAGAAACCGGAAACGAACTTCTCCGCAAAGCGCATCAACATCGGGGCATACTCCGTATAAATATGCCGGTATTGATCTATGTCCAAAGATGCATTCCCCATATTTGCAAATATAGAAAAAAAATCTAATTATTCATTAACAAACACTTCATGTACACCCGGTTCATCGAATTTTATCGGTTCGACCTTTCCGGTGACAGCATTCATACATTGAACTACATCGTTTCCGGTAGTCTGGACCTTGACCACCCAGCCGTTCTCTTTCTTGCAGACAGACAAGATATCCGTCGTATTGGAAGCCGGCATGACAGCCAAGCCGTCAGCGCAATGGATGGTTTCAATATGATAACGGCGCACAACAACCGGAAACTTTTTACCTTTATAGATAAAGGTGGCCGGATGCTGGTCTTGGTCGCTCGCCCAATCGGTATTCAACAGATAGATCGTACGGCGGTCCGAATGATCCCAAACCGTGAAACCGACTGAAGGAGCCGCCTCCATCCAGCCTTGGCAGGTTTCCTCACCGGCAGCCTTGGCAGCAATTTCTTTCATGGCTTCCACATAATCAGCTTTCAACATCGTTTCGGCTGGATAGGCTTTCTGGGGGAAATAGATGATTTTTCCCGAACCGCAGACGATCTCCGTCTTAGTGGTCAGTTGCCGGTAATTTTCTCCCAACATCTCACGGATAACCGCATCGTCGGCAGGGAAACGGACCGGCTGGTCGGGCTGCAACTCTTCGTTCAGATGGGCCGCCGTGAGCAAAAGCGTTCCGCCCTTGAATACAAAATCGCGGATACGCAGGAAGTCATTCGCGTCGTAACTGTTCCATCCGAGGAAGATCATCGCCTTATACCGGTCCATCACGTCTTGCGGCGCTTCGACAGGCAGCAAGTCAACCGTACCGTAAGGGGTGGAAGTGAACCAACCTTCCGGCCCGCAGCCATCCACGATATTGTCCGGATAGAAGACATTCAGCAGATCGAAACTCTCGCATGCCTTATTAAACTTCCATTTATCACCCTTCTGCGACCACAGGCTGCCACGACCGAACGACTTCCAGGCGTCGTTACGCCCCTGGATCACGGCAATATTGCTTCTCAAGTCGCCACGGCGGGAATGCGTTTCCACGAAATCGAGCATCTGATGCTGGGCAAACAAGTGTTCCTTGCCGGAAACGGAATAACGGTCGTTCATATATTCATCCGTCCACAAGGCCTCTTCCGTATTCATATGGGAAGAACCGTGCATATAAGCAACGGCCAGCGACATATACAGGCGCAGAGAATGTTTCGGATCAGTAAATGGCCCTGAGCCCCATTGCATGGCATGAAGCGTCCCGTAAAGCGGACGACTGTAGGCGCGGGATGCACCACGCAGGGAAGAGAGTATGATTTCTTCCGGCCCGTACATCTGTTCGGCCCCCAGCCAGTCGTAACCGGCCTGATACAGATAGCGGAACAGCGTGGACGGTCCCGTATGGCGCGTGCTCGGACCTTTGGAATAACGGAAATTGGCAACGAGCTTGCGGGCGCCGTCGGCCATGTCCGTCACCCCTTCCGGATCATAATGGATAAAGACACCGTGGTCGGTATAAATCGGACGATGTTTGGCAAAGATTCCGCCATAAGGACGGTTGCGTGCCGCCATATCGGAGAATACTCCCTGGTACTGGAAATGCTGCCAGTAATAGTAGCCGCCGTCATTCTCATGCGCCTGCTTGCCACGGAACATCGGGGTAGCCAATGTTTCCAAAGAAGGATTGATCCGGCTGCCTGCCAGCGTACGTCCTTCGACTTGCCAGGCGTACGGGATCTTCAACTGGTCCAGCAACCGGGTGTAATGGCCGATGACGGCAGGATCAGCTACTCGGAAACCGCTCCACTGGTAGGAAGGACGGAACTGATACCAGTTACCGATCCGGTTGGAAACATACCATTTGAAGAAATAATCATACGGCGTATATTGCTTGTCGATATAGATTTCGTCACCGGACGAAAGATAGATCTGCTCTGCCTCCTTGTCGATCACCTGGCGGATTTGCGCCTGTTCCGTACGGCTGCCGTCGTCAAACACCAGCGGGATGGCGTGACCGGCCTCGCCTGCACGCATTTCCACGACATGTAGGCCGGGGATTTCAAACAGGCATTCCTGCTCGGCAGGAGTGGCAGCACCGTTTGCCTTCACTTTGAGGCTGACATTCGGCCTGTTCGTTTCTACCAATATACCGAAAGAGGCGTTTTTGGCAACATATTCAGGAACGGAAACGACTTCAAAATCGCGTGCGGTCTCTTCGATGATCTCCAGACCGCGCAGTTCATACGGATAAGCAGCGCGATGCGGCTCTTTCCGGAGCGTCAGCTTCATCTCTCCACTGCCATGCAAGGAAGACGGAAGCGGGATATAGAAGTCCGCCACATTGGAAGCGCGGTCGAAGATGTTTCCTTCGAAAAACGTCTCCCCGTTAAATTCGAGCTTCCACATCGGCCAGCTGCGGGTTGAGAGGTTACAGCCGATCCAGTAGTTGTAGTTGTCCGGTTTTTGGGCAAACTTGGTGAACGGTATGGAGCAAACCGCTTTCTTGTTTTGTATCAGGCGCGGAGCTTCCACCCAACATTCGCCGCTGAAATGCGTCCCGCCGATACGCAGGAAAGCACAAGCCACATTTTCCGGCAATGTGAATGTCTCAGACACCGTCTGATATTTTCCCGTACCTTCCGAGACCGGCATGTAAAGCACGGTATCCGGCTTGTCATAGATATCGTCAGCCGCCCGTCCCGGTTTCCGGTAGAACAATTCGATCTCGACTCCGAAATCACCATTCCCGGAAACAGTCAACCCCTGTTTCTTCACGACCGGCAGCGTAACCGTCAGTTCACCCGGCTTCAGCAACTTACCGGAAATGCGGTAATAGGCATGGCGCTCGAAATTATCGTCTTCACCTTTGAAATAAAGCGAATAACGGTCCTTTTTACGGATCACCGAATCCAAGTTGTCGTCAATATAAAACTCGGACCGGCGGAACATTTCTTCACCTCTGTTCTGAAAAGGAGCTGGCATCTTTACTCCTCCGATCACACGTAAGAATTTTCGCGTCGGGATTCCGGATTGTCCGAAGGTAACGGTTTCGGAGATACTCTGATCGGGTTGGAGCAGATGTGTTTTTTCACTTCCTGCGGGAGTAAAGACGACCGTTCTTGTCTCTTTCCAGGAAGATGCAGCGTATGCCTGAAGTACGGCAAAGACGATCAGGCATAGGGAGATACATGTTTTTTTCATATAAACTTAATACAAATGTTTTTCGTTCAAATCACTTTCCAAATGTACGATTTATTTCCGTATTATTATTACTCGCAGTTTTTATGTACTTTTGTAGATATAATTATAAGTACCTAAGACTGAAAAGATGATTGTTGTAAGAGACACGGAGACATTGAAAGGGAAAAGGCTGGTAGCCACTATCGGCTTTTTCGACGGAGTTCATCTGGGACATCGTTTTCTGATTCACGAACTGAAGCAGGTGGCCGAAGCCGCCGGATTGCCTTCCGCCGTCATCACGTTTCCCGAACATCCCCGTGCTGTCCTGCATGCCGACTATCAGCCGAAGTTGCTCAATTCGTTCGAAGAGAAATTGAAACATTTGGCTTCCACCGGGATCGACTATTGTATCGTGCTGGACTTCACCCTCGAACTATCCCGCCTGACGGCAAAAGAGTTTATCACTACCGTATTGGCAGACCGGTTGCATGTGGACACGTTGCTGATCGGCTACGACCACCGTTTCGGGCATAACCGCGAGGATGGCTTCGAGCAGTATGTAACCTATGGCGAAACTTGCGGCATCCGGGTTATCAAGGCTTCGCAATACAGCGAAGGAGAGGCGGCCGTCAGTTCTTCCGAAATACGGAAACTCCTTGCGGAATGCCGGGTGGAGGAGGCGGCTCATCTGCTGACTTATCCTTACGGGCTGAGGGGAAGTATCGTCAGCGGTTATAAGGTCGGCCGGAAATTAGGTTTCCCGACCGCCAATATCCAAGTGGACGAGCCTTTCAAGATCATTCCGGGCATCGGCGTATATGCCGTTCGGGTATATCTGAACGGACAGCGTTACAAGGGAATGCTGTACATCGGTAACCGCCCGACCCTGGACAACGGGGACAACATCACGCTGGAAGTAAACATCCTCAACTTCTCAGGCGACATCTACAATAACGAAATAACAGTCACGTTCATACAACACGTACGAGGCGACATCAAATTCGACACCCTCGACCAGCTGATCGACCAACTGAAAAAAGACAGGGAGACGGTGGATAGAATATTAACGGAATAAAACATAATCATGTACTACGACGCAATAGACCTATTAAAAGGGATGATTTCACGTCCTTCTTTCAGCAGGGAGGAGGGAGAAACGGCTGATTTTCTCAAGCAGAGCTGGGAAAAAGCAGGGTATAAGGTGAACCGCAAAGGGAATAATCTGTGGCTGATCGCTCCCGGTTTTGATCTGGACAAGCCTACCCTGCTGCTCAACTCCCATATCGACACTGTCAAACCGGCTTCGGGCTGGACGAAAGATCCGTTCAATCCGGAGGAGACGGAAGACGAGCGTCTGTACGGCCTTGGCAGCAATGATGCCGGCGCGAGCGTAGTCTCTCTTTATGAAGCATTCAGGGTGTTATCAGGGAAGGAACAACCCTACAACCTGATCTTCCTGGCTTCATGCGAAGAAGAAGTTTCCGGCAAGAACGGGCTGGAAAGCGCTCTTGCCGACCTTCCTCCTATCGCATTCGCCGTTGTCGGCGAACCGACCGGCATGCAACCGGCCGTAGCCGAAAAAGGGTTGATGGTCCTGGACTGTGTCAGCACCGGCAAGGCAGGACATGCCGCCCGGAACGAGGGGATCAATGCGATCACGCTTGCGATGAAAGACATCGAATGGTTCAACACCTATCAGTTCCCGGAAAAAAGCGATTTCCTCGGACCGGTGAAAATGAGCGTCACGATTATCCACGCCGGGACACAGCACAATGTCGTTCCGGACCGCTGCGAATTCACCGTCGATATCCGGACAAACGAATTCTATCCCAACGAAAAACTGTTCGAACTGATCAAATCGCAGGTCGGCTGCGAAATAAAAGCCCGCAGCTTCCGCCTCAACTCCACCCGTACAGATTTGCAACATCCGTTCGTACGCCGTGCCGTCATGATGGGAAAAGAGCCTTTCGGTTCGCCTACTTTGAGCGACCAGGCCCTCATGCACTTCCCTTCCGTGAAAATCGGACCGGGAAATTCCGCCCGTTCCCATGCCGCCGACGAATATATCGGCCTGATGGAGATACGGGAAGCAATCGATATGTATATCAAGCTGCTCGACCAATTGACGATTGACAATTGAAAAAGAGCAAGATCATTCTACCGCATCCTCTCTTTCTTCAAACTTTCAATTAATATGAGGGACCTCTTCACAACCATCGGCACACGTTACCTAATCGCCATCCTGAACTTGGCACTGATCTTTATCAATGCCAAGGTATTGGGTGTCGAAGGAGTCGGACTGGTCGGGCTGATTCTGGCGATAGTAGGAATCGCCACCATGTTCTGCGGAATATTGGCGGGAAATACGATCATCTATTTCATGAACCGCTATTCCATGCAAGCCGTATTTTTACCCTCTTACTGCTGGACACCCGCCGGAGCTGGCATCGCTTGCGGCAGCATGGCCATCCTCGGAGTACTTCCCGAAGGGCACGCCCTTGATATTTATATTCTTTCCATTCTGACCTCCCTCGTTGCCGCAAACTCCCGTTTCCTGTTGGGAAAGAATCAGATTTTCGGGTTCAACCTGACCTTTGTCTTGCAAGGAGGATTACTATTTTTTGTCTTATTATTCCTTTATTACGGATTGAAGATACGGAACGTAACCGCTTACCTGTGGGGAATGTATTTCACAAACGGTATCGCGTTTCTCGTCAGCCTTTTCCTACTCCTGCCGTTTCTGAACAAAAAAGAGGCAGATCCCCGGAAGGGACGCTCCCAATACGCTCTTTTGAAAGAGATGTTTGCTTACGGGCTTTGGGGAAGTGCGGACAATATTGCCGAGATCCTGACTACCCGCCTCAACTATTTCCTGATCCAACGGTTTGCCGGGTTGGGAAGCGTCGGACTGCTGGATGCGGGAACCAAGATTTCCGAGAGCGTCTGGCATATCAATCGCAGCATCGGCTTTATCACATACAGCCGCGTTGCCCGGACACATAAACCCGGCGAGCAAAAACAAATCACGCTCCGGTTCTTCAAACTAACTTTTTGTGCCATCACACTTGCGACCGGCTGCATTCTTCTGATACCGGAATGGATCTATACGGATTATCTGTTCAGCGCCGAGTTCGTAGGGATGCACAACGTCATAACAGGGTTGTCGGCCGGAATCATAGCACTGGCCTGCAACAGCATACTATGCCAATATTTTACCGGAAGCGGCAAAATACGTTACAGCACGGGCAGTTCTTTTGTCGGTTTGATAAGCCTGCTTGTTTCGGGCTACCTGCTGATCCCGCACTACGGAGTGTTCGGATCGGCCATCAGTTCCAGTATCGCATTCAGCACCATGCTGGCATTCTCCATGATTATTTTCTGCAGGAAAACAGGAACTCGCCCAAAGGACTTTCTGATCAATAAAGAGGATGTGAGGTTCGCACTCCGGAAACTCCGGTTAACACATGACGACGATCAGCCCTGACACACCTGCTACATCCGTCGTGACGCGCCCCCGGTCAGCCTCAATGCGCCTTTTCGTCAATCCAGCCACGGAGCCGGATTCAGTTTCGTCTTTTCTTTCCAAAGCTGGAAATGAAGGATCGTGGCATTGCCGTCCTCTGTATCGGTAAAGATCTTTCCGATCGCCTGGCGGGTACTCACCTTATCGCCTGCCTTCACATAGACCTGGCTCAAGTTGCTATATACCGTCAAATAGTTACCATGGCGGACAATGACCGAATTGTTATATCCCGGAACAACGAACACACGCGTCACCTCACCATTGAACACGGCGCGGGCATCCGTACCCGGAGCGGTCTGGATGTCTATACCGCTGTTATTCGTACGGACATACTTCAATTCCTGGTGCTGCTGTTCGCCGAAGGCAGCGACAATCGTATGGCGGCCGGACACAGGATAAGGCAAACGCCCCTTATTGCTTGCAAAATCATCGGATAAGCGCTTCTCGGCCTTTGTCATGGCATACCCGCCTTTGGTGTCGGCGACACGTTCTTCGCGGACCGGCTCCGTCTCCGGTTTTGTTTCAGGGACTTTCTTTCCTGAAGCAGCCGCCTTTTCACGTGCCAAACGGTTCCTTTCAGCACGGGCCACCCGTTCGCGGGCAGCTTTGGCTTCGGCTTCGGCGCGGGCGATTTCTTCGGCTATCTGCTTTTCGATCTGGCGGTTCAAAGCATCAGCCTGCTTCTTCTTCTTTTTCAGGTCGGCCTGCAACTGCTTTTGTTTCTTGTTTAACTGCTGCACCTCCTCTTTCTGGCTCGATTCCTCGGTCTGGAGCTTACGGCTTTCATCCTCCCGCGCACCCAATAAGGCGTTCTTCTCGGCACGTGTCTTTTCCAGTTCTTTCTGCTTGCCGACAATTTCCTTCTGCTTACCGATAATTTCGGAAGCCTGCTTCTTCTGCCAGTCGGCATACTCGCGAAGGTAACGCATACGGCGAAGGGACTGGGCAAAATTGTCGGCGGAAAGGATAAACAACAACTTATCCTGCGAACTGCGGCGTTTGTATATGCTTTGAACCGATTTCCCGTAATTCTGCCGCTTATTCCCCAACTCTTTTTCCAATTGGGAAATGTTCCGGCGGGAAGCGGCTATCTGCTTGTCTATTTCCCCGATCTCCTGGTTCAGGAGGCTGATGACCTGTTTACGAGAAAGGATCTGTTTGGAGAGCAGGTTCAGCCGGTTCAGCGAGTTACGCGCCGTCTGCCGCGTCTCGTCCAATAGCTGGCTGGTCATCTCGATCTCGGCAAGTGCGGCTTTACGCTGCTTTTCGAGTTCGCGTACTCTTGCCGAGTTCTGTGCGGAAACAGAACCGACCGACAGCACGAATATGACGAACCAGAAGTATCTCATCTTACATTTTATTACTACTCAACGATTTGATGATCTGAGACAACGTGATACGTTTATATTTGGCAGGAATGGAAAAATCCATTTTCACCGGGACATCCGTCTGCATGCGGGAGAAATACAACGTGACTCCTCCTTGCGAAGTACCATCTTTCATCACCTGCACATCCATTCTCATCGGGAAAGGCTGTCCGTCTGCCAGGCGAAAATCAGCATAGTCCCATTGCAGGGCGTAACGGTCCGAAGGTTCGGTGATACAGGTCGAGAGAATCTTCTCCTCTCCGTCCGCCATAAAGGTGTACAGCAGCCCCATCACATCCTTCACCTGTATTTCGGCTGCGGGCCCGTCCTGCTTCAGCTTAAAGCGGTTGTACTGCTTCGGGCTGATCCCCTGCTGCCCGGGAAGGAACAGACGGTTGGTAAACAGCGCCTGCAGATTATAGAAATTGAACTCGATCGGCGTCTGCCCTTTCAGGTTGGCGTAATTATCGGCTACATAGCGCTTGTTCATGCGGTCGATCACCTTTACGCTGTCCACACTGATCTCGGCGCGGAAAACCTCGATACCTAAAAAAGGTTGCACGGACAACTGAAAAGCACTGTCTTTTACCATCTTCAGATCCACACGCGAACTCATATTGTTGCCCGGCAAGTTCAAGTCCACGTTCAGGCGTGCAGTCAGGGTTTCATACTTGAACGCCTGCTCCTGCATAAGCGCAAAGAACTCGTTATGCGCTTTCGCCCCGCCCGCTTCGACCGTACCGACTTTCTTGGTCGATTTACAACCTGTGAACGACAGGGCGATAAAAAAGACCAGCGCAAAGGCAAGGCTTATCTTATTCATTCTTGACCTCCTCTTCTATATAGGTTCCCTCTGCGATCTTGCGATCCAGCACATCGCTTTCTTTTCCCATCTCCTTCGCTTTCTTCCATTGTTCAAGCGCCTTTTCCTTATCGCCGCTCATGAAGAGGATATCGCCGTAATGGTCTACCAGCTCGGAGCTTTTGGTCGTATCGTTGGCAAGCGCGCTCTCTATGTATATCTTGGCAAGCGTATAGTTTCCCTGTACAAAGAATATCCAGGCATACGTATCGAGATATGTCGAATTGTTCGGTTCCAGTTTAACTGCCAATGCACTCATCCGTTCCGCCTTTTTCAGATCTTTCTTTTCCAGCGAGAGGAAATAGGCGTAATTATTGAGGACGACCACGTTCTTGTCGTTGTACTTCAACGCTTCATCATACGCTTTATAGGCTTCCGGCATATTCTTGATCTGATAGTAGATATCGCCTATCTGTCCGTAAAAATCAGACTTCAACCCGACGTTCGTCTCCGGGATAATCTCCAGGCCGGCTTTGTATGTATCCAGTGCATCCTGATACTTTTCCTGCTGGAAATAAGCGATCCCAAGATAAAAGTAATACTCCGGTGCATCGGGGAAAAGCTCCTGGCAACGGGTACAGATACGGATCACTTCGGGAATGTCTTCCGACTTCAACGCCAGATTCAAGAGTTGTTGCCAGGCAGCAGCATTCGAAGGTTCCATCTCGGTAATCAGCTGAAACTGGAAACGGGCCTCATCAGTCTTCCCCTGCGCAACCAGCAGACTGCCGTACATCTGTTTCAGATCGGTATCTTCCGGATGCTGTTCCAGTAATGTCTGGAAAAGGGCATTCGCACTCTCGGTCCCCTTCTTCGTCTGCTGTAGTTTGAGAATATAGCGGGACAGGATACCGACTTTCGTATCGACATCCAGTTTTTCATTCACCAATGCATTGCGTATCTGCGTCTCGGCGGCGTCCTTATTACCGACGACTTCATAATAGTTCGCCATAGAGACAATGTAATAGGGACTTTCCGGATCGATTTCGTGTGCTTTCTGATAATATTTCAACGCTTTGACCGTATCATTCTTTTCCAAGTGGAGATCCCCCAAAATGATCTGATAGCGGGATTCCATCGGGAATTTGGCGGCAAGCTTTTCCACCTCTTTGAACGCGTTATCGTTCTGCTCCAACGCATTATACAATTTATATTTCTGCATGGAAAGCGCCTCGCTCATGCCTATGGACGATTCGAGGGCGTCATAAGCATCGATCGCCTTCCCGATTTCACCTTCCTGCGTAAGCGCATCCGCCAAGTAATAGTTCAACTCCGGTTTTCCGGGATAATCTTTTACAAGCTTCTCATACTCGTCCGACGCCTCGCCGAACATACCGAGGTTGCGGCTCATTGTCGCCAACGCCAGCCGGTAGGTAAAATTATCGGAACTGTAAGCCACCGCACGCCGCAACATCTCCAGCGACTTTTCCGGACGGTTCAGTTGGGCATAAAACGAAGAAAGTTCATATAAGACGGCCGAGGCGGTCGAATCGATCGCCAGACAATGGTTAAAGGCATCATAAGCGGCATCGAATTTCCCGGCTGCCTTCAGGTTCAGCCCTTCATAGAAGAAGTAATCGAATTTCCGCTGATCCCCGGCACTCACTTGATTCGGCTTCGACGATATTTCCACCTTCGCCTCCTGATCCTGTGCCCTCAACGATTGCGGACTCCCGATCAGGAATAATAGAAAAGATATCGAGATCAGAGACTTTAGCATCCCTCCCATATTTTTTAATTCTTAATTCTTAATTTTTAATTATCTCCCCGTGTGGCCGAAGCCGCCGGCTCCCCGTTCGGTGTCGTCAAGACCTTCCACCGGTTGCCAAACGACCTGGCTGTGAGTCGTGATCACCATCTGGCAAATACGCTCCCCGTCGTTGACGGTAAACGGTTCGGATGAGAGATTTATCAGGATTATGCCGATCTCGCCGCGATAGTCCGCATCGATAGTGCCCGGCGTGTTCAGTAATGTGATGCCATGTTTCAATGCCAGGCCGCTACGGGGGCGCATCTGTGCCTCATAACCTTCCGGCAACGCGATATATAATCCGGTCGGAATCAGTTTCCGTTCAAGGGGTTTCAACACTACCGGTTCCGCCAGATTTGCACGAATGTCCATTCCTGCCGACAGCGGAGTCGCGTATCCCGGCAGCGGATGGTGTGACTTATTGATGATCTTTACTTCCATAAACTCTTTTATTTCCGGGCAAATTTACACAAATATCCCTGATTACCATCTACTGGCAGTTCCATTATTCTTTAAATTATACTAAGCACGCCTACATGCATCTACACCGGAG
>OJPK01000774.1_pt1 | contig 12112 bp, 16 predicted proteins | sample 1598491 | NCBI WGS metagenome assembly OJPK01 (sample SAMN03922487, study PRJEB24848) | human gut metagenome | isolation source: stool sample | host: Homo sapiens | place: Germany | collected 2011-05 | reverse complement strand
TTAAACCTTTAATTAGTTCATATTTACCGAACTACACTTCGTTAAAAATTTAACGAAATTCACAATTACTATAGTTAGCATATGCTAACTACATCTTAACACAAATTCAATATATTCAATATTAATCATTTACAGTTTATATCTTACACATACACAATATTATGTTATACTATAAACACAAACGAAAGGAGATAGACAAATGAATGAATATAAACACTTCAAAGATTCATTAGGTATGGATGGTGATTTTGAACTTCATACGTGGGCGGAAATTGACCGATTAAATAAAGTATGTGACGATTATTTTATATATCGGGGATACTCGATAGACGATGATGCTACAGGATGTTATACTGTATTGTTGTATAATGCCCAAGGATACTGTGTATTAGATTTTGAAATAGGGAGTAAAACTTTGTTATTAGCACCTCAAGGAATTGAGTTTATGAACGGTGATGATGTTATAACATTTCGCGCGTCAAACGGTGGTATATACTCTCATTTTTTAAAAGGCGGAATTCATCAAGAGGACTTAAAATCAATATATGAATGTGTTAATAGTAAGTCAGGGCTGGCAAAATGTAGAGTTGACGACTACTACAATGTATTAGTTTGGGAGGCCATAGATGATTAACAAATACGATATAAAAGATGTTAGCCGCGCGGGCGATGTTGGGATAATTATATTTGAAGATGTCGAAAACCAAGAAACATTTACATTACCATTAGACTTGACAAATTTTAAAGAATCGGAATTATATGTGTTATGTGCGGAGTGTTATAATTATAACGATTCTTTGTATATAACAGACATTGATAGTAATTTCGAACTTGCGACTAAAGAAGATTATGATCGAGAACGAGAAAGTATATACGAAGCGATAGAGGAGGTATTAAGACATTATGACAAAAACAGATAAAATGATTAAATTATATAATTATTATGAAATAATGTACCGCAGACACTACAGCGTATGTAAAAACAGCTTAGAGACAGATATATATCAAGCGAAGCTGTCGGCAGTTAAAGAATGTTTAGATATTATGACAGAGGATAACACAAATGACAGATAGGCAGGAATACCGTCGATTGTATTATATTCTTAAGAAGCGCGAGCAAAGGTTTTCAGCTTCAAAGGAATGGTCAGATTATGATAAAGTTCTTAAAAGCGGATTATTTGATTTAGAAGCTCCTAAAGATATTTCAGATGAGGAGTTACCATTTTATCGTGAGATTGCAGAGAATTTATACAAAAATAAATTTGCGAGCATTGCAGGCTTACGACAAATTAGAAAAAAGGCGGTGGCAAAGCTTCAAAGTCATGATTATAATATTACAGAGGCTCAATATAATAAGTTTGCGGATTTTATGGCGGCGGCTAAGAATACAAAACTCATAGACATTTATAGTTCGGAGGAGCTTGCGCGTGCATTCATTAATGGAGATGCTAAACAAAAGACTGTCCAAGATATTATTGACGGAATCAGCTAATAAATATTTGGAAGTAATAGCATCGTGGGACATAGAAACGAGCAAAATTGAATACAAAGATGAAACTCATGCTTTTATGTATATATGGCAAATGCATATATGGGGAATGCCGGTAATATATGGCCGAACTTGGGAAGAATTCATAAACGTGATTGACGAAATAAACCGAATAATTCCGGAGAAGAAACGATTAATTATATATGTTCACAATTTAGCTCACGAATTCCAATTTTTAAAGGGTATTCATGAGTTTGACCGAAAAGAAGTGTTTTTAGTTGACGTTAGAGAACCTTTGTACTGTGTGTGGGGTAAAGTGGAATTTCGTTGTAGTTACAAGCTTGCGGGGGTAGGTCTTGAACGTTTCATGAAAGATATGAATGTTCCTAAAGCGTTACAAAAAACGGATATGGACTATGATGTAGTGAGGTATCCATGGTCAGAAATAGAGGCCAAAGATTTAATTTATATGCGGAACGATGTCGTAGGGCTATCATGTGCCATTAAAGCTCTGTTAAAAGCTAATGGCGACACGTTAAATACAATTCCATATACTTCAACAGGGTATGTCCGGCGAATGGCTAAAAAAGTGTTATTTCCATATAATGGAGTATTACGCGGACTGGTGCCAACCTTGCATGTGTTCGAGCTATTAAGGGAAGCTTTTCGAGGAGGAGACACGCACGCAAACCGGTTTTATGTGGGTAAGATATTAGAAAATGTGGGCAGTTATGACCGCGAAAGCTCATACCCTTACGAGCTGGTAAATAAAAAATTTCCGCTCACAGAATTTAGAGAAACATCGGATGATATTAACACAATTTTAAATAATACGGAAAAATTCGGATATGTATTCAGGGTTCGATTGGAACACGTAGAGCTTAAGAAGTGGCATCAACCGTACATATCCTTTAGCAAATGTAGGAATATAAAAAACTATTTGCTTGATAATGGACGAATATTATACGCTGAAAGTTTGGAGACAACAATAACAGAAATTGACCTAATAATATTAGTGGAAGATTATAATATCGCTCTGGGAGACATAGCAATAATTGAATGTTATAAATCTCTCAAACGCTATTTGCCCCCGGAATTTAGAAAGCTGGTAATTGATTTGTTTATAAAAAAGACAGAGCTGAAAGGTGGAGAGGATAAAATTGCATACGCAGAATCAAAAAAGAAAATTAACGCTCTATATGGAATGACTGTACAGAACACGTTGAAAGATGATGTTGCATATCTTTATTCAACTGATGAATACTATCTCATAGACACAAAAGAAGAGAAGCTTGCAAAAATGAAGCGTGCACCATTTCTTCCGTATGCAGTGGGCGTGTGGGTCACAGCGTATGCCAGACAGGATTTAAAGGCGTTTATGTGGATAGTCGGAAGAGATTTTGTATATGCTGATACAGATAGTGTTAAATATATCGGTAATTATACTCCAACAGATTATAATAACCGTATGGTCGCAGAGGCTCAAAAATTGGGCTATAAGGCGGTCGATAGAAAGGGGGTTAATCATTATATGGGCGTGTATGAAAACGAGGGGGTGAGCGAAAAATTCGTCACTCTGGGAGCGAAGAAATACGCACAGGTTAAGGACGGAGAATTAAAAGTGACTGTGGCAGGTGTCAATAAGAATAGAAAAGGGTCTACTCCGTCCGGCGCGGAAGAACTCGGCGATATTGAGAAATTCAAGGAAGGTTTTATTTGGAGTAAAGCCGGAGGAACTCGGGCTATTTATAATGATAATGATACGGACATAGATTTGAAAATTGACGGTCAAAATCTTCATATATCGTCAAATGTCGCAATAGTCCCAACGACATACAAGCTTAGTACAAGTATGGATATTGAGGATATACTAAAACGTATTAGCAATTCATCCCTTGAATGGTTACGAAAAAATTATTTTGATATGGAAAAGATACGATGGATAGAGTAAAGAAAAGCAAATTATATCAACCGTCAGGTTATCCGGATATTGAATATCTGCTAAGTAAGGGATTGCCGTTTATGTGGCTAATTGGCGGTCGAGGAATTGGAAAGACTTATACTATACTTGAAACAATAGTATTAAATCATCATACTAAATTTATACTGCTAAGGCGTAAAGCTTCTGAAGTTAAAAAGCTGTCAACCGAAGCGTTCAATGTTTTTAAAAAACTAAATTCTGATAAAGGAATAGATATTAGACCATATCCGAATGGCGATGATTGTTATAGCTTTTATTATGCAGATGAGGACGGCAAGGCGTGGGGTGAATGTCTCGGATATATGATGAGCTTGTCAACCTTTGCGAATTTCCGCGGCGGTGATATGACGGATATTGACTTTATAATACAGGATGAGGCAATACCACAAACACTAAAAGGACAAAGTATGAACGGCGAAGCGTTTACATTCTTTAATGCTTATGAGACCATCAATCGTAATAGAGAGTTAGAGGGTCGCCCGGCACTCCGCGTTATTAGCATATGTAACTCTACAATTTTAAACAATGACTACTTTTTGACACTTAATATGATAAGTCCAATTATGGAAATGTACCGTAATAAGAAGGAATTGAAAATAGACCGCGAACACGAACGGCTAATAGCGTTATATCTAAATTCACCAATAAGCGAGCGCAAAAAGAAAACGGCATTATACAAATATACTAAAGATACATCGTTTGCAAATCAAGCTATTGATAACCTGTTCGAGGATATTGACAGCTTCTTAGACGTGTCACGTCCGCTTGCAGAGTATATCCCAGTCGTAACAATAGGAGAGATTACAGTATACCGGCATAAATCCAGACAAAAGCCGTATTACTTGTCGACACATAAAAGCGGAGCACCTAAAGAATTTAAACTTAATGAATATGACATCTTGGTGTTCCGCAATAAATACCGAAGTATTGTAAATGCTGTATATTTCGGCGAAGCCGAAGCGGAAAAAGGTTACTTATTAAAATTGTTATTAAAATATATAAAAATGTATTGAGGTGTATAAATGAAAAATAATTTTACATGGATAGAGATGTTGAAATTCTGGGCTATTAGGTTAATAATAGCAATTATTATTGCTATTGTATGTGTTAGTATCTTATATTTTAAATATAGATAAATATTAATTATTAAAGGAGAAAGAAAATGTATAACAAAACAGTAATTCAAGGCAGATTGTGTAAGGAGTGGAGCGAGGTTAAAACAAGTACCAAAGTTATGGTTACAAACTCTCTGGCCTGCCGAATATTCAAAAATACAGTATTTTATGATATTATTGGTAATAGGGAACAATTAAAAAATGTTCTGCAATTTATTCCTAAAGGTGCAGAAGTAATTATTGAGGGTGTCGTAGAAAAGCCCCAAAAATCATTAGATTATAACCTTAGATTATTTATTGATAAGCTCTATATAGTCCGGGGTATCAAGCCGGATGAAACGGACGATGAGCCTCAGACAGCTTCTAAAATGCCAATTGTTAATGACGACGATTATTGTTCATTTTAAAAAATAAAGCGGGCTGCGCCCGCTTTATTTATGTCTGCAAGTGACAGCCCAACTTCCGGAGAACGCTACGCCATTTGAATATATTAATATTACCGGCACTCCGGATACTGGAGACACGGAAATTAATGTTGAATCTCCACCTATTAAATTTGTAATATCTGCGTCAACAATATAATAATTTGTTAAATCGACATCCGTTCCGATTATTTTTAATATGTTATATCCTGTTGCTGCGCCTGCGGCTATTCGGACGACTCCTGTAGCTGAAGAAGTAAACACTTTTTCAACGGGTTCTATAGTTACGGACGGTTTGGTAGTATATGTTATAATATAGTTATTATTTCGGAGGACATACCCGGTGCTATTTGCACTGTCAACATATAATTGCTCAGTCACATTATCCGTTGTAATGTTCAAATAAATTTGTGGTGAATAATTATTAACTACTATTGCGTTAAGAATATTTTGTAATATAGTAAGCTGTCCTGATGAAATAGTTTCGCCGTCAGATGAAATTACAAAGTGTGGATAGTGTGAAATATTTCCTAACGATTTCTCTGAATATACAACTGTATCAGATGAGGTTAAAGAAATATCAAATGAAGATGTGGCGTTATACGATGTAAGTTCCTTGAAATTTATTGCAGAAGCATCATTAGAATATAAATAGCAATAAATACGTCTACCCTGGGAAGTAAACGTCACATCGCCATATACAACCGAGTTTCCAATATACTCCGATATTGTTGCGAAACTATAATTACAACGTGAGGTTGCAGGAGTTATAGTAAACTTCACATATAATGACGTTTTGCTCACCGCTTCCGTAACCGCACGTTGTGACATTACCGATGTTTGACTTGTACCGGATGATTGAGATACCGCTATAAGCCCTATTCCGGTATATGTTATCTGTCCAGATGTTATGTTAATCGTTGCACGATAGACGGCATTTTCATTAGTAAAGGGCAAAGTCTGAAGAATCATTGTCGTTGATTGTGGCGAATATGCTTCATATGCATACCTGACAAAATTATTGACAGAATCCTGGATATAATATCGGACGTTAGCTCTGGTGCGGTACTTTAGTAAATCGAACATCGATACATTTATAGTATTCCCCGTTTCAGTATGTCTAACAAAAACATAAAAACGTGTAAGACCTTCCTCAATAGTTGATAGTCTATTCCTATCAGATGAAAAATTTGAAGCTGTTTCAGTTTCAAATTCTGCTAAATTTGCAATATCCGCATTGAGTTTCGCTGTCAATTCTTCTACGGTAGTATTAAGGGTATTAATTCTGGAGCTTAAAAAATTCAGTTGTACCGTTACAGCGTTTTGGCTCATTACCTGCGTTGTTGAATCACCAGTTGTTTGAACTATTAAGTTTTCAAATTGATTTATTAAATCTTCTCTTTCACTTTTAGCGGATTTTACATATTCAATAATCCAATCTAAATTTAAGTCATGAAAATTAGTATAGGGAAAATAGTACATTGTTTCACCTCTTAATATAACAAAATACAGAACTCGTTTTTAAATTCGTCACATATGTATTTATTAAAATCAAACATGACCAAATCTCGCTGACTTTGCGCCATTTGCTGACTCGTAGTTACTCCGATGTTTCCATGACGACTTAGCGTTACTGTACGATTTAACACATCATTTCTGCTAATATCAAGCTTTTGGGTATCCTTAAATGTGTGTTCCTCTGTGGTTGTATGTGTTAAATTGTCCGTTCTGGTATTAGTAGAAGTAGTACTAAAATTATCAGTGTCACTATGTGCATCCGCTAATGTTGATGAATTAAATGCCGATACTTTATGCGTAGTAGTTCCGTCACGACTGGCGTCCCCGCTGTCTGATACTGTTCCTGTATCATTAGTCGTAATACTATCTTCAGTGGTTGTCCCTCCACTGTGTGTATGCGTATCAGTTCCAGTATTAGTATCTTCTTGCGTGGTTGTCTCTTCCATATTGTAATTTTCAAGAGGTTCAAACGACTTATAGAATTCCGCAGTAGTGGTATTATATAATTCCGTAAATCTCACATCATTTAATTGAGCCCATGCACTAATAGCAATTTCAGCAAATTTAGGGTCGGGAAATATGAATTCAAGCTCCGCAATATTCATAAGAATATATCCGGCGAGTTGTGTTGATATCCAAGCACTTGAAACATTAAACCAGCTTTTAAATTTAACAGCCAACTGCTCAAAGTCAGCTGTTGTCGGAATCGTTGAGTTGATTATTCCCATTATTGAAAGACAAGCGTCCATTAAGTTCCACCCTCCATTTAACCGACAGATTACCCTCAAGTTCAGGGAATATTTCTATAGCCAGCTCAATACCTCGCTGGACTTCCTTTAAACTCATATCCATTGCGGAGAATGACTGCTGTGTATTAGCTTCAACCTCCGATGTTATAAGTCGTTCTTTTTTATCAGTATTGGCAGTTGGTATTCCTATTCGATTAAGAAAATCATTATATATATTTTTAAGAAGTCCGTGTAAATCATTGGCTATGAAATTATTTCGTATTTCATTATTAAACTTTACCCAGTGGGGGTTGTGTTCTTCATCAAATAAATTTTTATCTATAAACGCCGCAGGTTCACCACTGGCAATTTTATCCATAAACTTCTTAAATGTTTCTGCTCCGGCTTTATTATCAGAAGCGAAGACATAAGCAAGTTTTGAATTCAGTATATTAGTATCAAGCGTTTCTGCAGTCAACGCCATCATATCGCCATAATAATTAACAAGGTCAAGCATGCCGCAGTAATCGGGACGTATTCTAATTACCGCACATTCTTCACCGATTACAGGTTCAAGTATTTGATTTATTCTCGGATTAGAAATTACAGCGTTAGTAGGTTGATACTGTACATTATATCCTTTTAATCCCGCCTGTTGTGGAATTATACCGAACGCCGGAGTATCAATAATTGTAAAATATCCCCATGAGAATAGAACAGCTTTGAAATAATTGCTATCCCAATTCTCCGGGATTTTCCATTCCCAAACACTTAATAAATCAGAAAATAAATATCGTCTGAAAAATGCTGACAACGCGGTATTCGTTACATGTATTGTTGACGGCGTAACAGGTGCCGTTTCAAGCATGATGTTACCGTATGAATACGGCACACTATTCATAGAAAAAACCTCCGTTCAAGTACGCTTCAATTTTTGCGCGTTCCGGTGCGAGACACGGGAATTCAACCTCTGCATTAGCACACTTAATAAAACCTCCTACAGTGTTCAACACCGCCGGCGCGCAATATGGACGGCCAAACTCTGAATTATATTCGTCAGCTATTGAATAAAATGCTGAACATAATCTATTACTTTCAGCAAAAGAAAATGTTGCTAAATCCCCACCTGTTCCGGTCTCACGAATAAGCGGCACTCCGGCAATTGCCGCCCAGTTGCTCACACCTGTTTCAATAGTCATATTTGAACCGTTTCCGGTCAAAGTGCTAATAATACTTGAAGCTGAATTGGCTATCGCTGTTGCTCGTGAAAGTTCCGATACGGCCTGAACATTAAGAAGTACATCAACTCCAACCTGTGCCTCTGATTCAGCAATTATCATAGAATTGGAACCATTAGATACACGTAACCAGCCCCGGCCAGAATATGCGTCAATACCAATATAAATTTTAATAGACGTTTCATTAGCGATTAGACTACAATCCAAAGGAATCTTACCAAAAGGCTTAATTGATAATATACGCTTAGTATATAAATCTGAATTTACATAGCTTCCGCGGCTCGATGTTTGCGGATGCCGTGGCAAAGTGATTGTTCTTTGAACACTTGAATATGCTTGTGTGTCCGATATTATTCGACATGTGGCGGGCACGCTCCAATATCCCATATTTACACTTTCTACCGCAGTTCCGCCAAATGAACTTCTGTACATCCTAATTGATTTTATAAAGTCCAACGGATTGAATATTGAGGGGTCGTAAGTAACATCTGCCGTTGAAGCGTTCCACCATGAATTACTATTATAAATATTTTGAATGAATGTTGAATACTGAGAGGATGAAAAAATATAATAGGTTATACCTGTTGTCCCTCCACCTCCACTGATACCCACAATATAATAAGTTTCATTAATCCATGGAGAATCAATATCAGTTATTGTAACACTGGGGTCTGTCATGACCGGATACACTGTATCTGTAATTCTGCCGTTAAATGACCCGCTGCACCGCTCGACATAATGTGTACCTGTTCCAATATCACCTTTATATGTTGCCAGAGGGTCAACTTCAAGTGTTGCAATCCAATTCCGTTCCGCCCATTCCCATTCCGTCACAAAATAAAATCTCTCAAAAGCCTCAATATATGCGTAATTATAGCTTTCAGGGAAATAATCATCCGCCCCGGCAGCCTGAAAGATAATGATAGGTTTTAGTATTGTACAATTATCTTTCAGCGTTCCGGTGTATGTAACCCCCTCTGTGGGGGGTGTTTTGGTTGAATTATTCCGCTTTCCAAATCCTGAATATAAAGTAACTTTCATAATATTAATCCATTGTAAATACTACAGCATTTTCGGTAAAGTCGTTCCAAAATCTATCCGTAAAATGCCATGCAACATTATAATAACCGCCTGAAATATTAAGCGGACTTGTTGCACTCCATTCATTACATACTGTCATTCCACAGCTTTCCTCATCACAAAGAAGAGCATATACTCCGGGAACTGATACTGCGTCTGAAGGAGTAGTTATAGTTCCGGATGATGTTAAATATGACGGTGTAACATTAATAGTGTCTGGAGTATCTACAGCTTGCCAGAAATTGACCGTTTCATGGTCAGCATAACGTAGGAACGTATCATGATATGTGTCTGCTATTACTCGCGCCGTACTATCATACATAGTAGGAGCGTACATATAAAGTCTCTGGTTTTCATACGGCGTATGACGAGTAATTTCTTTACCTGTTACATTGATATGATGAATTTGCAATCTTTCAGTCATTAATGCAGATTTAGCCGCTATCACCGAATACATAAATTTGACAAAATCAGGATATACATCGGGAGCTTGTATTGTTTCCGCCGTATATGACCCGCCCGTTTTTGTATTATATTCTGACAGCAAATGTACGACTTGTTCATCTCCGCCACCCTTCACAATTCCGCCAATTAAATTTGAAAGCGTTGCACGTTTAAGATTTTCATGCGCAGTTTCTATCATATCCATAATATTACCGGTTACCATGCTGTAGAAACTTGCCAACTCTTCCGGTGAAGTGAATGCACACTCCAACTGTTCCCTAAAATATGACCGTTCAATACTGAACACATTCGCGCCATAGAAATTAGTCTGCAAAATGTTTGGACGGCGGAGTTTGTACATGTCTACACTCTGCCCGTCTTCAGGCAATGCGAAAGATGAATCATTTATATAATCACCGTCCGCAATATTCAGTTTTCTGACAATATTACCCCATCGTTCATTATCGACCCGCAATCCTCTAAATTTTTCAGAATACGGCCGGATTGAAAAAATTGTCCGGGTCACCATTTGAGTTATAGCACTCATTACAGGGTCTGTACCATTTTTTAACGCTGTTGTAGCTACCGATACAAAATCCCCTGTGGTTGTGGGGGTCAAAACCTTCTCACCTGTAGCCTGCGCCACAATCGAAGTTAATACCGTTGAAATCTGGTTAAAATTCAACTCATTTACACTTGCCATTATTTCTTCTTCCTCCCATTAATAAGGTATTCGTTTATATCATCTATTGTAGTTGTTTTATCTCCGCCTAAATCGCGAAGCTGATTAGTAGCAATAATTGTTTTCTTCAAATCGTCAACACTCTTCTGTAAATCCTTAATATAATCCATATTTGGCACTGCTGAATTTTCTTCCGGCGGTGCAACCTCAACATCTTCTGCCTTAACCGGCTGTTCTTCAATAGGTTTTGACAATTCTATTATGTCATCCTTTGTAAATCCTGCGTCTATCAGTTTGAATATTTCATTAATCCCCATTGTGTAACCTCTCCACTAATTTTTTTAATTCTTCAACAGCTTCTGTTAATTTATTAATTGTTTTGGTATTCATTATATACAATGCTATACAGGCAGCAATAGGAAACCCTAAATTTGCTATAATTTGAGTAACATCTGTAAAGGTCATTTATCGGCTATCTCCTTCATTATTTTCACAATGTCTTTACTGTTTACTTTACCGTCTCCGTTTACATCCTTACCCCCTGTTCCATTTGCAATTGCCTTCATCTCTGCAACAATATCTTTACTGTTTATTTTACCATCTCCGTTTATATCACAGGTTAAATCTGACCATCCATTATAATTAGTTTTTGGTATTATTTCAGAATAATCATATTTACTATAGTTCTGGTCGCATATTACGCCCGCAACAATATTAGAACGTATTAGATTCGTCTCGCCGCCATACTGCCATAAATCATATCCTATTGTCGGCGGGTTAATGCTCCATTTAGCAACCCAGCATACATATCTGCCGTACAACTCATCATAATTTACACAATTTTTGAACCAATCCTGCGATGAATAAATACCAACAAAAAGATTATATGATTCCATTTTATCAAGTATTCGCTTGATTACTGCGGTGTTTACTTCCTTTGTACGATTCCTCCAGCTTGCCGCCTCTACATCAAGGAATACCGGATATTCCAACTGTAATGTATCAAGTCTGCTTGCCGTCTCATATGCAAATACATCTAAAAAATAATTTTCCTCATTAAGACCGTTTGCGTATACATACGCCCCGACTTTCAACCCTTGTTCTTTACAGTTTATGTAGTTATCCAGAAAATACCTATCCTGATTAAATCCCGGAAGCCCGCCTCCAAGTCTACATATGCAAAAGTCGAACCCCTCATCTTTTGCTTTCTCTGTGTTAAATGCGCTTCCTTGATATTGACTTATATCTATTCCTGATATCATATTACACCTCATTAATAATTCCCAACCATTACCCGCCCGTGAATTTCTTGCGTGAGCTGCGCACGTCCGCCCTTCCGGGGCTTGCTCTGGACTATTCACAAGTTTATTATAACATATAAGTTAATGATAATTGTTAATGAAAAATATATTATT
>OJPK01000771.1_pt1 | contig 12158 bp, 10 predicted proteins | sample 1598491 | NCBI WGS metagenome assembly OJPK01 (sample SAMN03922487, study PRJEB24848) | human gut metagenome | isolation source: stool sample | host: Homo sapiens | place: Germany | collected 2011-05 | reverse complement strand
GTCCACCAGGTTGTGTGCTTCGTCGATTAAGAAGGCGTAGCGGTCCCGGTGGTCAAAAAATCTGCGCAGGTAGACGATGGGGTCGAACAGGTAGTTGTAGTCGCAGATGACAGCATCGCACCAGAGCGACAGGTCCAGTCCCAGCTCGAAGGGACACAGTTGCCGTTGTTTTGCCCAGCGTTCAATGACCGATCGGGTGAAGGCGTCCTCCTGCTCGAGCATCTCAAACAGCACGTCCTGCACCCGGTCGTAGTAGCCGTTGGCATAGGGACAGTCGTCGGGGTTGCACAGCCGCTCGGGCAGAAAGCAGATGCGGTCCTTGGCGGTCAGGCTCACCCTACGCAGCCGCAGTCCTTTTTCCTGCATCCGTGCAAAGGCTTCTTCTGCTGCCAGCCGGGTGGAATTTTTGGCGGTCAGATAGAAAATGTGGGAGAGCTTGCCCTCGCCCAGCGCCTTGATGGACGGAAAGAGGGAAGAGATGGTTTTGCCGATGCCGGTGGGAGCTTGACAGAGGATACGGGAGCCGTTTTCGGCAGCGCGGTAGATGACCGCTGCCATCTGCCGTTGACCGGCTCGGTATTCCGAAAAAGGGAAGGCAAGCTGTTTAGCACATCGGTTGCGCAGCTGCTCCCAGTCAAAGCGCATCATAGCCCAGCGGTGGTAACGGGCAAGCAGGTCCAGATAAAACTGCGACAGCTGTTCAAAGGAAAGTCGGTGGGTGAAGGAGATGGTTTCCTCGGTTTCCAACTGGCAGTAGATTAAGCGCACCCGTACCTCGGGCAGCTGCCTTTGCTGTGCCAAGATGAAGGCATAGCAGGTTGCCTGTGCCCAGTGCAGCGGGTTGTATCCGCTGTGCTCCGGTTGATCGCTCAACAGGGTCAAGGCAAGCTCGGTGGTTTTGATTTCCTCGATAATAGGACCCTCCGGGTCATCGAGGATGGCATCGGCTCTGCCATAGATATGAAAAACCACCCCATCGACCTTACGCTCGTCGGACAGGGTCACCTCGGGCTGATAGATTTCTCCGTATTGGCTGCGGGATCGTTTTTGCAGCTTGCGGTGGAGCCGCGCTCCTTCGTTGGCGCGCTGGTACAGGTCGCTCCCGCCGCGGTTGTCAATGCTGCCGCTGGCAAGGATGAACTCGACTAACTCCCGCACCGAAAGGGAAACGCTGGCAATCTGCGACATGAAATTCACCTTCTTTTTTATTTTTCAGTATAGCACAAACCCTTTAAAAGCGAAAGATTTGTAAACAAACGGTCCAATAGCGTACAGGGACTTGCAGAGAGACAAAAAAATGTGTATCATCGAATGTACGGGAAACAGGGAAACCTGTCAAAAAATGTCTGCACGGGCAGACCACGAAAAGAGGAAACAAAATGGGAATCATTCAGAAGATGGATTTTTTGATTCTGAATTGGCTGCAAAAACATTTAAGAGGAAAGACGCTGGACATCCTGATGCCAATGATTACGGCGCTGGGCAACGGAGGTTTTCTGTTTGCGCTGCTGACAATTGGTCTGTTGTGTACCAGGCGATGGAGAAGAGAGGGAATGGCAGTTGGGACTTCGCTGCTGCTGTGCCTGCTGGCGGGCAACCTGTTTCTGAAGCCTCTGGTGGGACGTATCCGACCTTATGATTTGGTGGAGGGCTTCCAGCTGCTGATTAAACCTTTGGCGGACTATTCCTTCCCTTCCGGTCATACGATGGCAGCTTTTGCCTGTGCAGGGGTCTTCTGGCACTATCGGCAGATGTTCGGCGGCTGGTCGAATGTGATGATGGGTTTAGCGGTGCTGATGGGCTTTTCCCGCTTGTACCTGTATGTGCATTTTCCGACCGACGTTTTGTGCGGAGCGCTGTTAGGATTGCTGGCAAGCTGGACGGGAGTTCGTCTGACCGAATCGCTGTGTGCCCTAAAATTAAAATAAAAAATGATAAAATACGGTAAAAAGCAACCTCCCCGCTGTCCAGTGCGGGGAGGTTGCTTTTTTAAGAAGAAGGAATAAAAAAATGGGTTATCTAAAAAAGTGAAGTAGGTATCCTGTTTAAGAACGGTCGGAATGAGGATGGTTGGAAGCGCAACCGCCGGAACAACAACCGGAACAGCCGCCGCAGCTTCCCGAACATCCGCCGCGGGAGCGAGTTTTGAGAATACTTCTGACTGCCAATACCACCAGGACCAGCAATACAGCGATAATGATAATTGTAGCAGGCATTTGAGGAGCCTCCTCTCGATGGATTCTGTTAATTAGCAGTTGCTAACTTTCTTGCCTGAAGATAGATTATCATATTACAAGCTCTTTGTCAAGAAAAAAAGCAGCTTTGGACAACTTTTTTCAAAATAGGCTAGCAAACCCCCTTTTTCAGAGAAGGGAAGGAGCTTTTTGACAGGAACGGTCGTTTTATGGGAGAAATGAATTGACAATTTACAGCAGGGTTGTTAAACTAAAAAGGAAATAACAGGAGAGTTTCCTGATTTGTAAAGAGAAAGATGGAGGAATGTTAAATGAGCACAAATGCGTATGAAAGTCCCTTCTCTTCCCGCTACGCAAGCGAGGAGATGCAGTATGTATTTTCTCAGGACAACAAATTCAAAACCTGGAGAAAGCTTTGGATTGCCCTTGCCAAGGCAGAAAAAGCACTGGGCATCAACATCACCGACGAGCAGATTGCAGAGCTGGAAGCCAACAAGGACAAGATTAACTATGAAATCGCCCGTGAGCGTGAGAAGCTGGTTCGTCACGATGTGATGAGCCATGTGTACGCCTATGGCTGCGAGTGTCCAAATGCAAAAGGAATCATCCATCTGGGTGCAACCAGCTGCTATGTTGGAGATAACACCGACGTCATCATTATGCGCGAGGGTCTGGAAATCGTGCGCAGAAAGCTGCTCAATGTCATCGCCATGCTGGCAAAATTTGCCCAGCAGTACAAGGATATGCCTTGTCTGGCTTACACCCACCTGCAGCCGGCACAGCTGACCACCGTTGGTAAGCGTGCTACCTTGTGGATTAACGAGCTGCTGATGGACGAGCAGGAAATCGAAGCCAGAATCAAATCGCTCAAGCTGCTGGGCTCCAAAGGAACCACCGGCACACAGGCAAGCTTTATGGAGCTGTTTAATGGCGACGAAGAAAAGTGCAAAAAGGCAGAGCAGATGATTGCACAGGAGATGGGCTTTGAAAGCTGTGTACCGGTTTCCGGTCAGACCTACTCCCGCAAGATGGACTATTATGTCCTTTCCAACCTGAGCGCAGTGGCACAATCTGCCAGCAAATTCTCCAACGATATGCGTCTGCTGCAAAACTTTAAAGAGATGGAAGAACCATTCGAAAAGAATCAGATTGGTTCCTCCGCAATGCCATACAAGCGCAACCCGATGAGAAGCGAACGAATCACCTCTCTGGCAAGATATGTCATGGCAGATGCCCTCAATCCGGCAATCACCGCAGCGACCCAGTGGTTTGAAAGAACGCTGGACGACTCGGCAAACAAACGGATCTCGGTAGCCGAGGCATTCTTGGGCGTAGACTCTATCCTCAACATCATGCTGAACATCTGCGACGGTCTGGTGGTTTATCCAAAGGTCATCCATCAGCGCGTGATGCGCGAGCTGCCGTTCATGGCAACCGAAAACATCATGATGTCCGCGGTTAAAAAAGGCGGCGACCGTCAGGTGCTGCATGAACAGCTGCGGGTACACTCTCAGGCGGCTGCAAGGGTAGTCAAAGAAGAGGGCGGCGAAAACGACCTGATCGACCGCATCGTGGCAGACCCGCTGTTCAACCTGAAAAAGGAAGAGATCGTAGCAATCCTCGATCCGGCAAACTTTACCGGACGTGCTCCTTCTCAGGTCACCGAGTTCCTCAACGAATGTGTCAACCCGGTTCTGGAAGCCAACAAGGATATTCTGGGTGAACACGCAGAGCTGAACGTATAAACTCAACTTTATGAAAAATAAGGACTGCTGTCTGTAGGACAGCAGTCCTTATTGCTTAGTGAGCAATAGAATATTTCGATGGGGGATATAAAAATAATACAGATGGTTTTGGTTGGAGGCGGGTCCAAAGTCAGATTGACTTTTTAGGGATTTTGCACTATAATAAGCGGTATGAGTGCCTGAAAATGGCAAAAACCGGACCGGCTTTCGCAAGACGACAGCCGGTCCCAAAACAGAATTGGAGGATTGCAGATGAAAAGAGTTGGCAAGCCGGTCTTTTTCGTCGTTGTGGCGATGCTGGCGCTCCTGACCTATGCAGCGTTCTTTGGCGTCAGCTCAAAGTATGGCGACATCGACCGCACCTACATCAAGGGAGCACAGGACATCCGCTGGGGAATTGATATTCGCGGCGGTGTGGATGTTACCTTCAGCCCGCCGGACGGCGTGGATGCGACCGATGATGAGCTTTCCGCAGCAGAGGCAGTTATCAAAACCAGACTGCTCAACCAGAACATCACCGACAGCGAAGTCTATACCGACAACGATAATGACCGCATCATTGTTCGTTTCCCATGGAAATCGGACGAGCAGAACTTTAACCCCGAGCAGGCAATCGAGGAACTGGGCAAAACGGCGCAGCTGCGTTTTTACAAAGACACCCCGATTGATGGTCTTACCGGTGGACTCAGTGCGCAGGCAGGAGATCCGGTGCTGACCGGTGCTGACGTGCAGAAGGCAGAATTTGCGATGTATCAGCAGAGTGAAAATGGCACCCCGATGCCGGTAGTTACCCTGGAATTTAAAGAAGAAGCAAAAGAAAAGTGGAAGCAGGCGACCCAGGAGCAGGTAGGAAAACGCATCTCTATCTTTATGGATGATGAGATGATTTCTGCACCGGTTGTCAACGAAGCTATCGCTGACGGCAAATGTGTCATCAGCGGCGACTTTACCTCGGAAACTGCGGTTCAGCTGGCAAACCAGATCAATGCCGGTGCGCTTCCGTTTGAATTGGTCACCAAAAACTACAATGCCATCTCCCCGACCTTGGGGTTGGGTGCAAAGGATGCCATGCTCAAGGCAGGAATTGCAGCGTTCGTCATCATTGCACTGTTTATGATTCTGTACTACCGCTTGCCGGGCTTTGTGGCAACCATCGCGCTGGTAGGTCAGCTGGCAGGCACCATCGCTGCTATCACCGGTTTCTTTAATGTGTTTCCATCCTTTACCCTCACCGTCCCGGGTATCGCAGGTATCATCCTCGGTCTGGGCTTCGGTGTAGATGCCAACATCATCTCTGCAGAGCGTATCCGCGAGGAAATCCGCACCGGAAAAGGAATCGACAGCGCAATTCAGACCGGCTTCAAAAATGCCTTTTCTGCAATCTTTGACAGCAACATCACCGTTGTCTTTGTTGCCGTCATCTTGATGGGCGTCTTTGGTCCAAGCGACGGCATCTTTGCGATTCCGTTCAACTTCCTCTTCTCCTGGCTGGGTCTGGGAACTGCGACCGCAGGCTCCATCTACTCCTTCGGTTATACCCTGTTGGTCAGCATCATCCTCAACTTTGTCATGGGCGTTCTGTGCTCCAGACTGATGCTGCGTTCGCTGGCAGGATTTAAACCATTTCGAAAAGCATGGCTTTACGGAGGTGAAAAATAATGAATCTGAACATCATTGGAAAGAGAAAAATCTTTTTCACCATCTCGATTGTTGCCATGGCTCTGGTCCTGTTGGTCACCATCTTTGTGGGACCGACTTTGGATATTGAGTTTAAAGGCGGTTCGATTGCGACCTATTCCTACACCGGAGAGGTGGACCCTGCCGGCTTTGAAAAGACGGTGGAACAGACGCTGGGACAAGCTGCTACCGTTCAGCAGCAGGAAAACAGCGCTACCGGTCAGACAAACCTGGTTGTCAGCCTGACCCAGTCGAGTGGTCTGACCACCGAAAGCCAGACCGAGCTGCTCAAAACCTTGCAGGAAACTTATCCTGATAACAGCATTACCGCAGAAGACGTCAACAACGTTGACCCGGTGCTGGGCAGAGAGTTCTTTAAAAAATGTATTGTAGCCGTTATCTTTGCATCGGTCATTATGGTTGTGTATATCGGCTTCCGCTTTAGAAAAATTGGCGGCGCTTCGGCAGGCATCGTGGCAGTGATTGCACTTCTGCACGATATTTTGATTTCCTTTGGTATCTTTGTTCTGCTGGGCTTCCCAATCAACGATAACTTTATCGCGGTTGTGCTGACCATCCTCGGTTACTCGATCAATGATACCATCGTTATCTACGACCGAATTCGAGAGAACAAACGCACCCAGGGCGATAAGATGCCGCTGGGTGAGCTGGTCAACATGAGCATCAACCAGTGTATGCGCAGAACGGTCAACACCTCGCTGACCACCGCTATGGCACTCCTGTGTATCTGTGTGGTAGCGGTGCTGATGAATGTCAGCTCGATTTTGACCTTTGCCGTACCGATGATGGTCGGTGTCATTTCCGGTCTGTACTCTTCTGTTTTCCTCTCCGGCTCCCTGTGGACCCTGTGGCAGGAAAAGAAGGCAGCCAAAGCAAAGGCAGCATAATCGGAAAAATCTGTACAAAAAGCAGTCCGTTTTGCGGACTGCTTTTTTGATAGCTTTGGATTGATGGGATAAATAGTTATAAAATAAATAAAAATTACAAATAGGATAGATTGAGCGCAAAAAAGGAGCGACTGAAAGCCGGTCGCTCCTTTTCGATTTTATTTATTTTCGTACATCGGTTCACAGGTGATGTTGATACCTAAGCGGCGGAAGACCTTTTCATCCACAGGGGAGAGGATGACCGAGGAGTGAACCTCACAGCCGCGCAGGTTGTACAGCTGTTCCATCGCAAGCTCGGCGGTCGGGTTGGTCGCTGCACAGATGGACAGGGCGATGAGCACTTCATCGGTGTGCAGACGCGGGTTGCGGTTGCCCAGGTGGTCTACCTTCAGATGCTGGATCGGCTCGATGATGACAGGAGAGATCAAGCGGATGTCGTCGCTGATGCCGCCCAGCACCTTGAGGGCGTTGAGCAGCAGGGCAGAGGCTGCACCCAGCAGGTCAGAGGTGCGTCCAGTGACAATGGTTCCGTCAGGAAGCTCCATCGCAGCGGCAGGAGCGCCGGTCAGCGCTGCCTTTTGCAGGGCAGGAGAAACCACCTTGCGGTCGTGGATGGATACGCCCGCTTTTTTCATCAGCAGCTCCAGCTTGAAGACGGTGTCCTCGCTGATGGTGCCCTGTCTTTGACCGCACAAAGCAGAATAGTAGCGGCGGACAATCTCCTGACGAGAGGCTTCGCATACTGCCTCGTCGTCGAAGATGCAGGAGCCAGCCATATTAACACCCATATCGGTCGGAGATTTGTATGGACATTCACCGACAATCTGCTCGAACATGGCGCGCAGTACCGGAAAAATCTCCACGTCGCGGTTATAGTTGACGGTGGTGGTGCCGTAAGCCTCCAGATGGAATGGGTCAATCATGTTGACGTCATTGAGGTCGGCGGTAGCTGCCTCATACGCTAAGTTGACCGGATGGTTCAGCGGCAGGTTCCACACCGGGAAGGTTTCAAATTTTGCATAGCCTGCGCGGATGCCACGCTTGTGTTCGTGGTACAGCTGGGACAGGCAGGTTGCCATTTTGCCGCTGCCGGGACCGGGAGCGGTGACCACCACCAAGCCGCGGGTGGTTTCAATATATTCGTTCTTTCCATATCCCTCGTCACTGACAATGTGGGAAATATTGGACGGATAGCCCTCGATGGGGTAATGGCGGTAGACCTTGACGCCCAGCGCTTCCAACCGCTCCTGAAAGGCAACAGCGACCGCCTGACCCTGGAAGCGGGTCATCACAACGCTGCTGACATACAGACCAAAGCTGCGGAAGATGTCGATCAGGCGCAAAACGTCGACATCATAGGTGATACCCAGGTCGCCGCGGATTTTATTTTTTTCAATATCGGCAGCGTTGATGACCACCACCACCTCCACCTGCTCTTTGAGCTGGAGGAGCATCCGCAGCTTGCTGTCCGGCTGAAAACCCGGAAGAACACGGGAGGCGTGGTAATCATCGTACAGCTTCCCGCCAAACTCCAGATACAGCTTGCCGCCAAACTCAGAGATGCGCTGGCGGATGTGTTCCGATTGTGTGTGAAGATATTTTTCGTTGTCAAATCCAATTTTTTGCATAACTTCCACGCCTCGCTTTCAAAAATTTATGTTTACATGAAAAATCAATCCAGCTATTTATTATACAGCATTCTATGATGCTTTTCAAGGAAACTCGTTTGCTTCAGATGCCAAAAATCAGACCGCTTTTGGGAAGGAAACCGTAACATTTGCAAAAGGGAAGGTGTATGAAAAAGGATAGAAAAAAAGGTCCCCGAGAAAGGGACCTTTTGGCGCTGTTGTTAAAACTCACGCGGTCTGGATTTTGCAAGACCGATGGCGCTCATCACGATGGCAGCAGCTCCTGCTGCGGTTGCAATGATGCCGAGGATCAGTCCGGTGATCGAAAAGCCTTTCATCAAAAAATCTCCTCCCGTCGCTTGATTAAAATGGTCTTTTTCTTATTATAAAAAGAAAAGGGATAAAATACAAGAGAGAATTTATCTTTTTTACTTCTTCTGACCCAACAGCTCTGCCAGCTGTTCGGGCGTTTTCGGAAAACAATCGGAGGAAAGCAGACCCTGATTCGCCAGCACATCGCGCACCCGCAGCATCTGCGGTGCTTCCAGATTGGCTTGGGAGAGAAGGTCATGGTCGGAGAAAATCTGCTCGGGAGAGCCTTGTGCAAGAATATGCGCATTGTTGAGCAGGACAACGCGGTCCGCCCAGCGGTAGGCGTGGTCGGTGTTGTGGGTGGCAATGACGACGGTGATGCCCTCCTGTGCCAGCTGCTCCAGAATATCGTCGATCATCCGTGCGTGCTTTGGGTCCAGTGCGCTGAACGGTTCGTCCAAGATGAGCAGCTGCGGTCCCATCACCAGAATGTCTGCGATGGATACCCGCTTTTTTTGCCCACCGCTTAAAAAGTGGGTCGGTTTTGTGCGAAAAGGAGTGATGGAAAGGCGGTCGCACACCTGATCTACCCGTGTGCGGATTTCTTCTTCCTCCAGACCGAGGTTGTACAGACCAAAGGAAATTTCTCCGGCAACGCTGGCGCAAAACAGCTGATTGTCCGGGTCCTGAAAGACGATGCCGACGTTGCGGCGCAGCTGCAATAGACCCTTGCGGGAATAGTCGAGAGGCTTGCCTTCGTACAGGATTTGCCCGGAGGTGGGTTTGTAAACGCCGTTGAGGTTGAGAAAGAGAGTGGATTTACCCGAGCCGTTGCTGCCCATGATGGCAAGACGCTCATGGCGCCGAATATCCAGATTGACCTTGTCGAGGGCAAGAGTCTGGTCTTCATAGCGGTAGGACAGGTCGCGCACCTGCATGAGAATATCGTTCATCAAACAGTCCTCCTTCGGATTTATGGCAACAGAATACACAGAACGGTGCAAAGGATAAGCCAGCCGCAGCAGGCAGCCCAAGCCAGAGGTTGTGCTGGTTGAGTTTCTTCCAGCACCTGGATTTTGCCGTCGTACAGCCGGCTTTCCATCGCATCATACAATAGCGAGGACTTTTTGAGCGAGCGTACCAACAGGACCGAGAGCATCTGTCCCATACAGCTGAGCTTGGAGCGGAAGGTGCGATTGCCCAGTCGGCAATTTTGTGCAGTCTGGATGGCGCTTGCAATGTCCAGCAGCACAAAGATAGCGCGGTAGATCAAAAGCATCAGCTCCAGCAGCAGCCACGGGCAGTGCAGCCGCCGCAGCACAGCCAGCAGGTCGGTGACCGGCGTGGTCAGGATGAGAAAATACAGACAGGAGACACCGGAAAATGCCACCGCCATCAGCGAGTACCAGTTGGAAAAGGAAAGGCGGCTGATACCAATATAACGGGAAAACAGCCGGAAGGAAAACAGCTCCTGTGGAGAGGAGGATACAAAAAAGAGGACAGCGACCGAGCTGAGGGCAAGAAACACCAGCGGTCCCAGCAAAAAGCGCAGGTAGCGGCGGGGTGTGACATTGGCAAATTGTAAGGTACAGGCTACCATGCAGCACAGGACCAACACACAGACGCTGACCTGACGGAAGCTGACACAGATGACCAAAGAACCGACTGCGAACAGAGATTTGAGAGCAGGGCTGGTTTGCCGCACCGGTGAAGAGTAGGAGAGCTTGTCAAACAGGATCATAGAGGTGATTTCCTTTCTGAAAGGGGGAGCAGGGCGCTCAAAACAAACGGAAAAGGGGCGAAGAGGACCTGCCTTTTTTAAAGGTGAGGTCTCCCTTCGCCCGAATGAAGCGGAACTAATCCTTTTTATATTTCTTTCTGGCAACCAGATAACCAAAGCCGAAGAACAGAACACCGGAGCCGAGCGCTGCCTGCAAGCAGAACAGCAGGCTTTCGGTTTCGCCGCCTGGTGGTTCGAGGATGCTTTCTGCCCATGGCTCATAGCCGGGGTCGATTTCGCTGATGGCTTCTTCCGCAGCGCCGTCCGCGCCGCCAAACTCGGAATCTTTAATACTCATCAGCGGGAATACCGCAATGATGACACATAAAAGCAGCAGAACTGCAATGGTGATTTTAACAGATTTTGTCATGGAATCTTCCTCCCTTATATTATGTGGTTGCTTAATACTGGGAATAGGCAAGTTCGCCAAGTTCACTGGAAGCATAGGACTCCAGCGCAAGGATAACAACGACCGACAGCAGACCTTCGACGATAGCCAGTGGGATTTGGGTAACAGCAAAGATGCCCATGAAGGTGGTGATGGAAGCCATTACGCCGCCTTCGGCAGCCGGATGTGCAAAACCAAGCTGCACGCTGGTGACACAGTAGGTGAACAGGTCGCCCAGACAGGTTGCAAGGAAGACACAGACCGATTTATTGATTTTCAGCTTTCTGCCAAGGCGGTAGATGCCATAGCTGAGGAAAGGACCGGCAATCGCCATCGAGAAGGTGTTGGCGCCCAAAGTGGTCAGACCGCCGTGTGCCAGCAGCAGCGCCTGGAAGAGCAGGACAATGATGCCGATGACGCTCATGGCAGAAGGTCCAAACAGGATAGCGCCCAGACCGGTGCCGGTAGGATGGGAGCTGGAGCCGGTGACACTGGGAATCTTTAAAGCAGACAGAACAAAGGCATAAGCGCCTGCCATCGCCAAAATCAGCAGTGCTTTGCGGTGCTGGGAGATGGTCTTTTTGATGGAGATAAAGCCTGCGACCAAAAATGGCAGACACAACGCACCCCAGGCAATGGCGTGACCCATGGGCAGGTAGCCTTCCATGATGTGCATAGCGCTGGCGCTGCTGGGCATGACAAACAGCATGGCAGCGGCGATGCTAAAGGCAAACAGTCTTTTTTCGGTTTTCTTCATAGCGGATAACCGTCCTTTCCGCCCTTTTTGTAAGGGCAGAACCGCGGCAGGGGGAGCCGCAGTTCACAAATTTAATCTGCCGGCAGTTTTTCTGTTTTAAAAAAGAAAACCTTTCGGAACGGCTGTTTCCGAAAGGCGCAATAAAACAGGGAAATCCACCGGATTCCCAATTTTTGCGCCAGCCATCATCCATAGCAGGAGCAACTACTTTGCAGGGCAGGTCTTCTGGCTTCGGCTTTAAGCAAACAGGATTCCTTCCCGCCCTTGGGGAGGCAGTGGAAAAATTTCCTGTTCTGTTCCGGTACAGCAGTGGTGACTGCGCGGGCATCTCCCGACTTCCCTATTCTCAGGAAAAGAGGTTCTCATAAGCTTCTTTTCCCGCACCCGACAAAGTTAAACTGTGAATTACCCTTAGGGTAGCATAGAGACGAATTGTTGTCAAGCCTTTGTAAATAAAATATGAATTAGTATGGGCAGAGTCACTAAAAAAGCAAAAGGATACTTGCTCCTGCTTAGTAAAGGCGGTATACTAACATTAAGAAGAGATGGAGGAGGGGATGCCGATGCGATTGTTTGTTGCTCTTCAGTTGGAAGACCGAGTGAAGGATGCACTGATTCAATTCATCGACTCAGTTCGACCGCATACACAGGAAGGTCGCTTCAGCCACCGGGAAAACCTTCATTTGACTTTAAGTTTTATTGGAGAAACCGGTAAAGTGGCACAGCTGTCTCTTATACACATCTCCGAGCCCACGAGACCTCTCTACA
>OJPK01000764.1_pt1 | contig 12230 bp, 9 predicted proteins | sample 1598491 | NCBI WGS metagenome assembly OJPK01 (sample SAMN03922487, study PRJEB24848) | human gut metagenome | isolation source: stool sample | host: Homo sapiens | place: Germany | collected 2011-05 | reverse complement strand
CAGTATACGCCGGACATATAATGTAAAAACGGACTACCGCTTTGGTGTTAATTTTGAACAATGTATCCCCAACTTTCTAAAAGAACTCAAACTGATATAGTTATTCCAATTTTATTTTTCATCTTTGTAAAAATAACAAGACAAGAACATGAATAAAACTAAAATAGCGATTTCCGGTATAGGAGCTGTAGGCGGCTACTACGGAGGACTATTAGCTGCCCGTTACAAAGACTCTGAAGATATTGACATCTATTTCATTTCCCGGGGTGAAAACCTGGAAGAGATACGTAAGAACGGCATCGAAGTCAAAAATACATTCCTGACGATCAAAGCAAAACCAACCCTCGCAACCGACAATCCTGCTGAAATAGGACCAGTCGATTACCTGTTTTGCTGTACCAAAAGCTACGACTTGGAGGAGAATATAGTTCAGCTGACTCCGATCACCGGCCCTAATACGGTTATCATTCCCCTGCTGAACGGAGCGGATATAGCGGAACGCATACAAAAGCTATTACCGAACAATGAGGTTTGGAAAGGATGCGTTTACATCGGTTCCCGCTTGGTCAGACCGGGAAGAGTGGAAAAGTTCACCATAAAGGACCGGATGTTCTTCGGAAGTAAACAAGGAAACAAGAAACGACAGAAAGACTTACAGGATATATTGGCCAACGCCCGTATCCTTACCACAATACCGGATGACATTGACTTGGAAATCTGGAAGAAATTCTTCATGATCTCGACCGCCGCCACTATCACCTCCTATTTCAATGAAACGATTGGCGAAGTGGTAAATAACCATATCGATCTGTTCATCACATTAGGTTATGAACTCAAAAGCGTGGCAGAAGCCAAAGGGATTCGTCTGCCGGACGGTCAAGTATTCTCCGCCATCGACGCCCAGAGGATCATGCCTAACAACTCCACAACCTCCATGCACAGTGATTTTCAAAAAGGCAATCGCACCGAAGTGGAAACATTGACAGGCTATGTCGTACGAACTGCCCAAGAATTGGGAATCGAAGTTCCGACCTATCAATTCATGTACAAAGGGTTGACCGAATTTCCCTATCCGGTGGCGGATTAATTTCCCAACAAGGGAAAGAGAGTATGTCGAAACCTAATGGATTTTCCGGCAAGCTCTCTTCTCTTATTCTTACTCTGTCCAGACAAACAAATCTAATTATTAATAGTATATGAAAAACAAATTTTATCTCTATTGTATCCTGTGCTTTCTATTCAACGTTGCAGGATATTCGCAAAGTACAGTTTTCGAATCGCTCTCTTTCGAAAGTAACAAATTAGGTAGGAAAGTTTCCTACTCCATCTACCTGCCTTCCGACTACAACACCTCGAAAAGGAATTATCCGGTCCTCTACCTCTTACATGGTTATACGGACAATGAAACCAACTGGATACAGATGGGACAAATGAAAACGATTGCCGACCGTGCCATCGCAAACGAGGAAGCCGTGCCGATGATAATCGTCATGCCGGACGCATGGGATACTTGGTATATCAACCAGTATGATGGAAAAGTACCTTATGAAGACATGTTTTTTGAAGAACTTATCCCCTATATGGAAAAAACATACCGGATTCGCAGTGACAAAGAAAGCCGGGCAATTGCCGGATTGTCGATGGGTGGCTACGGATCATTCCTGTACAGCTTGCATCATCCGGACATGTTCTGCGCATGTGCTCCGTTGAGTGCCGCCGTTTTCGACGACACAGTCATGGAAGCACGAAAAGCCCGGTCACATAAGGATTTATTCAACCGCCTGTTCGGACCGGGAGACGAACACTGGAAGCAAAACAATGTCTTGAAGATCCTTTCCGACTGGGACCAAAACAACTTGCCCAAAATCCGTTATTACATTGATTGCGGTGATGACGACGGCCTGCTGGACGGAAACATGCAGGTGCACCAGATCATGAGGCAGAAAGGGATCAGGCATGAATTCCGAGTGCGCGACGGCGGCCATAGCTGGACCTATTGGCGGACGGCTTTGCCGGAAGTCCTGAAGTTTGTCAGCCAGACTTTTTGCCGAAGTTGACAAAACCGTAATATTGGTATATCAATCTGTAATTCGTATAAGTTGTAAATCATTTCCTTTCACTATTTTTGCGACATAAAATAACAGACTATCTAAAAAAGAGCTTATTATGTTGCGAACAATCAGACTTACAACTGCATTTATCTGTTTTACGCTTGTCACCCTGCTGTTTCTCGATTTCACGGGGACGTTGCATACATGGTTCGGGTGGCTGGCGAAAATACAGTTCCTGCCGGCGGTATTGGCACTCAACCTCGGCGTGGTGCTGTTGCTCATTGCATTGACCTGGATTTTCGGTCGGGTTTACTGCTCTGTAATCTGCCCTCTCGGTATATTCCAGGATGTCGTTTCATGGCTGGCGGGGAAACGGAAGAAAAATCGTTTCCGGTATTCCCCCGCCTTGTCCTGGTTAAGATACGGGGTGATGGTGATCTTTATCCTTGCCATGATCAGTGGGTTAGGGGCATGGGCGGCCTTGATCGCACCCTACAGCGCTTACGGGCGTATCGCCTCTAACTTATTCGCACCCCTCTGGCAATGGGGGAACAACTTTCTGGCCTACTTGGCGGAACGGGCGGGCAGTTATGCTTTCTACGAGACGGAAGTCTGGCTACGGAGCCTCCCAACCTTTATCATTGCCACAGTTACCTTCATTATACTGATCATACTTGCCTGGCGGAATGGGCGAACCTATTGCAACACGATCTGCCCGGTAGGAACGTTTTTGGGATTGATCTCCCGTTTTTCCGTTTTCAAGCCGGTTATCGATACGTCCAAATGCAATGGTTGCGGTTTGTGTACCCGCAATTGTAAAGCAGCCTGTATCAATGCGAAAGCACACGAGATCGATTACAGCCGTTGCGTCGCCTGCATGGATTGTATCGACAAATGCCGGCAGGGAGCCATCCGATATACACGCAGAAAAACAAACAAGGCGGAAATACAGACCGCCCAACCGGCCGTAGACAAGCCCGATCGTCGCAAATTCTTTACCGTATCGGCATTACTTGCCACTTCAGCCGCACTGAAAGCCCAGGAAAAAGTACAACTCCCGGACAAGAAAGTCGACGGCGGACTGGCCATCATCGAAGATAAAAAGAAACCGGACCGGACAACCCCGATCACTCCTCCGGGCTCGCTGAGCGCTGACAATTTCTCCCAGCATTGCACCGCGTGCCAGCTTTGTGTATCGGTTTGTACGAACCATGTGCTGCGTCCTTCGGGGAACCTTCAAACATTTATGCAGCCAGAAGTATCGTACGAGCGAGGATACTGTCGTCCCGAATGCGTCAAATGTTCGGAAGTTTGCCCGACCGGAGCGATCCGTCCGATCACGAAAGCGGACAAGACGGCTATCCAGATCGGACATGCCGTACTGATTCAGGAAAATTGCATCGTCAACCGGGACGGCGTCACTTGCGGCAACTGTGCCCGCCATTGCCCTACCCAGGCGATCTTGATGGTGGCAAAAGACCCGAACGACCCGGATTCGCCTCAACTGCCGGTCGTAAACGAGGAAAAATGCATCGGCTGCGGAGCCTGTGAAAACCTGTGCCCGTCGCGTCCGTTCAGCGCCATTTATGTGGAAGGGCACGAACAACACCGGAATATTTGATCAAGAAATAAAAGAATCATCACATATGGAAAAAGACAATCATCAAGCGATAAACCGTCGCGATTTCCTGAAGATTGTAGGAATCAGCACGGCAACTACCGCCCCGTTGCTCTCCGGGTGCAGTTCGGACAGCGGGATGGCCTCAGGTTCGGGAAGCTCCACCCCTATTCCCACGGACCGGATGACATACCGCACGACGCCGTCCACAAAAGACAAAGTTTCCATCCTCGGTTATGGATGCATGCGTCTGCCGACTATTGCCAAAAGCAGCGCAAGAGACAGCGATGACGAAATCGACCAGGAGATGGTCAACCGGCTGACTGACTATGCCATCGAGCACGGTGTGAACTACTTCGACACCTCGCCCGCCTATTGCAAAGGACGTTCGGAACATGCTATGGGGATCGCCCTCAGCCGCTATCCGCGCGACAAATATTACATCGCCACCAAACTTTCGAACTTCTCTCCCGACACATGGAGCCGCGAAGCCTCTATCGCGATGTATAACAATTCGCTCAAGGAGCTGCAAGTCGATTATCTCGATTATATGCTGCTCCACGGGATCGGCATGGGTGGTATGGAAGCCTATGAAAACCGGTATGTCAAGAACGGCATACTCGACTTCCTGCTCGAAGAACGCAAGGCAGGACGTATCCGAAACTTAGGTTTCTCCTATCACGGAGATATAGAGGTGTTCGATTATTTGCTTTCGAAACACGACGAATATCAATGGGATTTCGTCCAGATCCAGTTGAATTACCTGGACTGGAAACATGCCAAAGAGATCAACCCGCGAAACACCGATGCGGAATATCTGTACGGGGAATTGCAGAAACGGGGGATTCCCGCCATCATCATGGAGCCACTCCTCGGAGGACGGCTTTCGAACGTGCACGACCATATCGTCGCCCGCCTGAAGCAACGCGAACCGGGACGGAGCGTCGCCTCCTGGGCTTTCCGGTTTGCCGGCTCGTTTCCCGGCGTACTCACCGTGCTGAGCGGCATGACTTACATGGAGCACCTGCAAGACAATCTCCGCACCTACTGCCCGTTGCAACCGTTGACGGAAGAGGAAAACCGTTTCTTGTTCGACACCGCCGACTTGATGATGCAGTATCCGACCATCCCGTGTAACGACTGCAAATACTGTATGCCTTGTCCTTACGGTATCGATATTCCGGGAATTTTGCTTCATTATAATAAATGTGTGAACGAGGGGAATGTCCCTCAGAGCGGACAGGATGAAAACTATCGCGAAGCTCGCCGGGCTTATCTGATCGGGTACGACCGCAGTGTACCGAAACTCCGCCAAGCGGATCATTGTACTAGTTGCAACCAATGTAATCCACACTGTCCGCAGGGAATCGATATTCCGAAAGAACTACAGCGAATCGATCGTTTCGTCGAACAACTGAAACAAGAGACATTATAAATCCAAACAGCCGTCCCGATTTCGGACGGCTGTTTTTTATCTCCAAAAACACCGTCCCGATTTCGGACGGCTGTTTTTTATCTCCAAAAACACCGTCCCGATTTCGGACGGCTGTTTTTTATCTCCAAAAACACCGTCCCGATTTCGGACGGCTGTTTTTTATCTCCAAAAACACCGTCCCGATTTCGGACGGCTGTTTTTTATCTCCAAAAACACCGTCCCGATTTCGGACGGCTGTTTTTTATCTCCAAAAACACCGTCTTGATCCTCGGAAATTATATTCCCCCCTTTAAAAGTAATTTCCTCTGAGGTTTAAACACCATATAGTTGAATACCAGAAACACCGTAGTTCCTAACAGGGCAAAAAACGAACCGATCAATGCCGTACTTTCCAGCCCTGCCCCATGTTCGATCGACAATCCTCCAAAATAAGCCCCCACGGCATTCCCCAAATTAAAAGCAAGCTGGACCATCGCCCCGCCCATCATCTCTCCGCCAGGAGAATATTGAAGCAACAACAATTGCTGTGGAGAAGAAACTGCAAACAGGCAACCAGTACAAACGCACATCAGCAAAGCGGACAAAAAGCCGTACGAAGCAAAAAAATAAATCAGCAGAAGTGATGCAAACATCAGGAACTGCATGGACATCGCTACGATACCAGGTGTAAAACGATCAGACAAATGCCCTCCCAAATAGTTACCGACACACATGCTCACACCCGCCAGCAACATCAATACAGGCATTGTCCCGACACTGAAACCGGACACCTCCGTCATTAACGGATTGACATAGCTATACCAGCAAAAAGCTCCCCCGTTTCCTAACATGGTAGCAGCAATCAGCATCCACGGTTCCGGCCTTCTCAAAAAACGAAACTGCCCTTTCAGATTCGTCGCCGGCAGGGCGGGCAAAACAGGAACCCACCTCCGGATAAACCAAATCGTTACGCCACCCCACAACGCTGCAATCACAAAAACCAAACGCCAGGACAGAAAGTGCCCCAGGAAATTCCCGGCCGGGACACCGAACAAATTGGCAATCGTCATCCCCATAATCATAATAGCTACAGCAGAAGTGCTTTTCCCTTTCTCCGCCAAACGGCTGGCAACAATCGAACCGACTCCGAAATAAGCCCCATGCGGCAACCCCGATACAAACCGGACACACAACCCCATCCAATAATCGGCCGACAGAGCCATAAGCAGATTCCCGACAACAAAAAGCCCAACCAAAGCAAGCAAGATCGTACGTAGCGGCCAACTCCTGGCCACCACCACTACCAACGGTGCTCCCACACATACCCCCAACGCATAAGCCGAAATAAGATGCCCGGCTTCGGATAAGGAAATATCAAATCCTGCCGCCACATCCGGCAAGATACTCATCATAATAAACTCTGCAATCCCCAACCCAAATGTGCCAAAAGACAATGCATACAAACCTTTCTTCATAACCTATTCAATCTTTCTGTTTTTCCGGCCGCAAAGAAACAACAAAATTATTAAGTGTAATTGTCGCAGATTATGCAATTATTGTCTAATTTTACTGTGTTTTATCAGAAAGTTCATCCGACATGCACGAGAAACTAAAATTCGAACAAATCAAAAAAGATAGTTGTGCCTCATTACGCTACGATTATTCCAGCTTGTACCCGAAAGACGAAATGCCTCTTCATTTTCATCCCGAAATAGAAATATGTTATGTTGTGAAAGGTTCAGGCTACCGGATGATAGGCGACTTTCTGGAGCCGTTCGAGGAGGGAGAAGTCGTACTGGTCCCGACCAACCAACCACATTGTTGGATGTATAACCCCGAAAGCTGCGAGCCTGATGGAAAACGGAGATGCATAGTTGTGCAATTCAATCCCGACTTGCTACAAACCGGCCTGTCTTTTTTTACCGAATGGGAATATGCCGCTCACCGGTTATCGGCAATCCAGCAAGGCATCCTGCTGACAGGCGAAACAGCCGGAAAGATCAAATCCTGCTTAGAAGAAATGAACCTCCTGAATGCAAGCGAAAGGATGCTGATGTTGATCCGCATCCTGCAACAAATCGGAACCACAACCGATTTAATCCCTATCGGTTTGCAGGAAACGGTATTCAACGGCATTACCAAAAACATGCAACGTATGCAACTGATCTTCAAATACGTCATCGAGCATTACAAGGAGAAAATAACTCTTTCGGACGCCGCAAACGTAATCAGCATGAGCACAACGGCGTTCTGCTCGTTTTTCAAACGTGAAACAGGCAAAACGTTTACAAACTTCATCAACGAATACCGGATAGAGGCCGTTGGCACTTTACTCCGCAACTTTCCGGATAAGGACATTAACGAAATAGCCTGGCAATGCGGCTTCACCGACATTCCCTACTTCAATCGCTATTTCAAAAAGATGAAACAGATGACTCCGAAACAATGGAGATACGAAATACAATAAAAAAAAGAATATCCTAATATGAATGCAGAAATTATCCGATTCTTAGACGATTTACGACGCAACAATAATACCGTCTGGTTCCATGAAAATAGAGAACGATATGACAAACTTCGCTGTGCTTTTATCAACGAAGTACAAGAGTTAATCGAACGAATCAGCGTATTTGATCCTGATATACGGGGATTGGATGCCCGGAAATGTCTGTTCCGTATTAATCGCGACATCCGCTTCAGCCTCGACAAGTCGCCTTACAAGACTTATATGTCAGCCTGTATTGCTCAAGGAGGACGTCATAGTATCCGGGGAGCTTACTACTTTCATCTTGAACCGGAATACTGCGTACTGTCTGGCGGTATCTGGTATCCCAAACCGGAAATATTGAAAGTCCTTCGACGTGAAATATACAATAACATAGATGAATTTGTTTCCATCATCGAAGAGCCTTCCTTCAAAGCTCTGTACCCGTCACTCGAAGGGGACATGCTAAAACGTATCCCGGCAGGTTTCCCCTCCGATTCTCCTTACGGCCATATATTAAGGCACAAAGACTTCAGCGTTATCGGTATTAAGCCCGACAGTTTTTTCAGCCAGCCGGACTGGATGGAAGAAACCATCGATTGTTTTCGAAAGCTTCTTCCATTCAACCGCTTCCTGAATGAAATTGTGGATGAATATATGGGAAATCTGTAAAAACACTATTTTCCGCAAATATCCTTAAACGGACAATACATGCAGGCTTTGCCGTTCGGGGTTTGCACGAATGGGGTTTCTGTGTCGAAGATTTCATCCAAGCAATTTCGCAGGCTGTCTTCAAAATCCGTGCGATAGTTGGCGAAGTCCAAAACCTGTTCTGTTTTGAACCGGTCTGTACGATGGTAAATTCCAGGATCGAAAGAGGAAGAAAAGAGGGTCCTCATATAATAGATACCCGGCTGAATAGCTGTTGAAAGCTGAACTGACCTGTTATACATCCATGCATACATAAAGACCTGCATAACCGCTTTGGAACGATCCGTATCTGCTTTGTCGAAAAGAGCTTCTACAGAGGTAAACTGCGTCGTCCCGCTCCCACTCTTATAGTCAATAATGCGGACGACATCGCGTACTTCGTCTATACGGTCGATAAATCCTTTCAACTGGATATTGCTTTTATCCGTCAATGGGAAAAGGCATTTTATCTTCTTTTCCGATTCGATATAACGGAAAGGAGTCTGTTTTGCGTCACGTTCCAGCACTTTCTCCACATATTTGCGAATCATCTCGCCGATCAGGAAGTTTTGTCCGGTGAGTGGACGAACAATGTCCGTTTTAAAGAAAATTTCGGCAAAGGCACGGGCAACCGCTCCCGTCAACATAGGCGTATCTTTTCGGATCGCTTTCAGCAGATCAGCCGTCACCATCTTTCCGCAGAATGGCTGATACAATTCTTCCATCACCTTATGCAGGATACTTCCAAAAACATTACTTTCGATCGTCTCGCTTACCTCCTCTTCTTCACGTATTCCCTCGACAACGGAGAAATAGAATTTAAGCGGACAATCCAGATAGGTATTGACTGCACTCGCCGATATCGCCCGCGTCCCACCACTCCGGAAATCAGCCAGACGGTTCATGACTTCCTCCGTCTTAGCTACCTGCAAGGCAGGAGTCTTGGAAGAAGAGACATTGTAAACAACCAACTTATTCTGTATCGGCTCCTCATAATGATAATGCAACTGATGCACGAAACGGCTAACCTCGCCTGTCTGCAATCCGTTGCTTCTTGTATCATAAAGCAGACTGACATGGCTGGCACGATAAATCAAACGATAGAAATGATACGCCCAAACACTGTCCTGATGTTCGTATGTCGGCAAACCGAATCCACGACGAAGATTATAAGGAATAAATGAATTAGCCGCTTTCCTCAACGGGAAAATTCCTTCATTCATCGAAAGGATAATCAACCGGTCAAAGTCAAGCGCACGAGTCTCCAAAACACCCATGATCTGCAAACCGGAAAGAGGTTCACCTTGGAAAGGAATCGTAATTGTGTCCGTCACACGTTTCAGCAAACGGAAATAGGTGTCGATTTTCATTTCTACATTCGCCTCCCGCATGACTTCCTTCATCCGGTTAACCGTAGCGAAATAATGGAAGATAAACTCCTGTTCGATGTCGTTAATAGTTGAGAGTTGAGAGTTGAAAGTTGAAAGTGGCTCCGCGTCACTGTTTACACTTTCAACTTTCAACTTTCCACCTTCAACAGCTTTATTCAGCTCCTGCAACACGTTAATCAAATAATCGGAGAAAGTTTCCACCGCAGTCACCGGAGTAAAGAGGATGGACAACAATGGCGTCTTATTCAGATCGTCATACGATATGTAAATCTTGTTGTTTTCTGAAATATCTTTTACCAGATTAGAAACCATCTCCGGAGAAGTAGTCGAGATATACCGATGGTTCAGGATTGGCAAGACATCCCGGAAATAGAACACCGGCCTCCGGTCCACATAACGAATATTCTTTTGCAAAGCCAGAATATATTCCATCAAAGATGCGACCGGTGTACCGGCCAACGGATATCCCATCGTCACATTGATCCGTTTGATCTGTTCGGGAATGGCATTCAGAACCGGAATCAACAAATGTTCATCCGGCAGAATCACAGCCGTCCGCAACGCTTCTTCCGCACTCATTTCGTCTTCCTTGCAAAGCTCGTTCAGAATGCTGCACACTTGCTTTGCCTGTCCGATTCCGGAAGGGATGCCGATCACCTCGATCTTCTTTTTGTCGTCATCTTCATTGTCAATAGTCAATTGTCCATTTTCAATTAATTGCGACGGGAATTGCCACAAATTGCGCTCCACGAAGTAAGAGGCTTTATTATCCGGATCCGTCACTTTCGGAGAGGCGTAATCCCAGTAAAAATCAGCTATTCCCCGTTTTTGCAACCCGGAAAGGAAACGTTCTTCAGCCACCGAGAGGGCATTCAGTCCGACAAATACAACCTTTGTATAGGGCAGGTCGCAACATTCGTCTTTCTCCATCTGTTCGACAACTTCCCGAAAAATCATACCTTCATATCCTTTGCCTTCGGTGGCAAGCGCTTCCCGCAAATCGGTATATAGGGCATATAAAATCTGCCAGACCGCCAGAAATTGTTCCTGGTTGGGCGTATCTCCTTTCGGGTAAAAAGAAGACCAAAAAGTCCGGATAGCCGCAATTTGTTCAGGGCTCAGAAAACTAAAATCATTCTCTATCTCACGCAGGTCCGTCACATTGGTGAAGAGCATACGGGCATCTGCCATATATTTATCGATATCGTCAAAATCATTCAGCAGCATTTCCCCCCAATACAAGAACTCGTCGAACGTTTCGGAAGAACCGCTATGTCTCAAATAAATATCATATAGTTTAAACAGCATGCTGATCCGATCGGCAGCCTGCTTTCCGCTCAACTGTACAAACAGATCGTTGATCGTCAGGATCGTCGGCGAGAAAAGAGGCTTCTCAGATACTTCCGACAAGTATTTCTGGAAGAACAGCCCGGTACGGCGATTCGGGAAAACAAAGGCCAGACGGCTCACTTCCGCCCCGTATTCAGAATAAAAAAGGGATGCAACCTGATATAAGAATGGTTTCATTAATTGTTTGGATTAATAAATGATGATTTATCAGTGTATATTACTGTAATATATTTTCTATCATTTGTATTTCTTCCGCTGAAAAGGCTGTATTTTGTAACGCCTTCAGGTTATCTATCAACTGTGCAACCGAACTGGCTCCCACCAGGACGCTCGTCACCCGGTCGTCTTTCAACAGCCAGGCAATCGCCATTTCCGCTAACGTCTGTCCGCGTTGTTTGGCAAGGTCATTCAGTTGTCTTACTTTATTTATTTTTTCTTCCGTCACCTGTTCACGTTGAAGATGGCCTGTAGATTTGGCCGCACGCGAATTATCGGGAATACCGTTCAGATACTTATCCGTCAACATGCCCTGTGCCAATGGCGAGAAGGCGATCATCCCTACTCCTTCCTGCTTCAACAGAGGCAACAAGTCCGGTTCGATCCTGCGATCCAGCATCGAATAACGCGCTTGATGGATCAAGCAAGGCACACGATGTTCTTTCAATACGGCAAGTGCTTTTTCCGTCTGTCCGGCAGTGTAATTCGATATCCCGACATACAGGGCTTTTCCCTGGCGGACGATATCAGCCAATGCTCCCATCGTTTCTTCGACTGGCGTCTGTGGGTCCGGACGATGCGAATAGAAAATATCCACATATTCTAATCCCATCCGCTTCAAACTCTGGTCAAGGCTTGCCATCAGATACTTGCGACTTCCCCAGTTGCCATACGGACCAGGCCACATGTCATATCCGGCTTTTGTGGAAATAACAAGTTCATCCCGATATTGCCCCAGACCTTTCTTCAGGATACGGCCGAAATTTTCCTCTGCCGATCCATACACAGGACCGTAATTATTGGCAAGATCAAAATGTGTAATCCCATTGTCGAAAGCGGCATACGCAATCTGAATAAAGTTACTGAACACATCTACACTGCCGAAATTATGCCACAATCCCAGAGAGATGACCGGCAATAGCAATCCGCTCCGCCCACAACGCCTATAAGCCATATCGGCATACCGGTTATCATTTGCTTCTGTCTCTTATACACATCTCCGAGCCCACGAGAC
>OJPK01000680.1_pt1 | contig 13762 bp, 17 predicted proteins | sample 1598491 | NCBI WGS metagenome assembly OJPK01 (sample SAMN03922487, study PRJEB24848) | human gut metagenome | isolation source: stool sample | host: Homo sapiens | place: Germany | collected 2011-05 | reverse complement strand
CGATGGCCGCCCGCGCCGCCGTGCGCGATGTGGGCCGCGTTATGGGCATGAGCTACCAGGATGTGGACCGGGTGGCAAAGCTCATTCCCACCGACCTGAAAATGACGCTGAAAAAGGCGCTGGAAGTCAGCCCCGATTTGAAAACACTCTACGACGGCGACAGCCAGGTGCATGAACTCATCAACACCTCGCTGAAAGTCGAGGGGATGCCGCGCCATGCATCCACCCACGCGGCGGGCGTCGTCATTACCCGCGACCCGGCCACCGAGTATGTACCGCTGTCCACGAACGACGGCTTGCCGGTCACCCAATTCAACATGGTGGAAATCGAGCGGCTGGGCCTTTTGAAAATGGACTTTCTGGGTCTGCGCACGCTGACCGTCATCCATGATACCGAGATGGCCGTGCGCCATACCCAAGATCCGGATTTCCGTATTGCAAACCTCGATTACGACGACCCCGACACCTACGCCATGCTGGCAAAAGGTGAGACGGAGGGCATCTTCCAGCTTGAATCTACCGGCATGACCCAGGTGCTTGTCAGCATGCGGCCAAAGAACCTGGAAGATATCATTGCCTTGATTTCGCTCTACCGCCCCGGCCCGATGGATTCCATTCCGACCTACCTGCGCAACCGCAAGGACCCTTCCCAAGTGACCTACAAAACGCCGCAGATGGCGCATATCGTTGACGTTACCAACGGCGTTGTCATCTACCAGGAACAGGTTATGCAGATCTGCCGCGAGTTGGCCGGGTTCAGCTTCGGTCAGGCTGACAATGTCCGCCGCGCAATGAGTAAGAAAAAGCTCAAGGTCATGGAGGCTGAACGCGAGCACTTTGTCCACGGCTGCAAGGAACCGGGAAAGGAGTGTGCGGGCTGCGTGGCCAACGGCGTGCCCGAGAACGTTGCCAACGAGATTTACGACGATATGATCAGCTTTGCGTCGTATGCGTTCAACAAATCCCATGCCGCTTGCTATGCCTACGTGGCATTCCAGACGGCGTATTTAAAGTGCCACTATCCGCATGAATTTATGGCGGCACTCCTGACCAGTGTGCTCGATAATACGTCAAAAGTTATTGAATATACGACCGAGTGCCAGCGTCTGGGCATCAAGGTCCAGCAGCCGGATATCAATATCTCCCGCGGCGGCTTTACGGCGGATGGCGGCCTTATCCGCTTCGGCCTGAACGCCGTCAAGAGCGTGGGGCGCGACGTAATTGACGCCGTCATTAAGGAACGCACCCACCAGCCTTACCGCAGTCTGTACGATTTCTGTAAGCGCTTGCGGGGCGGCGGCCTCAACCGCCGCGCGCTGGAAAACCTCGTCAAGGCCGGTGCATTCGACAACCTCGGTGCTACCCGCCACGGTATGCTGGAAAGCGTCGAGGGCATCTTGAAGAGCGTCGAGAACGATGCCCGCCAGAACCTGGACGGTCAGATGGATCTTTTTGGCCTGATGGGCGGCGGCAGCGACGACAAGCCTGCCGACGATTATAAAATCCCGAACCTGCCGGAATATTCGGCTGGCGAACTGCTGAAAATGGAAAAAGAGGTGTCCGGCCTCTACCTGTCCGGTCATCCGCTGGACGCCTACCGCGCCCAGATCGCGCAGATAGCTACCTGCACCATCGCCCAGCTGCTGGGGGAGGACGCCAAGCAGTTTGACAACCAGACTGTCACCTTTGTCTGTACCATCGTCAAGAACAAAATCATGACGACAAAGTCCAACACCCTGATGGCCTTTACCACCGTCGAGGATCTGACCGGCAGCATGGAGATGATCGTTTTCCCGCGCATCCTGGCAGAGTGCCGCGCAGCCTTGCAGGAAAACGCCGTCGTCGTCGCCAATGGCCGCGTCTCCGTCAAGGAGGACGAGGCCGCCCGCCTGATCGTCGAGGGCGTGCAGCCCATCGAGACCTACGACCCCGGTAAAAACTTTGGTATGAACCGCGTGGAGCGCGTCAAGCGTGAGACAAGCGGGGGAGGGGCCGCCGGGTACTTCCTGACCGTGCCCTCCCGCGACAGTGCGCAGATGCACAAGGTAGAAAACCTGCTCTGCAACATTTTCGACGGGGGCACGGTGCGGGTGTATTTCCGCTTCCAAGATACCGGCAGGGCCATGCTGGCACGGCACATGGCGGTAAAGGATGACCCGCTTCTGCGTGCCGAATTAGAGCGCATTTTGGGCAAGGACTGTGTAAAAGTTCAGGATATTGAACACTCTGCAAAATAAATCCATACGTTTTGCGCGATTTATCCATAATTTCAGGACGCAAAGTGTGGTATAATGTGTATGGTCGCGAGATTGTTAAAAATTTATTGTAACGTGATGACCACGCCTGAATAAATCGTAATGGTTCAGGCGGGTCCATAGTTCCCGAAATAGGAGGGGCTCGCTTTATGGCTAAGGAAATCAAAACGATCGGTGTGCTCACCAGCGGCGGTGACGCACCTGGCATGAACGCCGCTGTGCGTGCCATTGTTCGTGCAGGCATCAGCAAGGGCTACCGCATGATGGGCATCCAGCGTGGTTACAACGGCCTGATCAACGGCGAAGTTTATGAAATGAACGTCCGCAGCGTATCGGAGATCATCCACCGCGGCGGTACGATTCTGTATACCGCGCGCTGCCTGGAGTTCAAGACGAAGGAAGGCCAGGCCAAGGGTCTTGCTCGCTGCAAGGAGTTGGGCATCGACGCACTGGTCGTCATCGGCGGTGACGGCTCCTTCATGGGCGCCCGTGCGCTGGCCAACCAGGGCATTCCCTGCATCGGCCTGCCCGGCACCATCGATAACGACATCGCCTGCAGCGAATACACCATCGGCTACGATACGGCTATGAATACCGCTGTCGAGGCCATCGATAAGCTGCGCGACACCACCCAGAGTCATGACCGTTGCTCTGTCGTTGAGGTCATGGGCCATCATGCCGGTTATATTGCCCTGAATGTCGGTATCGCTACCGGCGCTGTGGCTGTCCTGCTGCCTGAGATCCCGTTCGATTTTGAGCGCGATATTCTCGAGCGTATGCGCCAGACCCAGGTCACGGGCAAGAAGCACTTCATTATCATCGTGTCCGAGGGCGTTGTCGGTGCGCAGGAGCTGGCCAACCAGATCCAGGCGGCCACCGGCGTTGACTCCCGTGCAACCGTTCTGGGCCACATCCAGCGCGGCGGCTCCCCGACGGTCCGTGACCGCGTGAACGCCTCGCTGATGGGCTACCACGCCATTGACCTGCTGGACAAGGGCATCTACAACCGTGTTGTTGCCGTCTCCGGCGACAAGATCGTTGACTACGATGTCAACGTTGCACTGTCCATGCACAAGACGATTGACCGCGATATGATGGAGATCGCTAAAGCGATCTCCATCTAAAAGTACAGCTTGCAGGGCCGCATTCCGCAGGGAATGCGGCCTTTTGGCATTGTGAAACTTTTTATTTTAGGCAAAATGTCAATAGTAATGTCACAAATCTAAACGGCTAATTTTATCCCCATTGCGGCGCATTCGGCGGCCATGAGGTCGGCGGGGCGACGCCAGCCGAGGAGACGGCGGGGGTAGTTGTTCATCCACAGGGTTATATACTCGGCATGGTCTGCGGTGACGCAGGCCATGCTTTTTCCTTTTTTGCAGAAGCGGCGAATTAGCTTGTTCTGATTCTCGTTCGTGCCTCGCTCCCAGCTGCTGTAGGGGTGGCAGTAGTAGATCGGGGCAAACTGCTCCATCTCCTTGGCGGCGGCAAACTCGCAGCCATTGTCGCAGGTTATAGTCTTGAACAGTTTGCGGAAGTCCTCGCCGAACTCCTGCCGAAGCTCCCGCAGGACGCGCAGCACCTCGCGGGCCGTCTTGCTTTCCAGTACGCGGACGATCTCGAAGCGGGTCTTTCGCTCCGTGAGCACCAACAGGCAACGGCTCGGCCCGGCGCTGGTGCCGACGACGGTGTCCATCTCCCAGAAGCCGACATCCTCGCGGGTCTCGACCTCGGGCGGGCGTTCGTCAATGCTGCTGTCATTCCTGTGGGCTTTTGCCGGGCGCTGTTCTCCTTGCTTTTGCTTCACGTTGTACCGCCCGACAGGCAAATCCAGCCCACACAGGTGCAGATACCCGCGGTAGATATAGCGGTACACTGTGTTAGCGGAAATCTGCGGCAGCGCCAGACCTTGCAGCAGAATCTCCCGCACAGCGGCGGCAGGACTGTAACGCTTTGTGCCTATGTAATCTTCCAGATGTGCGGCCAACTCCGGGCAGAGCTTGACCGGGCGGCCCTTGTGCAGGTCGTTCATCTGGTCGGCGCGGTTTTGCGCTTTCTGGGCGGAGTAGATGGTATACATCTCGTAGGTCGTACCGTTCAGCTGCTCACACTGGCCGCGCTGTATCTCTCGGTAGACGGTGCGCTTACTGCACCCGACCACCGCTGCAATCTGCGACGCGCTGACCTTAGCCTTCAATAGCGATTCAATCGCTATACGGTTTTCCCACGTAAGATGCTGTCCACCCATTCCAAAAACCAACCCTTATCACATCTTATTGTATTCTATTTGTCGTTGCTGCCATTCCCGGCGCTGTTCCTGTGCCGAGCGTATCAACTCGGTCTGCCGGTCATTCAGTGCCGCCATGCGCACGCCTTGCAGCAGCGGGCCGAAGTCGCCGTCCATAATGGCAAGGTACGCTTTTATACTGCTGCCCGCCTGATGGAATATGTACCGTTTCAGACTGTCGAAGTTGTAATCCTTGCCCGCATCGTAGGCCATGCGGATCTGTTCGGCATCCCCCAGCAGCCGCGCCCACCACGGCGCAACCGTTGCACGGTCACGGTTTTTGCCGTCGTACTGGGAAACGTATAGCAGCTGATTTTTCATAATCCCCATGAAGGTAAGCCCGATGCTGCCGTTTGATTGCCAGCTGCGGATGAAGGACGCAGCGGCATCGTTGCGCAGCTGGAACTCGCAGCGCACCCAGTCTTTCGGGATTTGATCGGTGTCCACGCTGCCCTTGACCTCGCGTTCCAGCGTCTTGTCGTAGATGCGCAGCCGGAAATCCGATTTGCTGCTGCCCCAGATGACCGCCATTTCGGCGGAACCTTCCTGTATCAGGAACGTTTTCCAGCGGGAGATATACCGGCCGGCGCGGGTGTAGGCTTGTACGGTTTTCAGCTTCAACTTGCCGAAGGTATCGCAGGCAATATCCAAGCGGCTTATATGCAGCGAAGCATAAGTAGACTGTAGATATTTTATCCACTTTTCCCACGTTAGGCCCGGGTGTGTGGTTTCCCACGTGCGGCAGCCGGTGCCGGACATCTGTATATAGATTGTGTCGCTGCTGCCGTAGGCGTAGACGATGCCATCATACCAGCGGGCGTAGGCATAACCGTACATTCCGCGCCGGTCTTGGAATTCCAGCCCGGACAGGTAGAACTTCTTTTCGATACGTTGAGGCAGGTACACGGCTTTTTCCTCGGTCTCGTCGTGCTCTTGGAATTCGCTAAGACTGACCGTAAAACAGAAGTAGTCAACAAGGATTCTTGTTGCACCGTGGGGGCCTGCTTTCTTGTTTTCACTCTGCGGCATTTTTGCACCTCTCAAAAATTGCGTTGCTAAAACAGAAAACGGCAGTTTTCGGCTAAGTTTGTGTGGAGTTGTACCCCCGTGCTACAGTACGGGGGTTTTGGCGAGGCGCGGGGCCTCGTCTTTTGGCTTATTGTTGCGGGGAACGGGCAGAGCAGCGGCCCGGGAAAGAGTTGTCTGCGTCCGTTCCGGGTGTTCCGGAGCAGCTCCGTGACAGTGCCGGGGCCAGAACCTACTGGCCGCAAGGCCCTGACCCCGGCCCTGCCACTGCGCACCTCCTGCACACCCTGCACTGACGACTGCAAAAGTGGTGCCTGCGGCGCTTGCGCCTAACAGGGTCAAAAGATGCGCAATTCGTCCGGGCGGGGCCGGACTTACGATTAAGGAATCTTTTTATATGTCCCAGGTCGGGGCCTGGGACTTCGCCGGGGAGAAGCTGCACGCACTCCGGCAGAGAGCAGCAGCCGGGAGAGTTGACGCGGGGAAAAGCTCTCGCACTCTTGCGCCGTTATACGTTACTGCTGGGGGAAGGTGGGTGGCTTGGCGCTGGGGCCAATAGAGAGAAAGGTTTTCTGCTGCCGAAAGGCCCTGCTCTTGCCTTTGCGCGATTTCAGCTGCGGGCGTGGGAAGGTGCGCGCCGCGCAGGCGCTGCTACCATGGGGCTAGGCGCCCCATACCCGCCAATCCGGCCCACTTTTATAAATTGGGTGGGCCGAACTACCCGCGAGGCCGCAGGTATACCAGAAAGCCGCGGTAATAGTCGCGGTTGTACAGGTTTATGGTGGTAATTTCCCGGTTACCGTAGCGCGTAAAGTCGCACGCTTCTATTTCGCCGCCCCACAGCATGAGTGAAGGCCCGGCCCACAGGGAAACCAGCGTGTGAGGGGCGAGCAGCTTTTGAAATTCGTTTAAGGTCATACAAATCACCTCTTTGTAATACAGGGAGAAGCTCTGATCGGCGTGCCGGCACGCGGCAGCACACACGGAAGTGTATTACGGCGGCGGTGGTGCTGCGGCGTAGGCTAAAGCCTTCACGCCGCAGCGCCACCTATTTCCGCTGTATCTTCCGCCCCTTCCGACTTCGGTTCGTTACCGCGTCGGGTGTCGGAGCAGCAGGGGCACGGGCGGCCAGTATCTCGGCCTCGGTCATCATGTCCTTCTCGTCATAGCGCTTCTGCAGGGTGTCCACCACGGCTAGCGTGTTGTAGGCGTTGTAGTCCTTATTGCGCACGAACCAGCAGCCGCGGCGGAGCGGGCGGACAAGCTCTGGATTGGTCACGTTTTCCAGTTCCCAGGCGTCGTACCAGCTGTTACACTGCAAGCGCCAGAACTTGCGGCACTGGATGACATTCAGCGTGACATCCCGCATCAGCTTGTCTACATGGCCGAACCGCTGCGCCGATCCGTACAGACTTATGTAGTAGTGGCGGCAGCACAGCAGTGTACTTAGAAACGTCGGGTCGATGTTGTCCCTAAAGCTGCGGCTATTCAGCTGCACACCCAGTTCATCCACGCACGCAATGGTAATAGTCAGCGTGCCGTGCTCGTCGTCGTAGTCCTGATTGACCTTAGACGCGGCCACGACCTGCGCCAGACTGCGCAGCGGTTCATACGGCACGGAGAGCGCCACGTTGGAGAGAATCAGCACACGCTGCGTGACGAATTTCTTCCGGCGCGGGCACCAGACGGGTTTGCCGTCGTAGTGTTCATACAGGCCCGTGACTTTATGCACCAGCGACAGCGTTTTGCCGCTGCCGAAGTATCCGCAGTAGATGTCCAAGTCACCAGTGTGGCACAAGTTGTATTGCTTGCGGCGGATATAGTCGAATGTGTCCAGTGTGCCGTAGTACAGCACATGCAGCGGATGGAATACGGCGCACCGCACCGCGGGGAACAGCGCCAGCACAATGACCGCGCCGACAGTCAGAATCAAGCCCCACATATTACCTCCAGCGGTTCATCTGCCGCATGATCCCGAACATGAGCTTCAGCACGCCCCAGAAGATGGCCATGCAGGCCAGCACCGTGACGAGCCACGGCACCAGCTCCGCGAAGTTCTGCGGCGTGCCGGTGATGCCGAAGAAGGCCAGTAGTTGATTGAATTGTTCTACCATATTTTTACCTCAACCAGATGAGCAGCGCCGTGAAGCACAGCACCACAAAGATAACCAGCAGCAGGCCCTCGGTGGGGCTGTAGTCGTTGAAGGGCTTGTCCCAGATCGTGGGGGCCGTGGTCGGTTCGGGCGTCGGGGCTGTCTCCGGCGTGGCCTGTATCACGATGATTTGCGGCGTCGGCTCGGGTGTGGCATCCGGGTCAGGTGTCGGCGTTGCCATTGCCTGCGTCAGAGCTTCGGCCAATGCGTCAGCGTCGATCTCCACAGGTACACGCGCAACATCTTCCGCAGGTGTCGGCTCAACCGCCGCAGGGGGCGCTTCAACAGGTGCATCTTCGTAGTCCTCCGCACGGATGCCAAACGCCAGCGCTGTGATAGACAGCAGACAGGCGCACAAGGCAATTGCAAATTTGTTAGTCACCAATGAGCAGCCCCTTTATAAACGAAATGACGATACAGGCAATCAGACACCAGACCAGCACGTCCCAGTAACTGATCGTGAAGCCGTACAGTGTAAACTTGTGCTGGAAAAGCCCCAGCACGGCGGTAAAGATAGCGGTGAATTGTTCCATACGCTCACTCCTTTAGCCACGATACAATGCCCAGCACGACCAGCGAACCAACGGAAAGCCCGACAACTACCCAAACATCGGCAGGAATCCACGCGGTACCCGCGCCCACGAAGCGAAGGACGGAGTCATTGACTACGCCGTCATATTGCTCTTTGATGTCGTCCAGTCCGGAGTCAACACCGCCCGCGTATTTGTCGTAGGCGTCCGTGATGTCGCCGCCGAGGGATAAATCGTCGTCGGTGGTGTCGCTGGTGCTGTTGGAGGAAGAATCTGCGGTTTCCTCGGCGTAGGCCGGGCAGGCCGTGCCGATGAGCAGACAAAGCAGCATCAGCACGGCTATGTAATACAGGCGGAGCTTCCGGACGCCTGGCAGCTGCAGCAAAAGTGTATTACGCATATTGTCACCCCCGAATAAATTTGATAATGCCGATAACGAAGCAGACGACTACGCCGCCCACCAATAACCCGCCTAATCCGGGCGGCAGGAAGGGCAGTAAGTCGAACACGCGGGAGACTGCCCAGATAATCCAGCTTAAAATTGTACTGAGCAGCTTGAATATGAGCTTGAGCACAGCACTGACAGCGCCCAGCAGGCCGTCTATGATGGCGTCGCCGATTTTACTAAGCAGCTTGTCCCACCACGAGGAGCCGGAGCTGCCGCCCGGCTTGCCGGTCTCGGGCGTGGAGATGCTGCCGCCCGGCTTGTCTGTTGGGGCAGGTGTGGAACTGGGGGACGGTGTGGGGGCCGCTTGCGGTTCGTAGGAAATATAGTAGTAGTTATTCGTTACGGTATCGTAGGTGTAGTATTTTTTGGTTTCGTTGTTGTAGATGATGGGCGTATTGGAAATGTTGGTTACGGTTTCGTTCTTCTCGTTGACGGTGGTGTACTGGGGGTAGATGTAAGTAAGGTTGGTGCTGTTGTCAGTGTAGATGTTGCCGTTCCACGTCTGGGAGTAGTCATTGTTGATGGTGATATTGGTTTGCTTATTGATGGTTGATGATAAAGGGCTAACATATATGTCTACACCATATCCTTTAGCATTGAATCCAATCGGAACAGAAACGCTTGTTGAAACAGATACATATCCATCTTCACCTTTATTAAAGGATGCAGACTTTGTTGCCTTAAAACTTAAAGACTGCTTTTTCCAATCGTCAGAAGATGAAAAACGCCAATAATAATCAGCAACCAAAGAATCTTTATAAATGTAGTACGTACCCGACACGGGAGCCGTGAAAGCACAAATCGCTCTTGCTACACAAGAACTATACTCTGATTCAGAAGAAAATGAGCTGCCTTCGCAATCTTTTGTGTTATATCTAACCAATTCCGGAGTACCGCTTGAAATCCAATAATAATTACTAGAACCGGTAATGCCCCAACAGGTTACGGGCGCATAAAAGTGCAGCTGGCCAGATTGGGAGACATCAGGAACATTATTATCCGAGTAGCCGGGCAGGTCTTTGCGGCCAATGCCGGAGGGGGCCTGAACGAGTTTGCCGGGCTTTTCGGCACCGAAATCTAGACCTAACAGGCGGGTTTCGGTCTTTTCATATCCGCAAGAACTACATCTTAAATGAATTCGAGCGAATGCACCAGCGCCGGCAGGAATCTTAACTTTACCAGTATCCGAAATTTCAAGCTCGACCTCGGCACCGGAAGTCGAACCCCAAGAAGCATGAAGAGTTGCACCACAAGTAGGGCACGTTTTATCTATATCACTAACGATAGCAGAATAACCGTCGTCATCTGCCGCAACCGGAAAACAAAGAGAGACCACGCAAACTATACATAATAATAGAGCTATAATCTTACGTTTCATGTATACACCTCTTGACATGATGGGCTAACACGGCGTAGAATCAAATAAAGGTGGTGTTTATATGGACTTTGCAGATGGAACTTTTATCATTGGCGTCTGTTTGTTCTACGTTGGAATTGCAGCAGTAATTGGAATAACAATTTATAAAGTAGTCAAAATTATTTGCTTGACCATTACCCGCAATGCTGAAGTAAAAGCGTTCGGCAGCAGCGCAGAATATACCGAGTTCCTGAAATGGAGACAGGAGCAGGGCCGCCAGTGATGGCGGCTTTTTTAGGAAGTGTAAAATGGATGCTATAAATAGTATTGTGTGGAGTTTGATTGCAAATGGGATAGGTCTTTTGCTACCCGTGTTTATAAATACCATACAGGGGAAAGAACTTGTTGAGGACAAACCGTCAAACTGGTTTTGTGGAAGCTTCATATTAGCGCTTGTCGCGTTGATTGTGTGTCAATATACAGATGAAGTGATGGTTAAGTTTCTTTGTAATATGATTGCAGGCGGGAGCGCCTACCTTGCGTTTTTGTGTTTTAAAGTGATTTATGAAAAGTATGAGAAGTTGTCCCTCGCAAACTCCCATGATGAAGAAAAGAAGGATAATCATAATAAACCGCCTAAAATTGAAATCCGAATAGTAAATGTGACGAGGGTGAAAACCCAAAAAGCAAAGAAAGCTAAAAGAAATTAAAAGCCTGCTAGTTGTCATACAGGCCGCGCGCCTGGCCGACGCCGATCAGAGCGCGCTGCAAGCTGTATCTGTATTACATGATGCCGGGGGCGGGAATCGAACCCGCAGTTTCCATAAACTCACATAAGCCAGCGCTGACTCAAAGAGTTACCCCGACATATAAAAGAAGCGTCCCGCCCTGCCCTGAGGTGAAGGGAAGGGCGGGACGCCTTGCTATAGGGAAAAGAGATCAATGGCGGCGGCGCATCAGGATACCGACAACGCCGACAATTGCACCAACAATGGGAACACCGATAAAGATACCCAGAATCGGGTTCGCGGCCATCGTAGTGAGCATAGTACCTGCCATATCGGTGACAGTGGTAACGAGGGATGCGGCATCCGCACCACCCTCCGCCCCAAGCATAACCATAGGAACCATAACAAACGACCTCCTTTCCAACCATAGTCCTAAGCGTCTTTATTTGAAGTGTCCTGTGCGGTCCATTCGTTTACAACTTCGCTCACGGTCCTGCAAGTATGGACCACATCGGACATCCTCCAACCAATTTCCTCCAGCCCGCGCTGGATGTTGTCGCGCTTGCGCAGCAGCTTGTCCATGTCGCACAGCTTTACATACTGCTGTTTGCGCTTTTCCTCGAGAATGGCATTCTCTTTAATCAGCCTTTCCCGGTCACGGCCCAGAAGCCGGGCCGCAGCAACGAATTTTTCGGTGAAGTTCTCACCGGGGAATGATTCCACCGTCTGACAGACGTCCTCCGGCAGACGCAGCGTTTTAACTTTTGTAGCCAAACCAACCCACATCCTTCCACAGCTACAAACGTGTTATCTTGCAGGGAGCCTTTCACTTGTTGGCGGGAACGTTGGGCAGAACACGGATAGAATCCACAAAACCGCCCTCGTCATAGCTCAAATCAATGCGAGCGCCCACCAGCATAGAGTAACCGCCCAGCTTCTTGATGTCCTCGGCCATGAGACTGGCGTCAACGAACTGCTGGCGGACTTCATGGCCTTGCAAACCTTCATCGCGGGGATTGTCCCGCACCAGATGCAGGATGTACGCATTCAGCTCTTTGCCGGACTTCTTAGACCTCTGCCCAATCAACGACTTGATACCTACAATACCGAATTCCATAGAAAACCTACCTTTCAAAAGTGTAATACAGGGGTGTCAGGTGTGACATTATTATTGTAAATCCACAAACTTTTTATTTTATAAGATTTTTGCAAAAACCTGTTGACATTTGAAAAAAGGTTTGCTATAATAGCAAACATCGTCAGGAGCGAACGCACCGAGGCGACGCCAGCTATGGGGGATTAGCTCAGCTGGGAGAGCGCTTGCATGGCATGCAAGAGGTCACCGGTTCGATCCCGGTATTCTCCACCACAAAGGCCTGTCAGAGAATTCTGACAGGTCTTTTTTTACATATTCGATTATTAGCGCACCCTGCATGCAAAGAACCCATCCGCTTTATCACACGCCGCGTAAAACACCTCGCCATGCTGGCCGATGTCCTGCGCGTGGAGCCGGGCGTCCAGCCAGCGCTCGTCGCGGCCTGCAGCCTTTAAATTGTCCTGCATGAGATGGCCGTCTATAATCAGGTCATACCAGGTGCTGGCGGCGTCCGGGTGCAGCTGCATATCGTCGGGCGTCAGGGGACGGCTGCAGCTTTTGGGCAGAAAGCTGATCTGGCCGTTTGTCTCTAAAATTGCCGTTTCTATTTCGTTCGGGTCAAAGTACCCGGCCACGCGGGCCTGACCCAGGAACTCGTTCACGTCGATGGCAGCGCGCTGCAGGCTGCTTTTCAGGATAACACCGTCGTCCATCAAAATCAGGCTGCGTCCGCTCCAAAGGCTGCGCATAGCGTTGCTCTTGCAGGCAGTGTAGTGCACGAACCACGTCACCAGCCCATAGACCACAAGCGCAGAGAAGGGCCGCCACCACTGCTCAAGATTCGTCGCCAGCTCTGCGCCGATGGAACCCACCGTGACGGCGTTCAGGTAGTCGAACGGGCTCATCTGCGCAATCTGCCGCTTGCCGCCCGCGCGGGTGAAAATAAACATCGCGGCCAGCGATAGCAGGCTCGTCAGCACGACCTGCCCGACCTCCGGAAAAACGTCAGCCATAAAAAACACTCCTCTCTGCGTTAGCTTTTGCGCAGTTATGACCTTTTATGCGGAAAAATCAGTTGACAAGCGGCGCAAAACGGCATATAATAAGCCTGTAAAAAGGAAAATAGCGATGAAAGGGCCAATGCCGTCCGTTCCGTCCCTCAGAGAGAAAGCCGTTTGGTGCAAGGCTTTCACGCGGAAGCACGGCAGAGCCACCCCGGAGCTTTCGGCGCAGAGCCGAGCGTACCTGCGGCGTTAACGCAGACACAAAGCGGCAGTGCTGTTGTATTATATTCTTGCGGCGCTGCAAACCGGGTGGTACCACGGAAGCATAACAGCCTTCGTCCCTGTATTGGGGCGTGGGCTGTAATTTTTTTGTGGCGGACCCTGCATCGCAATTTTATGGATTGGAGAACAACACCTATGCAATGGACCGGATTGAACGAGCTTCGCGAAAAGTACCTGCATTATTTTGAGACGAAGGGCCACCTGCGTCTGGGCAGCTTCCCGCTGGTTCCGAAGGATGACCCCAGCCTCCTGCTGATCAACAGCGGCATGGCCCCCATGAAGAAATGGTTCCTCGGCCAGGAGGAGCCGCCGCGGCATCGCGTGACCACCTGCCAGAAGTGTATCCGCACCCCGGATATTGAGCGCGTCGGCATCACGGCCCGCCATGGCTGCTTCTTTGAGATGCTGGGCAACTTCAGCTTCCAGGATTACTTCAAGAAGGAAGTCATTCCCTGGGCGTGGGAGTTCCTGACCAAGGAACTCGAGATTCCCGCTGACCGCCTGTACATCTCGGTTTATCAGGAGGATGACGAGGCCTACGACATCTGGACGAAGGAAGTCGGCATCCCCGAGGATCACATGGTCCGCCTGGGCAA
>OJPK01000673.1_pt1 | contig 13887 bp, 10 predicted proteins | sample 1598491 | NCBI WGS metagenome assembly OJPK01 (sample SAMN03922487, study PRJEB24848) | human gut metagenome | isolation source: stool sample | host: Homo sapiens | place: Germany | collected 2011-05 | reverse complement strand
TGGAATCATCGACTTTGTTTTCAATGCTCTTGTCGGTTTGTTCCATTAATCAAAAGCTTACCGAAACGATCTACACCATCGGAGGGATAACTGTATGTCTGAAACTCCAAAATGGTATGTGGTGCACACCTACTCAGGTTATGAGAACAAGGTTGCAACAGATATCGAAAACGCAGTAGAAAACCGCAAGCTGCATGATTTGATTGCAGGCGTTATGGTTCCTACTGAAAAGGTTGTCGAGATCAAGGACAACAAAAAACGTGAAGTGGAGCGCAAAATTTTCCCAGGCTATGTGCTTGTCAACATGATTATGACAGACGATTCCTGGTATGTCGTCCGCAACATCCGTGGAGTAACCGGCTTTGTCGGACCAGGCTCCAAACCGGTCCCGCTGTCCGATGAAGAGGTAGCTGCCCTTGGTGTGGAGAAAAAACAGGTCGAAGTCAACTTCGAGGTTGGCGACTCTGTCAAAATCATCGACGGTTATCTTGACGGGTTCATCGGTGTGGTTGAAGAACTTGACACCGATCGCAACATGGTCAAGGTCGTCGTTTCCATGTTTGGAAGAGAGACACCCGTAGAGCTTGAACTGGATCAGGTACAGACCATAGAATAATATCGTCTTTATGAGGTGACTTAAAACCATAACCCGTTTTAGGTCTTGCCCGAAAAGGGCTTTTCTTGCTGCCTTTGCATGGGGCAATGGGCAGCCCAGTGGGAGGAACAAATCATCTGTTCCGGTTGACCACATGTTATGGAGGTGCAATTTACTAATGGCTCAGAAAGTTACCGGCTACATTAAGCTGCAGATCCCTGCCGGAAAGGCTACTCCGGCGCCACCGGTTGGTCCTGCTCTTGGTCAGCATGGTGTCAACATCATGGCATTCACCAAGGAATTCAACGAAAGAACCAAAAATGACGTTGGCATGATCATCCCTGTCATCATCACTGTATATGCTGACAGATCCTTCACCTTTGTCACCAAAACCCCTCCGGCTGCTGTACTCATCAAAAAAGAGTGCAAAATCGAATCCGGTTCTGGTGTACCAAACAAAACCAAAGTTGCAAAAATCACAAAAGCACAGTTGCAGAAAATCGCTGAGATCAAAATGCCAGACCTCAATGCTGCAAACCTCGAATCTGCTATGAGCATGATCGCTGGTTCTGCTCGCGCAATGGGCGTCGAGGTAGTTGACTAGTACTCCCCGGGTGGGAGGAGATTTCCGCATTTACCACTCAGATTTAAGGGAGGAGTAATTAAAGATGAAACACGGAAAGAAATATCAGGACAGCACCAAACTGGTTGATACCGCTGTTCTGTACGATACCACCGAAGCTATTGAAAACTGCCTGAAAACCGCAAAGGCTAAATTTGACGAAACCGTAGAGATCCATGTAAGACTGGGCGTTGACTCCCGTCACGCTGAGCAGCAGGTTCGTGGCGCGGTCGTTCTGCCAAACGGCACCGGCAAAACCGTTCGCGTTATGGTATTCTGCAAAGGCGACAAGGTTGACGCAGCTCTGGCAGCTGGCGCAGACTACGCTGGCTCTGACGAGTACATGCAGAAAATCCAGGGCGGCTGGATGGATTTCGACGTTGTCATCGCTAGCCCTGACATGATGGGCGTTGTTGGCCGTCTGGGTAAAGTTCTCGGTCCAAGAGGCTTGATGCCTTCTCCAAAAGCTGGCACTGTAACTCCTGACGTTGTAAAAGCTGTTCAGGAAGCAAAGGCTGGTAAGATCGAGTACCGTCTGGACAAAACCAACATCATCCACTGCCCAATCGGCAAAGCTTCCTTTGGTGTTGAGAAACTTCAGGAGAACTTTGACACCCTGATGGGCGCTATCGTAAAAGCAAAACCGGCAGCAGCAAAGGGTCAGTATGTAAGATCCTGCGTTCTGGCTACCACTATGGGCCCTGGTGTTAAGGTTAACCCTTCCAAATTCTGCTAATCAGCTTTTGTCTGTCGATAGAATTTTTAAGCACCTGCATCCTTGTGATGCGGGTGCTTTTTTCATCGCCTAAATAAAATATAACAGAAAACAAAAAGCGCCGGTCACAAGACCGACGCTTTTTGTTTTATACGGGAAAAAGACAATCTTAAGAAAATATCATCATAAAGGTAACAACCCTTCTGCTCCAAAAAAGCTGCTTTCCATAGTGTAGGACGATTGAGGTCGCCTCGTAGATACTCCCGCTCCAATCAGCTGGATTATATGGACAGCTCATCACAGAAAAAGTACAATGCAGAAGTATGAAAAGTTATTACTTTATATAGTATAAGGATTTCTGAAGATAAAATCAATACTTTTATTCGGTTCTTATGCAATCTACCCCGCTTTTTGTATATTTAAACCATTTAAATTGCTTAAACATACCTTTTTTTATGGAATTTTATGATTTAACTTGTTAAAATATCTTTCCTTTTTGCTCCTTATTTTTCTGCATTTGCTTTACGCAGCTGCTCATACTTTTCCTTGGTCGCCATTCCTCCGCGGATATGACGCTCTTGTTTATTGCGTTCAAGCACCTGCCTGACCTGCTGATGCAGTGACGGACTCAACTTCTCCAAACGCTGGCTGATGTCCTTGTGTACGGTACTTTTCGATATGGCAAACCGCCCTGCCGCCTGGCGTACGGTTGCATCCTGTTCGATGATATATTGAGCCAACTGAATGACACGCTCCTCCGGCAAACCTTTCACACGCTTCCCTCCCCTGTCCATTTTGTTCTCTGCTACCATTCTATGCAGGACAAGGGAAAATCTGTCCTCCTTTTGTCCAACTTCTCTTGAGGGTGTGCGTCTTTCTGACGTCAAAAAAGACCTTCTCAGATGAGAAGGTCTTTTTTTGCCAGTGGACAATGCCACTATTCTTTTGTTGCTGCAAATTCTGCAATCTGTTTTGCTACGCCTTTTTCTTCGCTGGTGTAGCCTTCGGTGTTGGTTTCCCAGTTCTTCATCTTTTCATTCTGGATACCGTACTGAGCCTGCACCTTGCTGTCGTTGTCAATCTTGGTCAAGCACCAGCCGATACCATAGTTACATGGGATGGTCAGCGCATGCTGGAGGAAGTAAGCCTCTGCTTTTGCAAATGCTTTGTAACGCTCATCCATGTTGTCGGTGATGGCATCCGCTTCGTCTACCATCTTTGCAAATTCTTTGTAGGTAGCCAGCAGGTCTTTGTTGGCAGGGGTTTCTTCGGTCAGGTCGTTGACATAGTTGTAGGTGGTGCAGTAGTAAGCATTGTCATAGCCGTACCGCTGCTGACCCAGGTAGTTCTGCGGGTCGCCGTAGTCTGCACCCCAGCCGTTGAGGATAAAGGAATGACGGTGTGCCTGGGTAACCTCTTTTCTCAGGCTGGATACATAGGTCTTGATGTTCAGCTGAACATAATCATCACCCAGAGAATTGCTGAATACCTGTTTGAGGACATTTGCGCTGTCCAGGGCATTCTGGTTAGAGCCGGAGATGAAGTAATCAATGGTGACCGGGAAGGTGACGCCCAGAGCGGTCAGCTCCTCGATTGCCTGCTGTTTGTAAGCGGCTGCTTTTTCTGCATCCAGACGGACCATGGTTTCGCCGTTTGCTTCCGGCAGACCCATTTCCTGTCTAACCAGCTCAGTGTAGTCGGTGCCATCGGAGGTGTATACCAGACCCTTCATAGTATAGAAGTTGTTCTCACAAGCCATTGGGTTGACAGCGTTGGTTCTCTTGTAGTATTCCTTCAAATCCAGACCGTACCACCAGGATAGACGGAAGGCTTCGTTTGCTGCTGCTGTATTCCAGTTTACGTCCTCGCTGCCGTCATCAAACAGCTTGTGGTAGTTCAGCTGGAACTGATAGCAGTATTTTGCCGGAACATCTGGAACCAGATAGTTATAGAACTCGTTGTCCGGGTTCTTTGCAATCGTATTGATCTGTGCTTCACCCAGACCAACATAGTCTACCTCTCCTGCCTGATACAGCTGGAAAGCCACATCGTTCGATTCAACCATCTTAACGGTGACGGTGTCGAACAAGGTGCAGTCGGTATCCCAGTACAGTGGGTTTTTGGTATATACCTTTTCGTTGCCCTGGATGTAGGAGGTCATAGTGTAGCAGCCGTTGTACCACATATTTTCGTTGTTGATCGCTCTAAAGCCGTCCACGCCCACCTCATCAATCAGCTTCTGGGAAGCCGGATAGAGGGAAACGTAAGGAGCCAGTGTATCAAAGTATGGTTTTTTATCAATGCAGGTGTACACCAGTGTGTAGTCGTCCGGGGTGTCCAGTCCGACCATCTCGCGGAACTTGCTGCCTTCCCCTGCGGTCAGCGCATAGGCTTCCTCTTTGCTCAGGGTCTTGGTGTACTCGTAGTATTCATTTGCACCCTCAATCATCTCCAAAGGCATTGAGGTGTTGGTGGAATCGTTTTTATGGAAGTTGAGAATCCATTCCAGACCGGTCGCAAAGTCCTGTGCGTTGCACTCAGCAACCTCTTCACCGTTGACGTTGACCCATTTAACGCCCTGTCTTACCTTAAAGGTCCAGGTATGACCCTCGTCCTCGGTTCCCCATTCCTCTGCAATGGCAGGAATCAGCTTGCCGCTTGTATCAATCTCCAGCAGACCATCCATCAGGCTGCTCAAGCCCTCAAAGTCCTCGCCCTTCTGGGTGTACAGAATGTTAAAACCGGAAATCTCCTTGCTGGCTACCTTTGGGATAACCAAATCTTTGATCTGTTCTCCCTTTTTCTCTTCTTTTGCCTCTTCCTTCTTGCCCTCTTCAGATTGCTCTGTCTTCTGGGTGGAAGTTTCCGCATTTTCCTTTTCTTCGGTAGCTGTGCCGCCGCCGCAACCGGTCAGAAGTAAGGAAGCTGTCAAAGCGAAAGCCAACAATCTTGATACTACTTTTTTCATACCTGCTCCTCCTTATTTTTCATGCTCTTTACAGAAAAATTTTTGATTGACCTCATAAGCTGAGTCTGCTTGATTTTCCGATAAAAAACATTTAAAAAGTATAAGTATTACTTTTGCTCCTAAATAATATCAAACTCCATCCTCATTGTCAACATATTTGATAAAATTTTATGAACTAATTATAAAAAAACTATTGATTCTCTATACATTTTTCAATAATTCTAAGGTATTTGCTTTATAAAATTAATTTTTCCTCTGTTGAAGAATAAAGAAACACTCCCCAACCTGAAGCAGATTGGGGAGTGTTCGTTTTCATCGTTTATGCCCGGGAAAAGCTATGAAACCGGGCTTCATTCACATTACTGATATTCGATGACGTCGATCCAGCGCATCAAGATTTCTTTTTCCTGTTCTTTCTTTTTGGTCAGCTGTGCTGCGGCAACAATCGGCAACCAACGGTTGACATACTGTCTGGCGATGTCCGCCTTTTTGCAGAACAGTCGGATGTACTGTTCTGCCTGCTCGCTGCTTTCCAGCGCAAACAGCAGGTAAGTCATGGCAGCATCTGCCGAAGCATTACCCTGTGCAGCGTGCGCCCAGTCGATGACCCACAGCTTGCCATCCGGTGCAACAATCACGTTGCTTGGATTAAAATCCCCGTGGCAGAGCTTGGTGTGACGCGGCATTCCCTGCAATCTGCTTGCCAGCTCATAGCGTGCGGTGGCATCGATCTCCTTGAGGCTGTTGATTTGGTCCATCAACTTGTGACGCAGCGTCTTGATGGAAGGCACACACTGCTTGTGGACCTGAAGCTGCAGGTCTACAAACAGCTCCATGTATTCCTCCATCTTCTCTGGATGCTGCTGCATCAGCTCGGCTAGGGTCACACCTTCCACCTTGTCGCGAATCAAGCACCAGCCCTCCTCGCTTTCAGATACCGAGGACAGGGATGGAACATTCAGGTCGCTGTTTTCCTGTACCAGCGCCTCATTGCGCGCCTCGTTGAGGACATTCGATTTTTTATAGTTGCTGTCAAATACCTTGATGACCTTGTCGCCCTGCGCATACAGGGTCTTGTGCTCTCTTGTGAAGAGGACGGTTTTATTTTCCTGCATATCTCTTCTCCTTCCTGTCGCTGTCCTTTGATTTATTCGCCGTAGTAAGCCTTGAGGTACATCTGCTTGATTTCGCTGAGCAGTGGGTAACGCGGGTTGGCTCCGGTACACTGGTCGTCAAAGGCATCCTCCACCATCTGGTCCAGTGTTTCCAGGAAGTATTTCTCGTCCACGCCGTAGTCGCGGATGGTCTTTTTGATTCCCACTCTTTCTTTCAGCTGCTCTATCTTCTGGATGAACAGCTCCAAAGTTTCGCTGTCATCCTTGCCGCATACGCCGCAGAAGTGTGCGCACTCGGCATAACGCTCCAGGGTGTGTGGATATTGATACTGAGAGAAGGTGCCCATCTTGGTTGGAACCTCCTCGGCATTAAAGCGCATAACCTCGCAGATCAGTAGCGCATTTGCTACGCCGTGCGGCAGGTGGTGGTAAGCGCCCAGCTTGTGTGCCATCGAGTGGCAGACCCCGAGGAAAGCGTTTGCAAATGCCATACCTGCCATGCAGGAAGCATCTGCCATCTTTTCGCGGGCAATCGGGTCATTGGCGCCGTTTTCATACGCGCTTGGCAGGAAACGGAAGATATTCTTCATCGCCTTGAGTGCCAGACCGTCGGTGTAATCGGTTGCCATGATCGAAGCATACGCTTCCAGTGCATGGGTCAGAGCGTCGATACCGGAGGCGCTGGTCAGTCCCTTTGGCTGGGTCATCATGTTGTCTGCGTCGATGATTGCCATGTTCGGCAGCAGCTCATAGTCTGCCAGCGGATATTTGGTTCCGGTGCGCTCATCGGTGATAACGGCAAACGGTGTGACCTCCGAACCGGTACCGGAGGAGGTTGGGATGGCAACAAAATATGCTTTTTCACCCATCTTCGGGAAGGTGTAGATTCTCTTGCGGATGTCCATAAAGCGCATTGCCATATCCAAGAAGTCCACCTCAGGATGCTCGTACATCACCCACATGATTTTGGCAGCGTCCATTGCGGAACCGCCGCCCAGTGCGATGATGCAGTCCGGTGCAAAGGAGGACATTGCTTTTGCACCCTCCTGTGCGCAGCTCAGGCTCGGGTCCGGTGCAACATCATAGAAGCAGGTGTGCTGAATTCCCATCTCATCCAGCTTTTCCTCGATTGGTTTGACATATCCGTTCTGGTACAGGAAGGAGTCGGTGACGATGAAGCATTTCTTCTTGCCCATCACATGACCCAGTTCATCCAAGGCGACCGGCATACAGCCCTTCTTCAGATATACCTTCTGTGGAGCGCGGAACCACAGCATATTCTCTCTCCTCTCGGCAACCGTTTTGATGTTCAGCAGATGTTTGACCCCTACGTTTTCCGAAACGGAGTTTCCACCCCAGGAGCCGCATCCCAGTGTCAGCGACGGTGTCAGTTTAAAGTTGTACAGGTCTCCGATTCCGCCGTGGGAGGAAGGAGTGTTGATTAAAATTCGGCAGGCTTTCATAGCAGCTGCATGTTTGTTGATTTTCTCCTGCTGTGCCGGATGGACATACAGTGCTGCGGTGTGTCCATAGCCGCCGTCCTCCACCAGACGTTCTGCCTTCTGCAAAGCCTCGTCAAAATCCTTTGCATGGTACATTGCCAGCACCGGAGAAAGCTTCTCGTGAGCAAATTCCTCCGAGATGTCCACCGACTCGACCTCACCAATCAGGATTTTGGTCTGTTCCGGCACCGTTACCCCTGCCATCTGTGCGATGGTGAATGCCGACTGTCCAACGATTTTGGCGTTGAGCGCGCCGTTGATCATGATGGTATGGCGCACCTTGTCCAGCTCATCCTCCTTGAGGAAGTAGCAGCCGCGGTAAGCAAATTCGTCCTTGACTGCTTTGTAGGCATCTCCAACTACGGTGACCGACTGCTCAGAGGCGCAGATCATACCGTTGTCAAAGGTTTTGGAATGGATAATGGAATTGACCGCCAGACGAATGTCCGCAGTGTCGTCGATGATGACCGGTGTGTTGCCTGCGCCGACGCCCAGCGCCGGTTTACCGGAGGAGTAGGCTGCCTTGACCATGCCGGGACCACCGGTTGCCAGGATGGTATCCGATTCACGCATGACTTCATTGGTCAGCTCCAGGCTGGGAACGTCGATCCAGCTGATGATGTTTTCCGGTGCGCCTGCTGCCACCGCTGCTTCATAGACCACCTTTGCCGCTGCAATGGTAGATTCCTTTGCACGCGGATGTGGGCTGATGATAATAGCGTTTCGTGTCTTTAAGCAAAGGAGGGTTTTAAAGATTGCGGTAGAGGTTGGGTTAGTGGTCGGAATGACCGCTGCAATCAGACCGATCGGTTCTGCAATCTTTTTGATACCGTATGCTTTGTCTTCCTCAATGACCCCACAGGTTTTGGTGTCACGGTAAGCGTTGTAGATGTACTCGGAAGCATAGTGGTTTTTGATGACCTTATCCTCCACCACGCCCATACCGGTCTCCTGTACTGCCATCTTCGCCAGAGGAATTCTGGCTTTATTGGCAGCCATTGCAGCAGCAAAAAAGATTTTGTCCACCTGCTCCTGTGTATAGGTGGCAAATACCTGCTGTGCCTTGCGCATCTCTTTCATGCGCTCCTGCAAAGCATCCACATTATCAATGATCATCTGTGTATTTTCGGTTGCCATCTGGTGCATCCTCCTTTGGTATCCCTTGTCTGTATTTCTCTTCTTATTGTTATATTATTAACGTTATTTTTTTAACAAAATCATTATACTATACTATTCACTAAAGGTCAAGACCCTTTTTCAGAATAAACAGAAAAAAGAGGCAGAATTTTTTCAACAAAACTCTGCCTCTTTTATTCCTTTTCTACAATTCTTCTGTTTTATAGGGACATCCGCTCTATTTTTCTGCCCGATGATGGCGCTGTGCCGCCTGGATGGTATTTTCCAACAGCTCGGTGATGGTCATGGGACCCACGCCGCCCGGAACCGGTGTAATAAAAGAAGCTTTCTCCTTGACCTCCTCATAATCCACGTCGCCGCACAGCTTGCCCTGCTCGTTGCGGTTCATGCCGACATCGACAACCACTGCACCCTCTTTGACCATATCCGCTGTCAAGGTGTGGCGGTGACCGGTGGCAACGATGACCACATCGGCACGGCGGGTATAGCTTGCCAAATCCTCTGTCTTGGAGTGGCAGATGGTGACCGTTGCATGATTCTTCAGCAGCAGCGCTGCCATTGGCTTGCCCACGATGTTGCTTCTGCCGATGATAACGCAGTTCTTTCCTGCGATGTCGATGCCGTATTCCTGGAACATTGCGATAATGCCGCTCGGAGTTGCCGGTGCAAAGCACTCGTCACCGATGCTCAAAAGTCCGACGTTGACCGGATGGAAACCGTCCACGTCCTTTTCCGGCAGAATCGAGCGCAGAACCGTCTTTTCATCAATCTGCTTTGGCAGCGGCAGCTGCACCAGGATTCCATCCACCGTTTCATCCTGATTGAGCCGCTCCACTACCTCCAGCAGCTCCTGCTGGGTGGTCTGCTCGGGCATGGTGATAACCTCTGACTCGATGCCTACTTCGCCGCAGGATTTGTGTTTGTTGCGCACATATACCTGTGATGCACTGTTATCCCCCACCAGCACAACTACCAGCTTCGGATTGATGCCCTGCTGCTTGAGCTGTTCGATGCGCTGCTTCATCTGCTCCTTGAGCTTGAGAGAAAGTGCCTTTCCATCCATGATTGTTGCCATACGGGATTCCTCCTTACCTCACGGTATCTATTTACAAGGGGAGGGACACGCCCTGCTTTCCCCTCATTTTACTGCTGTTTATCCTCCGTGTCTGCCGCTTCTTCCGGCTGGGATTCTTTGGCAGCTGTCTCCCCGGACTGCGCTTCTTCCTGCGGCTGAGGCTCATCAGCGATTTCCTCTGTTTCAGACAAAGCATCCGCCGGTTCGCCATTTCCCGGGAAATTTTCCTCCACCTGCGGCTGCTCCTTGTTCTTCTTCTGATAGAACTGACCGCTGACCACCAGCTGACCCTCCTCGGTATCGACATACAGCTGGGTCTTGCCGGTCTTCTTTAACTGAACGCTCTTGACCACCCACAGGATAACCGCCGCAACCACCAGAACAAACGCCAGCACCTGCGAAGCGCGCAGAGAGGTGCCCGGAATCATCAGGCTGTCGGTGCGCAGTCCTTCGATGACCGCTCTGCCTGCACCGTACCATGCGGTGTACAGCAGGGTCAGCTCGCCGTCAAAGCGGCGGCGCTTGGTGTACCATGCAATCAGCATAAAGCCCATCAGGCACCACAGCGACTCGTACAGGAAGGTCGGGTGAACCGGCATATTCGGGTCGATATTCATTCCAATGGCTTCCAGCTCCGCTTCGTGCTGGGTCAGATAGGAAGCGATTGACGGCGAGGACATTCCCCACGGAAGCCCTGTATTGCCGCCAAAGGCTTCGACGTTGATGAAGTTGCCCCAGCGTCCGATGCACTGACCGATGAAGAATCCGCCGACCACCAGGTCGAGCGCCGGTTTTGCCTTGACTTTGCGCAGCTTGCACATCAGCAGTCCCACCAGCAAGCCGCCGATCAAACCGCCGTAGATTGCCATGCCGCCGCTGCGTGTATTAAAAATCTGGTCCAGATTCTGTCCGTAGTAGTCCCAGCGCAGCAGCACGAAATAGGCTCTTGCGCCGACGATGCCGCCGATGGCGCCGCCCAGCACCACATCCAGCATTCGGTCCGGGTCAACGCCAAATTCCTTGGCTCGTTTGGTGACATACAGGATTGCCAGGATAAATCCCAGCGCAATCAGGATGCCGTACCAATAGACCGGCAGGCTTCCGATGTGAAAGGCGACTCTGTCGATTTCAAACTCCCATCCCAATCCCGGGAAGGAAACGATATTTGCTGTCTGTTCCATAACCATGTTGCTCCTTATCTTTTATGCCATTACAATCGAAAGACTGCTGTATTCGGTGCAGAAATCCCGTTTTAATCTCTGCTCCAGCTGCTCTTTGGTGGTCGATGCGACCATCTCCACCAGCTCATAGACATCCAGCCCTGCGAAATAGCAGTTATTCATTGCACTTGCCAACGACTCCGGTTTGCTGAACAGTCCCAAATACCGCCCATAGGTCGACTTTTTGACCTGTTCAAAGGTCTTCTGATTGATTCCCTCCTGCTTGACCCGCTCAAACTCTGCACAGATACGCTCATACACTTGGTCGGGGTCGCGGGATTCGCCGGAAATCATCGAGCACAGGTAGTCCCTGCCCGGCATGGTTTCTCCAATGATGCCGCCGTTAATCAGCCCATCGTTGTACAGCTGCTTATACAGCTCGGTGGTTTCACCGGTCACAATGTCCAAAATCATCTCGTCCATCAGCATATTGCAGAAGTTTTGGCGTTCGCCCTCGTTTGGACCCTTAAAGCCGATATAGAACATCGGCACCGCCACCGGCAGATGCTGCACAAAGCGCTTTCTGCACACCTGTGCCGGCTCCTCCTCGGTCTTACGCTGTACGCAGAACGGCTCTGCCGGTTTGAGGATTTTGTTCGCTGATTCGATGACCTGCTGTGGTTCAAAGTTTCCGGCAATGGTCAGCACCATGTTGTGCAGATTGTAGAAGGTGTGGTAGCAGCGGTAGAGCAGCTCGGCGTCGATCTGTGCAATCGACTCGATGCTGCCTGCAATATCTACCTTCACGCTGTTGTTCTGGTACAGGCTTTGCAGAAGGTTGAACATCACCCGCCAGCCCGGGTCGTCCTCGTACATTCTGATTTCCTGCCCGATGATGCCCTGCTCCTTCTCCACTGTTTCCTTGGTGAAATACGGATGGGTCACGCAATCCAGCAGGATTTCCAGCGACTCCTGGAATCGGTCGGTGCAGGCAAAAAGGTAACAGGTCTTGTCAAAGCTGGTAAAAGCATTGGCAGAAGCACCCGTCTGTGCATATTTTTCAAAGGCATCGCCCTCTTCGCTTTCAAACATCTTGTGCTCCAGATAGTGGGCAATCCCCTCCGGCACCTTGACAAAGTCCGCATCCTCCCCGCGCTGAAAGCAGGTGTCGATGGAACCGTACTTAGTCGAAAACATGGCGTATGCGGTGGAAAATCCCTTCATCGGATACAGCAGCATAGTCAAGCCCGAGGGATGCTCCACCCGCAGATATTCTTCCGCCAGTCGGCTGTCCTTGATGATCTGGCTGTTCATGGCTATTCTGCCTCCTTTTGATTTTCATTTGGCATCAGCATATAGACGGTGTCCAGATGGGTGTGGTTTGCCACCCAGATGACATCCTCGCGGCTGACCTGTGCGGACAGTTCGATCTCCATGTCCGGCGACACCTCACTGCCGCCAACCGTCTGCGCCAGATACCAGCTGTCCATCGCTCCCAAAGAATCGCTGGTCGCCATCAGGGCGGTGCGGATAAACAGTTTGGTCTCCTCCAGCTCCCGGTCGGTGAACTCTCCGTTTTTCAGCATCTCCAGCTGGTGCAGCACCTCGTCGCGCGCCTTCTGCGCATTTTCTGCTTCCACTCCGCTGGAAACCATCATAATGCTGTTGCTGCGGTCGTAGCCGGAAGAGCAGTAGTAACACAGGCTCATTTTTTCCCGCACATTTTTAAAGAGCAGGGAATTGGCAGTACCTCCAAACAGCGCAAAGGTGATGCGCGCCATATTCATCCGGCGGTAATCTTCGATTCCTTCCACCCGAAAGCCCATGACCAGCTTGCCCTGTTTGACATCCATCCGCTCGGTTTCTTCCTTCACCGCTCCCCGCTGTGCCTTCACAAGGCTTTTGCTCAGCACAATCGGTTCGCGTTTGACACCCGCAAACTTCTGCGCAAAAATATCCTTTGCCAAAGTCGGGTCGCCGCAGCCTTCAAACATGATTTCCACCCGCGCAGTGCGCAGCAGCTCCTCATACGCCTTTGCTGCCGACTCTGGTGTAATCTTCATGGCATCCTCACGGTAACCATATTTTTTGATGGAGCAAAGCTCCTCGGCACACATCACATCCTTGCAACGGATGGTGGCATAGGTCCTTTTATCGTTGATCTCTGCATCGATGGTGTCCAGCAGATATTGTTTTTCCAATTCGGTATTCTTTTCATTGAATTTACCATTTGTAATATCCGGGTCGAGCAAAATCTCTGCCAGCAAATCGGCGCATCTCTGCACCATATCTTCATTTTCCAGTGCAAAGCGGCTGTCGATACCCACAATGCCCAGCGCAATAATCTGATAATCGCCAAATTTGTCGATGCCTGCATCCAGAGAAGCGCCGTACAAATCGCACAGGCGCTGGTTGAGCACCGCAAAATCCGGGCAGCTTTTACTGCCCTGGCGCAGGATAAAGGGAACGACTGCGCGATTGGTCACCTTTTGCCGGTCCAATTTGACTATCAGATTGACCGACATTCGATTATGTTTAAATTTTTTGTCCGTGATCGAGGAAAAATAAACGCCGGGCGCGATGCTTTCCCTCACAAGCGGATAGTTCATAGGTTCATCTCCCAAAACCATTCTGAAAAGAATGGATAAAATTTTTAGTGATGTTCACACTCTGTTGTTTATTATAGCATACTCTTTTTACCGTTTCTACATACAGTCTGTGAACTCACAACATTTCCTCCCTCAAAAACAGCACATGAAAAAGGAGTCGTAATGTTACGACCCCTTTTTCTGTATGTATTGATTCACTTTTTTGGTTCTTTTTCTTTTACAATGCTCTTACCTTTTTGCCTTATCCTGCATTGCTTTGAGATGATAAACTTTTCCGAATGTTTCAGATTAGTACATTGGTAGTTCCCTCATTTTCTTAATATTCTTTCAGATAACTTACGATTTCAGGTTTTGTGCTGTCTCTTATACACATCTGACGCTGCCGACGA
>OJPK01000642.1_pt1 | contig 14449 bp, 6 predicted proteins | sample 1598491 | NCBI WGS metagenome assembly OJPK01 (sample SAMN03922487, study PRJEB24848) | human gut metagenome | isolation source: stool sample | host: Homo sapiens | place: Germany | collected 2011-05 | reverse complement strand
ATAATCGTTCCAACTCTTTCCTTGAGAAAACAGATTCATCATGATGGTCGCACGTGAGTCGATATTTTCCAATGAGGAAGCATACTGCCGTTTCTGTTCCAGTTTCAAGCTGTTGAACATTTCATCACTGAAATCTCCGTTCTTCACTCGGTTGATCTCGTCCCAGACCATCTTCTCTGCCGAACTGTACGACTGGATCAACAATTTCGGCATAATAGCGACCGCCAAGATTCCCGCTTCATTCATGCTCTCGTTGATGGCAAGAGCTCCCATCAACTTATGTTCCACCATCAGTTTGTCCAGATAGCCCGTACCGTTGGCGTTATTCAACAAGTTGACCGCAATATTCAAGGCTACCTGGTCCTCGTGGTTGGCCGAAACACCCCGGAAACCAAGCCCCATCGCCTTAATAAAGGGGATCGGGAACTTTACCTTCATTGTCTCCCGTCCGTTGAAGGGCGGGAGCATCACTTTCTCCTGTTTCGGCGCATTGCCCGAACGGATTCGTGAAAAGGCCTTTTCCAATATAGGCATAACCTGCTGTGCATCGAAATCACCACTAAGGATTAGTGCCATATTGGATGCCACGTAATAGTCCTCGAAGAACTTGTGCATTTCCGTCAGCCGCGGGTTCTTGAGGTTTTTCGTGCTGCCGATAATTGGGTAAGCATACGGGTGTGGACCGAAATAGCGTGCCATCAATGTGTCCATCACCTGACCACCGATGAAATCACCATACATGTTCTTCTCCTCATAAACCGTTTCCAGTTCGCTTTGGAAAAGACGGAATACGGGGTTAATCAGGCGTTCGCTGTTGATCTCCGCCCATTGAACCATATATTGCGGAGAAAACGTATTGAAATAGATTGTAGCATCGTATGAGGTCGCCGCATTCAGACCGGAACCGCCGAACCGGTTGATGAGCCGGTTGAACTCATTTGGAATGACATATTCGGAAGAGCGGATGCTCAGTTCGTTGATTTCCTTTTGCAGACGAGCACGTGCCGCGGTATCCTCCGTCATGGCCAGTTCGTCATATTTCATGGCAATGGAATCCAGCAAGACTTTCTCCGACTCGTAATCAAGCGTCCCGATGCGGTCTGTTCCCTTAAACATCATATGCTCGAAATAGTGAGCGATACCTGTATCCGGACAATCTTTTGCTCCTGCTTTCACGACAACAGCGCCGAAAACTTTCGGTTGACTATGATCTTCGTTCAGCCAAACAGTCAGTCCGTTTTCCAGTCTATATTCTTTTACTTTGAGAGCGTTCAAGTCCTCTGCTTGCGATTGATAAGAACAACATGCGAATACCATCATCACTACTTTTAATTTCACGGTCATGCTACAGAATTGTAATATTACAGGCAAAGATAATGAATTAATCAGATATTTACGATTCGTGCGATAAACCAAACGAATATTTAATTGTTATTCAATAAAAAGCAAATACGATATGATAAATCTAGGCAGTTGGATGAACGGCATCCTGATCGGTTGGGGCGTAGACCCTAAAATTGCAAATACTTTCGACGAAATGATCATTGCTGCATTGCTAGTCATACTGGCGATCGGGTTGGATTACCTGTGCCAAGCGATCTTTGTCGGCAGCATGAAAAAGCTCGCGCAGCATACACATTATCAATGGGATTCGTTGCTTCTCAAACGTAAAGTTGTCCACCACTTGGTCCACACAATACCGGGTATCTTGGTCTATGCCTTGTTGCCTCTGGCGTTTATACGGGGGAAAGGTTTGTTGCTTTTGTCTCAGAAAATATGTGCTGTGTATATCGTGTTCGCTTTGTTATTGGCGATAAATGGTTTTATTTTAGTGTTCCTCGATATGTATAACATGCGGCAGGGGAACAAGAACCGTCCGATTAAAGGATTCATGCAGGTGCTTCAGGTCTTACTGTTCTTTATCGGCGGGATCGTCATTATAGCCATCTTGATCGGGAAATCGCCAGCCAGCCTGTTTGCAGGATTGGGTGCTTCGGCAGCAATCCTGATGTTGGTATTCAAGGATACGATTTTAGGATTCGTGGCGGGCATACAGCTTTCCGCCAACGATATGCTTCGGCCGGGCGACTGGATCACGGTTCCTGGTTCAAACGCGAACGGTATCGTACAGGAAATTACGCTGAACACAGTCAAGATTCAGAATTTCGATAATACCATTTCCACCATCCCGCCTTATACGTTGGTAAGCGCTTCGTTCCAGAACTGGCGGGGCATGGTCGAATCGGGAGGCCGCCGTGTGATGAAGTCCATTTTTCTCGACCTCAATACCATCAAGTTCTGTACTCCGGACATGCTCAACACATTCCGCAAAGAAATCCCTTTGCTTGCCGACTACAAGCCGGACGAAGGCGTGACACCTACCAATTCGCAGATGTTCCGTGTCTATGTGGAGAAATACCTGACAAGCCTTCCGGTCGTCAACACCGATCTCGATTTAATCATCAGCCAGTTGCAATCGACTGAATATGGCGTACCTATCCAGATCTATTTCTTCTCCCGCAATAAAATATGGAAGGAATACGAACGTATCCAGTCGGACATCTTCGACCATTTCTTCGCAATGATTCCCAAGTTCGAATTAAAGGTTTACCAATATTCGGAGTAAGGATAATGAAAAAACAGACTTTATTGCCAAATTTGTGAAAATACCCATTGGTCCAAACCGAAACACATGGGCATGAAAATTGATTTTCCCACAGGGGTAATATTTTTATTTGGTAATCGGCTGTATCTCAAAAAATGACCTTTTTATCGCTTTTTATGGGGAATATTGTATTTTTATTAGTTAGTTTTGTATACAAATTCAAGGTTATCACAAGTATACTTAACTAATCATTTAAAGATATGCACGCAATACAAGAATGGATTAACAATCATTTGATCGAATGGGGGATTATCAGCAGTTCGGCAAATGAACTGGACAATACGATCGTTCTGCTGCTGATCATTGCCGTAACGGTCGGCATCGACTATGCTTGCCGCTATATTTTTCTGAATATGTTCAAACGGCTTGCGAAGAGAACCCGCAACCAATGGGACGACTTGATCGTTGAGCGCAAGATTATTAACAAGCTGATGCACATGATCCCTGCCATCCTGGTGTATGTGCTGTTGCCACTGGCTTTCCCGATTGATGAGACGCCCAAGATATTGGGAATCCTGCAAATGATATGCAAGATCTACATCATTGCCGTTTCACTTCGTTTCATCAGTGCCTCCCTGAACGTCGTGCATGAAATATATAACCGGAAGGAATCACTCAAGAACAAGCCGCTGAAAGGTTTCATCCAACTATTGCAGGTAGCCGTTTTTTTTATTGGTTTTATACTGATCATCAGCATTCTGATCGGCAAATCACCAACGACGCTGTTCGCCGGACTGGGCGCTTCCGCCGCTATCCTGATGCTGGTGTTTAAGGATACGCTCTTAGGATTCGTAGCCGGCATACAGCTTTCCGCCAACGATATGCTGCGTCCGGGCGACTGGATCACGATGGAGAAATATGGGGCGAACGGGACGGTTATCGAAGTCACGCTGAACGCAGTCAAAGTCAAGAACTTCGACAATACGATCACGACGATTCCCCCTTATGCCTTAGTGAGCGATGCTTTCCAGAACTGGCGTGGGATGTCTGAATCTCCCGGACGGCGGATCAAGCGCTCCATCAATATCGATATGAACAGCGTGAGTTTCTGTACGCCTGAGATGTTGGCCAAATTCCGCAAAATCTCCTTGCTGACAGACTATATCGACGAGAAAGAAAAAGAACTGAATGCCTATAACGAGGCGCACCGGATCGATGATTCCATCCGCGTAAACGGCCGTCGGCAAACGAATATAGGTGTGTTTCGCGCCTACCTGGTCAATTATCTGAAAAGCCTCCCGGAGGTCAGTAAGGAACTGACTTGTATGGTCCGCCAGTTGCAACCGACAGAAACCGGTATTCCGATCGAACTTTATTTCTTCTCCTCCGTGAAAGACTGGGTTCCTTACGAAGGCATTCAATCCGACGTATTCGACCATGTGCTGGCCGTAATCCCGGAATTCGGACTCAGCGTCTTCCAAAATGTCTCTGGTAGTGATTTGAGGGGCCTGAAAATAGTGAGATAACAAAAAAGTGTTGCTTGCCATAGGGTAACGCTTTTTTTGTTCGTCTATAGGACATCAGTAAAAAATAATAATCACACATGAAAAACACAATTCTTACTTTTTGCTGTATCCTGTTACAGCAATCGCTCTTTGCCGAAAACAAGGATTGGCTGATCGACGGAAGCCCGTATAAGACGGAGGTCAATCTTTCATCGGATAAGAAACAAATTGAATTGACAAACGGTCTTCTTCGTCGTTCCTTTTCACTAACACCCAACGGTGCGACAATCGCACTAGATAATCTGATGACGGGACAAAACGAATTGCGTGCCGTGCGACCGGAAGCCGTGCTTGTCATCAATGGAAAAGAGTATCCAGTCGGAGGTTTGGAAGGGCAGCCTGTCCATAATTTCCTGACAAAAGATTTCCTGTCTGGCATGCAGCTGTGCGATTCGGCATTTGTCTTGGCCGGTTATACGGTTAGCGAAACAAAAGAACGCTTTCCTTGGAAACCGAACGAGGCCTGGATTAGCAATCGATATCCGTGGCCTGTGCCCGGCAAACGCATCACCTTCACTTATAGGGCTCCCCGAAAAATTGTAGACGAATGCAAAGGGTTAACCATCCGTATCGTCTATGAACTATATGATGGAGCTCCGATCCTGTCTAAATGGATCGAGATCGAAAACAACGGACAAAAGGCTGTTACACTGGATTCATTCAAATCAGAAGTTCTTGCGTTGGTTGAGACTGCCCCGAAAGTCCACTATGGTGAGCCCCATGAGGTGCGCATGATGGCACAAAAACGGGATACTATACGGAAGATTATCGCAAAAGACCAGTACAGACAGATGCTCCGCGTGACTATATCGACCGTTTCACCCAACTGTTCGTCGTTACGGATTATGCGATGGGTGGAGATATGGAAGCGATGAAAGACAATCCCGCCGTCCGTTGGGTATTCGATCATCCGGAATACGAGTTTACCGGTATCCGCTATTACGGCCAATATAAGCCGGCACGGTTGGAAGTAACACCTCTGTTAGGACCGGCTGAAGAGATTGCACCGGGAGAAAGTTTCACCTCCTGCCGTGCCTTCGAAATGCTCCGCGATGCGACAGACCAGGAAAGACGAGGACTTGCCGAGTGTCGATTCTGGCGCATGATGGCTCCCTGGACACAGGAGAATCCGATCTTTATGCACGTAAGAGAATCAAGTGACCAGGCAGTCAAACAGGCAATCGACCAATGTGCGGCTGTCGGCTTCGAAATGGTAATCATGACCTTCGGTAGCGGTTTCCAGATCGAAAACGATTCGGTATCTTATCTCCAACGCATGAAAGCTTTGAATAGCTATGCTGCTGACAAAGGCATTGCCATCGGGGGCTATTCGCTATTGGCAAGCCGTGGTGCCAAACCGAAAGATGCGGCGATTAGCCATCATACGGGCTATCCGGCAAAGACACGCGAAGAAGGCAGTCGTTTCGGGCTTTCTCCTTGTATCGCTTCAGATTGGGGTAGTGATTATTTCAAGCGTCTGAAGAACTTCTTCCATACGACCGGTATGAACGTATTCGAGAACGACGGTTCCTATCCCGGCGATCCCTGTTCCTCTACTGTCCACAGTGGGCACAAAGGATATCTGGATTCGCAGTGGAAACAGTGTAATAGGATCAGCTCGTTCTATCAGTGGTGCCGGGCAAAAGGTATCTATCTGAATGTCCCGGATTGGTATTTTCTGATGGGTTCCAACAAAACTCCGATGGGGTATGTTGAAACCAACTGGTCCCTGCCAAGGTCCTACCAAGAAATTATCGAACGGCAGAATATCTACGATGGTACCTGGCAGAAAACGCCCAGCATGGGCTTTATGTTCGTTCCCCTCACCCAATATCACGGTGGTGGAGCGGCTGCCACTATCGAACCGTTGAACGAACATCTGGATCATTACGAGACACGGCTTCGTAACCTGTTTGGCGCCGGTGTGCAAGCCTGCTATCGCGGTCCCCGCCTCTATGACACGGAACAAACCCGGAGACTGGTGGCCCAATGGGTTTCTTTCTATAAGCAGTACCGCCAAATCCTGGATTCGGATATTATCCACCTGAGACGTCCGGACGGACAGGACTGGGACGGCATCATGCATGTCAACCCGCAGTCGAAGCGGAAAGCCTTTATTTCCGTCTATAATCCGTTGGACATCGCGATAGAGAAAGAAATCGAAGTCCCTCTATATTATACGGGACTGACGGATAAGGCAATCGTGAAGGAACAGGACAAAAACGGGAAGGAGTACTCGCTCGCCCGCGATTATTCCATCTCACTGAAGATACGGATTCCGGCAAAAGGCTATAATTGGTACATCATCGAATGACATTTGTAATATCTAATTCAACTAACAAATAAAATGAAACTTAAATTACTACTGCTTACCTTCATCCTGGTGTGTACAGGATGTAAAAATGACTCGCGGATACAGGCGGCCTACGACTTGATCGAACGTGTGACTCCCGGATACGGGAAACAATTCAAACTGGAATTAATGGAACCAATCGACGGAATGGATGCATACGAGATCACGTCCGATAACGGCAAAGTCGTACTGCGTGGAAATAACACGATCTCACTGGCGACGGCGTTCAACCAATATTTGAAATACACTTGTAATGCACATGTTTCCTGGTTCGGCAATCAACTGGACCTGCCGAAGCAATTGCCCATGCCCGCCCCCGTTAAAAACACGATCAACGGCAAATACCGTGTCTATATGAATTATTGTACGGTCAGCTACTCGGCTGCCTGGTGGGATTGGGAACGCTGGCAGCGAGAGCTTGACTTTATGGCAATGAACTCGATTAATATGCCGTTGTCTGTTGTCGGGCTGGAAGCTGTCTGGTACAATACCCTTCTCAAACATAAGTTTACGGACGAAGAGGCACGTCGGTTCCTGGCCGGTCCAGGACATTTCGCATGGCAATGGATGCAGAACTTGCAAAGCTATGGAGGACCACTCCCAAAATCCTGGATCGACAAGCATATCGTTTTGGGAAAACAGATTATCGACCGGGAGTTGGAATTGGGGATGCAACCCATTCAACAAGGATTCTCCGGCTATGTTCCGCGTGAACTGAAAGAAAAATACCCGGATGCCAAGATACAGTTGCAGCCTTCCTGGTGCGGTTTTACCGGGGCTGCACAGTTGGACCCGACTGATTCTTTATTCACAGTGATCGGACGTGACTTCCTGGAAGAAGAAAAGAAACTCTACGGAGCGCACGGTGTTTATGCGGCCGATCCGTTTCACGAAAGCCAGCCGCCTGTCGATACACCGGAATATCTGCGTGCCGTTGGTAACGCTATCCATAAACTTTTCAACGATTTTGATCCGAATTCGATTTGGGCCATGCAAGCATGGAGTCTTCGCGAACCGATCGTGAAAGCTGTTCCGAAAGAGAATCTGCTGATCCTGGACTTGAACGGGGCCAAAAGCCAGCAGGAAAATGCTTGCTGGGGGTATCCGCTTGTTGCCGGAAATCTGCATAACTTCGGGGGACGTATCAACCTGCACGGAGATTTGCGTCTGCTTGCTTCCAACCAATATGTAAATGCGGTGAAAAAGAATCCGAATGTTTGTGGTTCCGGTCTCTTTATGGAGTCTATCGAGCAAAATCCGGTATATTATGATCTGGCTTTTGAAATGCCTCTCCATAAAGATGAAGTCAATATCGAAGAATGGCTCTGCCGTTACGCAGACCGTCGCTACGGAAAACCGTCCGAAAACGCGCATCAGGCTTGGTTGCATCTGTTAGAAGGGCCCTATCGCCCCGGAACAAACGGGACAGAACGCAGTTCCATCATCGCCGCCCGTCCAGCTGTGAACGTAAAAAAATCCGGCCCGAATGCCGGCCTGGGGATACCCTACTCTCCTCTGTCGGTAGTCCAGGCCGAAGGCTTGTTACTAAAAGATGCCGCCCGATTGGAAGACTCCGATCCTTATCGTTTTGATATTGTCGATATCCAGCGCCAGCTGATGTCTAACCTCGGACAGGTTATCCATAAACAGGCGGCAGAGGCGTTCCGTAAAAAAGACAAGGAAGCATTCGCCCTGCATAGCAACCGTTTTCTCGAAATGTTGCGCGATGTCGATGAACTGTTGCGTACGCGTCCGGAATTCAACTTTGACAAATGGTTGACGCAGGCTCGTAGCTGGGGGGATAATAGCGAAGAAAAAGATCTATTTGAAAAAGACGCAACCGCGCTTGTAACAGTGTGGGGGGCCGATGGCGATCCGCTTATCTTCGACTACTCATGGCGGGAATGGACGGGATTGATAGACGGATATTATCTGAAACGCTGGGAAAAGTTCTACGCTATGCTTCAGGATCATCTCGATGCCGGGACAAATTACAGCGAAAAAGATTTACCGCAAACGCACGGCCGTGAGTCTTTCCGTGCCAATGATTTCTACAGCACTTTAGGAGACTGGGAACTTCAATTTGTTTCCACTCCGGATAAAGTCCGTACCCCTATCACACAAGGAGACGAGGTGGAAACCGCTACCCGCCTGTATAAAAAGTATGCTCGTCTTGCTACCGAGTATTATAAGGATGAAATCGAGGCAGATGAGATTCATGAAGGTAACATCTTTGAGAATTTGGGTGAATAACTCCTCAAAAAGATTATATTATGACAATAAGACAATTCCTTCTTGCTTGTTTCTGCTGTGTGACTCCCTGTCTGACAGCACAGACAAGCAAGATAAAACTATCGGAGATGAACCTCTCCCCCACCTATCAGCCATACGGGACTCCGGCATCCGGCAAAGCAGTCACCGGCGAACCTTTACAGGTTGCCGGTACGCTTTTTGCAGATGGTGTAGGTGTACAGGCAAACAGCAAAATAAAGATTTCACTTCAGGGAAAATCATCCCTTTTCACATGCAAGATCGGTATCAATGATCAGTCGGTTAATTACAAGGACAGCCATCTTGCCAAGATTCCTTTGACCGACGGGACGATGCTCTTTTACGACCAGACAAACGGCCGCAAACAATATGTCGGTACGGGAAAAGGAAACGGGGAAGTGGAAAAGGGAAGTGTAGTCTTCAAAATCACCGGAGACGGGAAAGAACTGTATAACAGCGGGATCATGCGTGGAGGCGAGACTGCCAGAGCAATCTCTCTTCCCGTCGAAGGAATCAAGATCTTGGAACTGGAAGCGGAAAGTGCAAATGATGGACTTAGCGGTGATCATGCTGATTGGTTGGAGGCCGTCATTACTTATTTCGAAATTCGACCGTCTCTAGTCGCTCCCGAATACCAAGGAGAGATTGCCTCCATGTCTAAAGAAGTGGAACGATCCCTGCAACAGAAAATCGGACAACTCGAAACAGTCTGCCTGCCCTTGCCGTCACCTAGTTACGATTGGCTGATCTGTAACCAGGAAGCCAAAGCAAAGGTTTATCAGGCAAACCAAGGAAAAGATATCGTATTGAGCAATGGACTAGTCAGTCGCGTATTCCGTATTTTTCCAAACCTGGCGACAGTCGATATCCAAAATCTGATGACCGGAGAGAATATGCTGCGTGCCGTGAGCAATGAAGGGATTTTGACGCTTGATGGCAAAAACTATTCGCTGGGTGGCTTGGACGGTCAACCCGAATTTGGTTACACCCAGTACAAATGGCTCGACCGGATGGAGCCTTTTGCCAATTCGTTCCGTGTCATCGATTTTCGGATTTCAGAAATCACCCCGCGTATTAACTGGAAAAGTAGACGATGGGCATTGGAAAAAAAACGGAACCCGTCCGGCAAACAGCTGACCTTTCTATTAGAAGGGCCGGACGAACTGAAAGGCGTAAAAGTCAAACTACATTACGCCCTTTATGACGGTCTGCCTTGTATTTCCAAATGGTTTGAGATTGAAAACCGGACAGGTGCGGATATCAATCTCGATTCTTTCGTCCTAGAACAGTTAGCTATGGCCGAGCCAGAGTCTCCGGTGGAAGCCAAGAGTCCGGAAATGTTCCGCAAACCCAATATCCATGTCGAAAGCGATTGGGGTTTTCTGGGTTTCATCGAAAAGATTGCCGACAAGACCGAGCACTGGAATCCCGATCCGCGCTACACTTCGCAGTGTAATTATCCACTGCTGACTCCTTGCCTGTTAGAGGTCAAACTGCCAATGGGACCGGACGAGCGAATCTGCAATGGCGGTTCTTTTTCCAGTTTCCATACTTGGCTGATGCCTTTCGATAGTGAAGACAGAGACCGAAAAGGGCTATTTGTCAAACGGATGTATCGGACGATTGCTCCCTGGACAACCGAAAACCCGATCTTCATGCATTGTACATCCAGTGATACTAAGATCGTAAAGCAGGCAATAGATCAATGTGCAGATACCGGCTACGAAATGCTGATCATTAGCTTTGGCTCTGGCCTTAACATGGAAGACGAATCACCGGCCAACTATGCCAAGTTTAAGGAATTGCGCGACTATGCCGACTCCCGCGGTATCGAGTTGGGGGGATATTCGCTGCTATCGAGTCGTTGGATCAGCGATGATGTGGATGTGATAAATCCCGAAACTGGTAAGAGAGGCGGAATGATTTTCGGCAGTTCTCCCTGTCTTTGCAGTGATTGGGGCTATGACTATTTCCGAAAGATCAAACAGTTTTTCGAAAAGACAGGTATGACCGTGTTTGAAAACGACGGTTCCTATCCGGGGAATGTTTGTGCTTCAACCGTTCACGCTCACCATGAAGGGCTGAAAGATTCCCAATGGAAACAGCGTAAACAAATTGAGAACCTATACCGATGGATGTGTGAAAATGGTATTTATATGAATATCCCGGATTATGGCTATCTGCTGAACGGAGGCAATAAAGTCGGAATCGGTTATCGTGAAGTCAACTGGTCTTTACCGCGTGAACGGCAGTTGGTTCTGGGCAGACAAGTCATGTATGACGGTCTTTGGGAACGGCTTCCGAGTATGTGTTGGACTTTTGTGCCTCTCACCCAGTATCATGGCGGCGGAGCAGCCGCTACATTGGAACCGCTCAGCGAACATCTTGCCGACTATCGGGCACACATGATGCAAAACTATGGAACCGGTGTACAGGCTTGTTACCGGGGACATCGGCTTTATGATACCGAGGAGACAAAACAGACGGTAAAAGAAATCATCGACTGGTATAAACGATATCGTTATATTCTAAACAGCGAAGTGATCCACTTACGCCGTCCTGACGGTAAAGATTGGGACGGAATCATGCATGTCGCTCCCGGTAAAAAAGAGAAAGGTTTTGTCATGGTCTATAACCCTACCGACGAGCCGATGGAGCGTACCGTCAAACAACCTCTCTACTATACAGGATTGACCACGGAGGCGGTTGTAAAAGAGCAAGGCAAAGAAGGGGTTCTCCATACTTTGTCGCGCGATTATACGATTCTACTGAGAATAAGGATTCCGGCAAAAGGCTATAATTGGTATATAATAGAATAAAAAACAAACAAATATGAAGAAAACATTCCTAACAGTCGTTGTATTGCTCCTTGCCTGGAGTAATGTTGACTTGAAAGCTCAGGAGACAATCACGAATGCTTTCGACGACTTGAAGCGTACCGGAACTGTTAATGAACAGGACTCCGAAATGCGACAGGCTACCTCGGATACGGCTCTACAAAAATTGCTGACACAGAAACCGGCAGCAGGCTATTTTTGTTTTGCTGAAGATCGGATGCATGATATCCGTCTTGATCAAATCATTCCGGCCCGTTGGACGGAACGCGTTTTCGACACTTGGCTACAATTGAAAGGAGACTGTCAACCTGGTGAATTCTATACGTGGCAAATCGGTGTTTTCACACCTTTCAAGGAGTTGAAAGGTGTCTCCGTTTCATTCTCCGACTTGGTAAATGCCGATGGAAATAAAATAAAATCCACCTCATTCCAATGTTTCAACCAGGAAGGCACCGATACCGACGGACAAACATTCCGGAAAACCGTCTGTATCCCTAAAGGATATGTACAGGCACTCTGGATCGGGATGGACATCCCTGCATCAGCCAAAGGGATATATAAAGGAAAAGCTTTTGTGAAGGAAGGAAGCTCCCAACCTGTCGAAATAGCAATTGAGCTAAACGTGTCCGGCTCACCGATCGCCAATCATGGAGATAACGAAGGTTGGCGGAAAACCCGTTTGCGCTGGCTCAACTCCACACTGGGAAATGCCGATGAACCGACTGCACCTTATACACCTGTAACTATCCGGAAGAAAACTCTTTCCTGGTTGGGCGGCGAAATTGAACTTTCTTCGAGCGGGCTACCTTGCAGGATAACCACTTGTTATGATGCCAATAACAGACTCAGTGATTCTATCTCAAATGCCGTACTGGCAAAGGAAATGGCATTTATTATCGAAACTTTCAATGGACAGGAAGCCTTGAAGCCAGGAAGTCTCCGTATCACTAACCGTAATAACGCTTCCATTAGTTGGGAAACGATACTAAAGAGCCAAAACTTCAATGTAGTATGTCAGGGAACTTTCGGGTTCGACGGTATTAGTAATATCCGTCTTCAAGTCAAACCGAAACAAGATATCGAAATCAAAGATATACGTTTGGAAGTCCCTTACACGACTTATGCATCCAAATATATGATGGGATTGGGGCACAAAGGCGGATTTCGTCCAGACACGCTGATATCATGGAAATGGGACACCGATAAACAACAGGACAAAATCTGGATGGAAAATGTCAACGCCGGCCTTAACCTTCATTTCATGGATGAGAATTTTGTGCGTCCGTTAGTCAATATCTATTACGCACTTGGTAAACTGAACCTGCCTGTTTCCTGGGGAAATAACAACAAAGGTGGTATCCGCATCCAGCCGGAAGAAGATGGTGAAACACGAATGATCGTTTACAGTGGCGAACGCTGTTCACGCAAAAACGAAATCCTGCACTACAATTTCGATATGCAAATCACCCCTGTTAAACCGATTGACTTGAAATTACAGGCAACAGAACGTTTCTACCACTCGAACAGCGACGTAAGTGCTGGTTATATTCCGGCAGCTTTGAAAGCCGGAGCAAACTTGATCAATGTCCATCATAAGAAAGATATTTATCCTTTTATCAACTATCCGTATTATGACGAATCAGTCACCGATCTGAAACGTTTCATCTCTGAAGCTCATAGTAAGAATCTCGGTGTCCGTTTATATTACACGACACGGGAACTGACAGTGAAAATCCCCGAACTATGGGCTTTGCGTAGTTTGGGCGGAGAAGTGATCCATGACGGTCCCGGAAAGGATACGCGTACATTAATTCATCGTAACGGACCGAACGAGTGGTTGAACAAGAACCTTGCCACGCATTTCATCCCTGCTTGGTATAACGCTTTCGAAGAGGGAAAATATGCAGGTGATATGGACATCTCCGTTATAACGACTCCCGATTCCCGTTGGAACAACTATTATCTGGCCGGACTGGATTGGATGGTGAAAAACTTGGGAGTCGACGGCATTTATATTGACGATAGCGCTCTTGACCGTAAAACGCTGCAACGTGCTCGACGCATCCTCGATGCAGACGGCAAGCGACGCCTGATCGACATTCACTCTTGGAACCACATGAACCAGTGGGCTGGTTATGCCAACTCCCTGCATCTTTATACAGAGCTTCTCCCTTACATCGATCGCACTTGGATTGGCGAAGGTTTCAAAGCTGACAACTCGGTAGACTTCTGGTTGGTGGAAATGTCTGGTATTCCGTTTGGCTTGTTAAGCGAGACACTGGACGCACGCAATCCTTTTCGGGGTATGGTATTTGGAATGCTTCCCCGTTTACCCTGGAGCGGTAATCCTGTCCCACTCTGGCAATTGTGGGATTCGTTCGGAATGGATAAAGCAACCATGCATGGCTATTGGGATGAAAACAACCCTGTTAAAACGGACAATGCAAATCTCCTTGCAACCGTTTATACGAATGAAAATAAAGCTCTTCTCGTGATAGCCAATTGGACGGATCTACCACAAAAGGCAAAAATATCCATCGATGAGAAAGCATTAGGTTTCCACCCAGCTACGATTTCATTGCCGGAAATAAGGGACATACAATGGGGTAGCCGGCTGAACAACTTGGAACAATGCGAAATTATGGGGAGAAGTGGTATGATCATCCTGCTTGAAAAATGAATATTCCCTGTTATAAGGTAAGGTATGGAAACAGGACATTCAGCTTACGTTTCAAGTATAAATATTGCAACCATGACAAAATACGCAACAAATCACTCGATTATTTTATGCAAAAACGGCTGTAAAATAGGTAAAACC
>OJPK01000617.1_pt1 | contig 15143 bp, 10 predicted proteins | sample 1598491 | NCBI WGS metagenome assembly OJPK01 (sample SAMN03922487, study PRJEB24848) | human gut metagenome | isolation source: stool sample | host: Homo sapiens | place: Germany | collected 2011-05 | reverse complement strand
ACGAGATGTAGAGAGGTCTCGTGGGCTCGGAGATGTGTATAAGAGACAGATACACGCGCGGGCCGGGCATGCCCGGCCCCTACAGCGCAGTCACTCTTAGAAGAAGGAGCAAAAGCCTATGTCTACCAAACCGATCCTCGTTGTCATGGCCGCCGGTATGGGCAGCCGCTACGGCGGACTCAAACAGATCGACCCCGTCGGCCCGTCCGGCGAGGCCATCCTCGACTACAGCCTGTACGATGCCCGCCGCGCCGGGTTCAAGACCGTCGTCTTTATCATCAAGCACGAGATCGAGCAGGCGTTTAAAGAGGCCGTCGGTGCCCGTGCCGTGCGCGCCGGGTTCGAGGTCCGCTACGCCTACCAGCAGCTGGAAAAGCTGCCCGAGGGCTTCACCGTGCCGGAGGGCCGCGTCAAGCCTTGGGGCACCGCCCATGCCATCCTCGTGGCCGAGGAGGCCATCGGCGACGCGCCGTTTGCGGTCATCAACGCCGACGACTACTACGGCCCGCAGGGCTTCAAGCTCATCTACGACTACCTGAGCACCCACGCCGACGGGGACCGCTACGCCTGGGCCATGGTCGGCTTCCTGCTGGGCAACACGGTCAGCGCCAACGGCAGTGTCAGCCGCGGCGTCTGCGTGACCGACGAGAGCCGCAACCTCGTCAGCGTGACCGAGCGCACCTGCATCGAGCCCTACGCCGACGGCATCCATTACAGCGAGGACGGCGGCAAGAGCTGGGCCGACCTGCCCGCCGACTGTGTTGTCTCGATGAACCTGTGGGGCTTCACCCCCGCCTACGTGCAGGAGGCCAAGGCCGGTTTTGCCGCGTTCCTGCAGGCCAGCCTGCCCGTCAACCCGATGAAGTGCGAATATTACCTGCCCACCGTCGTGACGAACGCGCTGGAGGCCGGTAAGGCGGACGTCCATGTGCTGACCAGTGCCGACAAATGGCACGGCATCACCTACCGCGAGGACAAGCCCGAGCTGGTCGAAGCCCTGAAAAAGATGAGCGAGGATGGGCTGTACCCGGTGGATAGGCTGTTCTGAAAATCGTATAAAAATGCGGTCTCCTGCGCGGAGACCGCATTTTTTTGCGTAGGGGAGGAATTTATCCCTCCCGTGGAGTGGATGGCAGCCGCACACTTCCCCGGAGCGGTCAAGACCGCTCCCTACAAAGCACCCGTGAACGGCGATCCGCGCAAAAAACAGCAAAAAAATACCTTTAATATTTTACAAATGTTCGGGTTGTAATTGCCCTCTGCGTCGGGTATAATAAGGTTAGCGTTATTGCTTTGTATGCACGCCCGCTGCGGCGTTTTTCACGAAAGCTGCGTTGCAGCGCAGCATTTGCAAAAGGAGAACTACTATGATGAAGAAAACCACCTTCGGCGCCGTTCTGGCGTTCCTGTTTGCCGCTGCCGGTGCCCTGACCGCCGCCGCTCTCTATCTCTACCACCGTGAAAAGGAGCTGGACGAGTACGAGCGCCTGCTGTTCAGCGACGACTACGAGGATGACGATTACGACGACGAGGATTCCACCACCTACGAGAACATCCCCTCCACCCCCGCAGAGGAGAAGGAGTAAGTGATCCCCAAGGCTTCCCCCGCGTGGGAAGCCTTTCTGCCACCACAACCCGGCTGGGCACCGACCTGACGGCGTCCGGCTTTTTGGCAATGCCATACTGCCACGGAGAAAACACAATATGCGTAAACTGCTGCTTTGGCTTGTGATGGTCGCCGTTATGATTGCCGCCATCCTGGGCGGAACGGCGGCTTTTCTTTACAGCCGCACCGGGACGGATGCCCTGCCGCAGGAGGCCGTCACCTTCGGTGAGCAGACCCTCGAGCCCAACGGCTGGAGCTGGGTCATCCCGGTGCTGGGCGATAAGGTCAACAAGACCTACGAAAGCCCGACGAACCTGACCGTGCAGAAGCTGGGCACCTTCACCGATACCGTGCCGCAGCTCGTCCTGCCCGACTGGGTCACCGCTGCCGAGCTTCAGATCACCGCGCCCGACGGCACGGTCTGGACCGGCGCACTGGCCGACTGCAATACCTATACCTATACACAAAACGGAGACTATCAGATCATCGTGACCGCGCACCACAGCAGTGCGGACAACCCCGGCGACCCCGTGGGCTGGTACGCCTACCGCGCCGGCTACACGATGGCGATGAACCCCAAGGTCACCCTGAGCACCGAGCGCGCGCCGCAGGGCAGTATCGTGGCTGTGCAGCTGTCCGGCATTCTGGACGGCGAGCCGAGCCTGGAGACCGATCTGGGCACCGTCTGGTTCCGCAAGACCGCCAGCGGCTACATGGGCTATATTCCCGTGACCTACAACGCCGAGGGCGGCGACCATACGCTGCACCTGACCTGCGGGAGCCTGGAAAAGGACATTACCCTGACCGTCACCCGCACCATGTATGATACGGTCACCGTCCCCGCCGAGGAGGACACCGGCGGCGGGGAGGAGTTCCGCAACGCTATATGGCCGCTGTATACAACGGGCAGCTCCGCCAAGCTCTGGAATGGCCGCTTTGAGGCCCCCAGCGCGGGCGCTGTCGCCATGGAGTACGGTGTCACCCAGATGGTGGACGGCCAGCGCAGCGGCCAGGCCACCGGCCTGACCTATGCCGCCGCGGACGGCGAGACCGTCACCGCCCCGCAGGCAGGCAACGTTGTCTTTGCGGGCACACTGACCCTGACCGGCGGCACGGTGGTCATCGACCACGGCTGCGGCGTAAAGAGCTACCTGTACGGGCTGGAGACTGTCGGCGTGGAGCGCGGGCAGAGTGTGTCCGCCGGTGACCCGCTGGGCACCGCCGGGACGGCCCACAACCTGATCTACGAGCTGCGCATCGGCAGCAAATCCACTGACCCGCAGACCGCGCTGGACGGAAACAGTGGTCTGCAATTCCGCGAGGCTGAATAAAATAGCTGCACACGGCACACCCGGCCTGCCGTGCCGCTGCCGTTTTGCCGGGCATCCATAAAGGTCCCTAAAAGAGTGAGTGTGAGTATGGAAGAAGATAAGAAATCCACTGCGGTACAGCCGGAGGAGGCCCCCAAGCCGAAGCCCCGGCGCCGCAAGGCAGCCAGCCCCCAGTCTGCCGCCGACACGCCCCCTGCGCCGACGGACAGCGCCGAGCCGCCCGCCGCAGACGGGCAGACCACGAAAAAGCCTGCCGCGTCCCCCAAGAAGCCGCGGGCCAAAAAAAACACAAAGACAACAAAAACCGCAAAGCCCAAGACGCCGAAGGCTGCTAAGACGGCGAAAAAATCCCCGGCTGACGAGACCCCGGAGCGCAAGGCCCCCGCACAGGAGAGCCCCGTTCCCGCCGCGCCGGAGCTTGCCGAGCCCAAATCCGAAAGCAAGCCCGAACCGCCGGAGACCCCCGCCCGGGAGGACGCTGCCGCACCCATCATGCCCGACGTCCCGAGTACCCCGGAGCTGCCCGAGCCTGCGGAAAGGGCCGAGCCCGCCGTGACGGAGCCCGAACCGACAGCGGACGCCCCTGCCGCCGACGATACGCCTGCGGCAGAAGCGCCCCCCGAGGCCGCCGCGGCAGACACAGCCGTCACCGACACGCCCGAGCAAACCGGGGACGTCCCCGCGGAGGACGCTGCCGAGCCGTCCGGCCTTGTTTTCAGCGATGACCTTGCCAACGATAAAGCCCTTGCCGCTGAGGCCGCACGCATGGCGAACATCTCCCGCACGGCGCAGCTTTCGATTGCGCAGATCATGGCCGGGCTGGAGGAGAACCCCGCGCCGTCTGCCGGGCCTGCCCCGGCGCCCGAGGCACCGCAGCATGACAGCGCCGGCGACGACGAGGACGACGAGCCGCAGGATACGATCCCGCAGGCCCTCGGGCGCGGTGTGTTCGGCATGTTCAAGTGGCTGCTCCTCGTTGTGCTGTTCGTGCTCATCATCGCAGGCGGCGGCGTGGCATGGCTTTACCGCAGCGCCACGCCTGACATGCTGCCCGAAGTCAAGGTCACCTTTGACGGCCAGGAGCTTGCTCCCACGGCCTACAAGTGGCACGTGCCGGTGGTCGGCAGCTTTTTCAGGCGCACCTACGCCGAAACGCTCAATTCCTCTCCCGTTGTGCTCGAGGATGCCATATCCGACGCATCGCCGGATATTATCGTGACGCCGTCCGATTACAGCACCCAGCTGACCATCACCGACGCCGACAAAGAGACCGTGTACGAGGGCAGCGTCACCGGCTTCCGCAGCTATCTGTTTGCGGAGAACGGCACGTTTGACGCCAAACTCGTCGTCACCGCGTCTGACAGCGCCGCCGAGGATCGCTCCAGCGTCACCGGCACCGAGACCTGGCAGTTCCGCTTCACCGTCAGCATCAAGCCGTCCATCACGCTCTGCACACCGACGGTGCAGCAGGGCAGCGTGGCCGCCGTGCGTGTCGGCAGCACCATGAGCCGGACCGAACCGACGCTGACGGGCCCGCTGGAAAGCACAGGCTTCGTCAGGGCCGCCAACGGCTGGATCTGCTACCTGCCCATCCCGTGGAACGCCGAGACCGGAAACACCGAGCTGACCGTGACTGCCGACGGTTATACCGAAACGCTGACGCTGTCGGTCCGCGCGGCCTCCTACTCCTACAAGGATTACAGCGCCAAGTCCCAGCTGACGTCGCCTTACATCGGCGCAGACGACGCCCCCGATGCCGTCCGCAGGCTGCTGACGACTGACGGCGGCGAGATCCAGTGGGCCGTGGGCGGCTTTGTGCAGCCGTTCCTGGACAGCTTTGACACGCCGCTGCTCTACGGCATGACCGAGTACGTGGGCCGTTCCTACAGCGAGCGCAGCACGAACTACGGCTACGGCGGGCGCACCTCGATAAATGTCGTCATCAAGCCGAAGAAGTCGAAGGATTCTATGATCGTGCCCGCCAGCGGTCATGTGCTGCTGGCCGAGGACCTTGGCGGCAGCTACGGCTGCACCGTTGTCATCGACCACGGCGCGGGCCTCAGGAGCATCTTCTACGGCCTGACCGCACTGGACGTCGAGGCCGGGGAAGATGTCAAGCAGGGCCAGCTGCTGGGCACCAGCGGCAGGACCGTTGTGGCCGAGCTGCGCATCGGCACCGTGCCCATCAACCCTCTCCTCGTCTGGCGCGGCCAGTGCGACGGGCTGAAATATTATTGAGTAAAAAGGCATCCATCTTTTAGGAAAAGATGGGTGCCTTTTTTTGCGTGCCGGGGCTTCCCCCTCGGGGGAAGCTGTCGCTGAAAGCGACTGATGAGGGCAGAGCCGCCGCAATTGCCCGCGAATTGGCAATAGGGCACACTCTGCCCTCATCCGGCCCTGCGGGCCACCTTCCCCCGATGGGGAAGGCAGAAGGCACAGGTACACGCGCCCCGGCATAGTATGGCGCAAATCAAACCGAGGTGAGCGCCTATGCCGAAAACATTTTGCGTGGTCGGGCACGATGCCCGCCAGCAGGCGGCGGCGCGCGTGCTGCGCCGTGCGGGTTACGGCGTGACCGCCGCCGACAATGCCGCCGCAGCCGATTACATTTTGCTGCCCATGTCCCAGGGCCGCGTCAGTGACGAGGTCGCCCGCGCACTGCAGGGTGCGGGGCAGGGGACGCTGATCTTAGCGGGCCGCCCCGGGATGCCGGTGCGGATGGCCGCGCGGGAGGCCGGGCTGCCGCTGATCGATTATTTTCTGCGGCCCGAGCTGGAATGCCTGAACGCCGTGCCCACCGCCGAGGGCTGTCTTGAGCTGCTGCTCCGCCTGCGGGAGCGCACGATCTGGGAGAGCGGCTTTCTCGTGCTGGGCTATGGCCGCGTCGGGCGCGCCGTGGCACGGCGGCTGGTGCTGCTGGGCGGGCGCGTCACCGTGGCCGCCCGCAGCCCCGAGCAGCGCGCCAATGCCCGCTGTGCCGGGTGCCGCGCCGCGCCCCTGACGGCCCTGCCCACACTGCTGCCCGACTTTGACGCCGTCATCAACACGGTCCCCGCGCCGGTGCTGCCCCGGGCCCTTCTGCAGCAGCTGCCGGGCGGGGCGCTCATCATTGACCTGGCCAGTCTGCCCGGCGGCACCGACTTTGCCGCCGCCGAGGAACTGGGTCTGCACGCCGAGCACGCCCTGGCCCTGCCGGGCCGCTGTGCACCGCAGACAGCCGGGGCGTTGATTGCACAGACCGTGCTGGCGATCCTGGAAGAACGCGATCCCGACGAAAGGAGCACCGCCCCATGACCACCCAATCCAAACGCACCGTCGCCTTTGCGCTGTGCGGCAGCTTTTGCAGCTTTGCTGCGGTGCTGCCCCAGCTGCGTGTCCTGACTGCCCGCGGGTGGGACGTCCTGCCTGTTTTGAGTGCCAGCGCCGCCGGGCTGGATACCCGCTTCGGCACCGCGTCGGCCCTGCGGCAGACCTTATATGAAGTGACCGGCCACAGACCGCTGACGACCCTGCAGGCCGTTGAGCCGCTCGGCCCGCAGCGGCTTGCCGAGGCACTCATCATCGCCCCGGCCACCGGCACCACGATGGCGCTGCTGGCCGCAGGCATCAGCTCGACCCCCGTGACGCTGGCCGCAAAAAGCCTTTTGCGCGGCGGACGGCCCATTATTATCGCACCGTCCACGAACGATGGGCTTTCGGGCAGTGCCCCGGCGCTGGGCCAGCTTTTGCAGCGGCGCAGCTACTATTTTGTGCCCTTCGGCCAGGACGACAGCTACAAAAAGCCGTGCAGCCTGAAAAGCGATTTCACGCTCCTGCCCGACACATTAGAGGCCGCGCTGCGCGGCGTGCAGATCCAGCCGCTGCTGCTGTAATAAGCGGGAGGGAGCGCGGCATATAACGGGGTAGAGATACCCCTTGCCTTCCCCCTTGGGGGGAAGGTCGCCCCGCAGGGCCGGACGAGGGGAGCGTATGCGGCAGCCCGTTGACTGACAATGCCGCCCGGCCCGCGCGTGTAAGGCAGCCGGCTGTCTGCCGGAAGGCTGCGGGCCGCATATATGCGGTCCCTACCGCGCATCCTCCCGCTTTCTGGCAATATCATAGGTTTAGGAGGCCCCGCTCATGCAGACGATCACCATCCACGGCAGACGCACCCTGCACGGCAGCATCCGGCCTGCCGCCGCCAAAAACAGCACCCTGCCGCTGCTGGCGGCGACGCTGCTCTGCGACGGCCCCTGCCGCCTGCAGGACGTCCCGCGTCTGGCCGACGTGGACACCAGCCTGGCGCTGCTGGACGCTGTCGGGGCCCGGGTGCGGCGCTGCGGGGCGGACCTCTGCACCCGTCCCGCGGACCGTCTCTGCGGCGACATTCCGGAGCATCTGGCCGGGGCCATGCGCAGCTCGGTATTTTATCTCGCGCCGCTGCTCTGCCGCGTCGGCTATGTGCGCCTGCCGCTGCCCGGGGGCTGCCGCCTCGGCCCGCGGCCCGTTGACATCCACCTGGCCGGGCTGGCCGCCATGGGGGCCGAGGTCGAATTGGAGGGCATCGCCGTCACGCTGCGGCGCACGGGGCCGCTGCATGGGGTGGATTTTACACTGCGGCTGCCCAGCGTCGGGGCCACAATGACCCTGCTGATGGCCGCCTGCTGCGCCGCGGGGCAGACCGTGCTGCGCGGCGCTGCGCAGGAGCCGGAGATCGGCGACATGATTGCGTTTCTGTCTGCCTGCGGGGCGGATATTCAGGGCGCGGGCACGCCGGTGCTGACCGTGCAGGGCGGCAGACCGCTGGGCGGAGCCTTTCACCGCCCGCTGCCGGACCGCATCGCCGCCGCGACCTACGCCGCCGCACTGGCGTGCGCGGGCGGACAGATCGAAATTGCGGGCTGCGACCCGGCCAGCTATGACTCATTTCTGCGCTTTCTGGCCGGGACCGGCGTGCAGGTCAGCCGGGTCGGAGACTGCGTGCGGCTGGCCCGTGACCCCGCCGTGCCGCTGCGGGGCGGGGCGCACCTGCGGGCCGACGCCTGGCCCGCCTTTGCCACCGACACTGCGCCGCTGGCCGCCGCCGTGCTGCTGACGGCAGCGGGGGCGAGCGAAATTTACGACAGCCTGTTTGCCAACCGCTTTGCCTGTGCCGCGGGCTTTGCCGCCATGGGCGCGGCCTGCACGGTCAGGGGGCGGCAGCTGACGCTCCCGGGCGGGGCCGTCCTGCACGGGACGGACGTCACCGCACCCGACCTGCGCGGCGGAGCGGCGCTTCTGGCCGCGGCACTGGCCGCGGACGGTGAGACCCGCCTGCGCGACCCCGGGCACATCCCCCGCGGGTATGAAAATTTCCCCGCCGCACTGCGCGGGCTGGGGGCAGAGATCTCCTGAGACTGCCCGCAGACTGCCGCTCACGTTACACCACCGGGCCGGGCATGCCCGGCCCCTACGGGGGAGCCGCCCCGGTACACGGCCAATCATGGCAGCTCCACTTCTCAATTTTTTCACATTCTCATGCAAAGTCTGTCGCTTTCCACCAAAAATCCATCCGCTGCTGCGGCCTGCGTTGTCCAAAAGGGCAGGGCAGGCCGTATTTTTTTATGAATTTCTCGCTAAGGTATTGAAATTGCGCGGAAAATTTGCTATTCTTATAAACAGTTATATGTAAAAAATCACGGATTAGTGTGCCCATGCGTGGGTGCACCCCAGGAATCCGGTTTCACAACATCACTTTTAGGGGGATACACTCATGGCATTCGTTCTCGACGAAGAAATGCAAAATGTAACCAATATCAAGGTTATCGGCGTAGGTGGCGGCGGCGGCAACGCCGTCAACCGCATGGTGGAGTCCGGTCTGTCCGGGGTCGAGTTCGTCGCGATGAACACCGACCAGCAGGCTCTGCTCAACTCCAAGGCCACCCAGAAGGTCCAGCTTGGCGCCAAGCTGACCAAGGGCCGCGGTGCCGGTGCTGACCCGGAGATCGGCCAGCGCGCCGCCGAGGAGAGCAAGGACGAGATCACCAACGCGCTGAAGGGTGCGCAGATGGTCTTTATCACCGCCGGCATGGGCGGCGGCACCGGCACGGGCGCTGCCCCTGTCGTGGCCGAGACGGCCCATGACCTGGGTATCCTGACCGTCGGCATCGTCACGAAGCCCTTTGCCTTTGAGGGCAAGCGCAAGATGGCGCAGGCCGAGCAGGGCATCGCTTCCCTGATGATGCACGTTGACTCCCTGATCGTCATTCCCAACGAGCGCCTGAAGCTCATCAGCCAGGAGAAGATCACCCTGATGAACGCCTTCGAGGCCGCTGACAACGTGCTGCGCCAGGGCGTTGAGAGCATCTCCAGCCTGATCAACATTCCTGCCTTCATCAACCTGGACTTCGCGGACGTCCGCTCCATCATGAAGGACGCCGGCTTTGCCCACATGGGCGTCGGCGTTGCCAAGGGCGCCGGCAAGGCCGAGAACGCCGCCAAGGCTGCCATCTCCAGCCCGCTGCTGGAGACCAGCATTGCCGGTGCACGCGGCGTCATCATCAACATCACCTCCAGCCCCGACATCGGCCTGGAGGATGTCGAGACCGCTGCCAGCATGATCACCCAGAGCGCGCATCCCGATGCCAATATCATCTGGGGTACTGCGTTCGACGAGCGCCTGAGCGACGAGATGAGCATTACCGTCGTTGCCACAGGCTTCGAGAGCACGCCCGAGGTCGACGAGCCCATTCAGGCCCATGTTGACGCCAAGCGTGCCGCACAGGCCTCTGCCCAGCCCGCCGCACAGCCTGCCGCTGCTCCGGTCCAGCCCGTGCAGCCTGTCCAGCCGCAGGTCAACCCCGTCATGCCCAACCCGATCTTCACCCAGTCCTTCAGCACCGGCATGGACACGCCTGTGGCCGCACAGCCCGCAGCCCCTGCCGAGGAAGAGGATGACGGCGATTACTTTGACGACCTGCTCAGCATCCTGAACAAGCGTTCTTAATGATTTTTTTGCGAGAGGATGTAAAAAGCCATGCCGTCTGAACCGATGAACATTCAGGAACAGGGTTTTCGTTCCAGCTTGTTCGGCTTTGATAAAAATGACGTGCTGGCTTACATGAACGCACTGGCCAACGAGGCCCAGCAGCACGAGCTGGAGTACAACCGCCAGCTGCAGCAGCTGCAGTCCAAGCTGGACGAGCTGCGCAGCGAGCGGGGCACCGCCGACAGCCGCATGGAGGCCCTGAAGGCCGAGCTGGCTGCCGCGACCCAGCGTGCAGACACGGCCGAGGCCAAGCGCCGCGAGGCGGACGAGCAGCTGGAGACCATCAAGAAAAAGACAGCCTCCTTCCAGTCCACCCAGCGGGAATCCCAGAAAAACGCCAACATCTGGCAGCTGAAATGCCACGATCTGCAGCAGCAGGTGGACGAGCTGCAAAAGCAGCTGACCGCCGCGCGCGCGCTGAATACTGCCGCCGCCCCGGCTGCCCCCACATCCGATCTGGTGCGGGAGGCCAAGCTCGAGGCCGGCAAGATTCTGGCCGATGCCCGCCTGTACGCCGAGAGCGCAGAGCGGGAGCTCAAGCAGCAGGCCGAGACCCAGAAGAACCGCATGGCGGAGAATGCCCGCAGCATTGCGTCGGGCGTCATGCTGGTGCGGGAGCGTCTGGCCCGCGTGGACGAGCGCCTGAGCGCCGCCACGCTGGATTTAGACGGCCTGACGCAGGCCATCTATCAGGCACTTGACCAGACCGAGGCCGAGCTGAAGGATCTGGGCACCGATATGCGCAGCTTTGCGCAGGGCACACCGGAAACGGATATTCCCGCACCGGTGCCGCCGCGCCCCGCTGCCGCCGCCAAGCCTGCCGCCCCGTCTCCCGAAAAGCCCGCCGAGCGTCTGCGCGTCAAGGCCAAGGCACAGCCCGTGCACCACACGGCCCCTGCCGCCCCGGTCCACCGTCTGCGCAACACCCGCCGCCCGATCTCCCAGCTTTTGCAGGATCAGATCGACAAATTGGGCCGGGAGGAGCAATAAGTTTGTACATAGCCACTCGGTTTTGCGCCGGGTGGTTTTTGTTTAGTGCGACTCCCCCTGGGGGAAAGGCTTGGTTTGTTCACAAACCCTTCTTAATTTGTTGAATTTTCCTTCACGACTTTAACACAAATGGCGGGTATACTATAAGTGTTCTCAGGAAGGGAGCAGGGACCCGGGCCTGAGAACAGAACCCCAAGTTTTTCATCCATACTCCTCTTTTCTTTTGATGCCGAAGCGGTGCAGGACTTTCCTGCACCGCTTCGGTGTTTTTTTAGGACAGATTTCTGCATTTGACAACGTGTTTTCCTGCACCGTACTCTTGCCGAATCGTGCAGAACCCTGTATAATATAATCTGATATTGTATCGCCGCGGGGCAGACCCGGCGCACATATCCCGCAATTTCACTCCATCCGCAGGAGGCAAAATCCTATGAGAGTTGGTCTGGACATTGGTTCCACCACCATTAAATGTGTTGTGCTGAACGACGCCGGGCAGATCGTCTATTCGACCTACGAGCGCCATTTCAGCCATATTTTAGAGAAGGGCAGGGCGCTGCTTGAGAAGGTTGCCGCCGAATATCTGCCCGATGGCCGCGCCTACTTAGCCATCTCCGGCTCCGCCGGTATGGGCCTGGCTGACAGCTGCAAGGTCCCCTTCGTGCAGGAGGTCTTTGCCACCCGTGTGGCCGCCAACCGGCTGGCCCCCGGCACCGACTGCATCATCGAGCTGGGCGGCGAGGACGCCAAAATCCTTTTCCTGACAAACGGCACCGAGGTCCGCATGAACGGCAGCTGCGCCGGCGGCACGGGCGCGTTCATTGACCAGATGGCGACCCTGCTGAAGATGGGCGCCGACGAGATGGACAAGGCCGCGCAGGCCGCGACCCGCACTTACACCATCGCCAGCCGCTGCGGCGTTTTTGCCAAAAGCGACATCCAGCCCCTCATCAACCAGGGCGCACAGGCGGGCGACATCGCGGCGTCGATCTATCAGGCCGTTGTCAACCAGACCATTGCAGGTCTGGCACAGGGCCGCCCCATCAAGGGCAACATCCTGTATCTCGGCGGCCCGCTGACCTTCTCCGAGACGCTGCGCCGGAGCTTTGACAAGACTCTGGGTGTCACCGGCACCCTGCCGGAGAACAGCCTGCTCTTCGTTGCGATGGGCGCGGCGTTCTATGCCGACGAGGAATCCGACCTGCGCGAGGTTGCCAAGCGTCTCGACGACTACAGCGCCACAGCGACCTACGTCAGCCTGCCGCCGCTGTTCGCAAACAAACAGGAGTACGAGGACTTCCACGCCCGCCACTTAAAGGCCACCGTGCCCTGCCTGCCCTTTGGCGCAGACTGTGGGCCGGTACATATCGGCATCGACTCCGGCTCCACCACCATCAAGCTCGTCGTCATCGACAACGACGCGAACATTCTGTTCGAGCGCTACCGCCCGAACCTCGGCAACCCGATTCCGCTCGTCAGGGATACGCTGCTCGGTCTCTACAGGGATCACCCGGGCCTGCAGATTGCCAGCGTGACCACCACCGGCTACGGCGAGGAGCTCGTCAAAAATGCGTTCCACTGTGACCGCGGTCTTGTCGAGACTGTCGCGCACTTTACCGCCGCCAAGCACTTTTTGCCCGACGTGGATTTCATCATCGACATCGGCGGTCAGGACATGAAGTGCTTCAAAATTGAGGACGGTGCGATCAGCAACATCTTCCTGAACGAAGCCTGCTCCTCCGGCTGCGGCAGCTTTTTGCAGACGTTCGCCCAGGCGCTGGGCTACGACGTCAAGGAGTTTGCCGCGCTGGGCCTGTTTGCCGACAAGCCCGTTGACCTTGGCAGCCGCTGCACCGTGTTCATGAACTCGTCTGTCAAGCAGGCGCAGAAGGACGGTGCCTCGATTGAAAATATCAGCGCCGGTCTGTCCATCTCCGTCGTCAAGAACGCGCTGTACAAGGTCATCCGCGCGTCCAGCCCCGAGGAGCTGGGCCGCAACATCGTGGTACAGGGCGGCACCTTCTACAATGAGGCTGTGCTCCGCGCCTTTGAGAAAGAGATGGGCGTCAACGTCATCCGTCCCGACATTGCGGGCCTGATGGGCGCTTACGGCGCGGCCCTGTTCGGCAAGGCCAAGGCAGGCGCGCACGCCCGCAGCACCGTGCTGACCCAGCTGGAGCTGGAGCATTTCAGCCAGAAGGTCAACACCGTGCAGTGTCAGGGGTGCGGCAACCACTGCCAGCTGACCGTCAACGTTTTTGCCGATGGCAAGCGCTTTATCTCCGGCAACCGGTGCGACAAGCCCGTGACCGGCAAGGCCAACAACGAGGACCTGGACCTCTACGCCTACAAGCTCAAGCTGCTGGACGGCTACCGCAAGGCAGCAGCCCCCGCGAACAGCCGCGGCAAGATCGGCATCCCGCTCTGCCTGAATATGTACGAGCTTTTGCCGTTCTGGCACACGCTGTTCAGCCGCCTCGGCTTTGAGGTCGTCGTCAGCCCCTTCTCCAACCGCAAACTGTACCAGAGCGGCCAGGCGACGATCCCCAGCGACACGGCCTGCTTCCCGGCCAAGCTGAGCCACGGCCACATTCACTGGCTGTGTGAGCAGGGCGTGGACGCGATCTTCTACCCCTGCATGAGCTACAACCTGGACGAGCACCTGGGCGACAACCATTATAACTGCCCCGTCGTGGCCTACTATCCCGAGGTGCTCGAAGGCAACTGCCCCGAGCTGAAGGCGACGAAGTTCATCTACGATTACTTCAACCTCGAGCGCCGCAAGGATTTCTACAAGAAATTCCAGCAGACGCTGGACCATTATTTCCCGGGGCTGGACCGGAAGGCCGTGCACGAAGCCATTGATGCGGCCTACGACGAGTACGCCCGCCACATGCAGCAGCTGCGCGACAAGGGCACCGAGATCATTGCGCAGGCCCGCAGGGAAGGCCGCCGCATCATTGTGCTGGCGGGCCGCCCCTACCACGTTGACCCTGAGGTCAACCACGGTATTGACCAGCTCATCATCCGACAGGGCGCTGCCGTCATCAGCGAGGACTCCGTCAGCTGGCACGAGCAGAAGTTCCAGACCTCCGTCCTGAACCAGTGGACCTACCACAGCCGCCTGTACGCCGCCGCGAAATACTGCACCGAGAACCCCGACATGGACCTTGTGCAGCTCGTCTCCTTCGGCTGCGGCCTGGACGCCGTCACCACCGACGAGACCCGCGAGATTCTGCAGGCGGGCAGCAAGCTGTACACCCAGCTGAAGATCGACGAGATCACAAATCTGGGCGCGGTGAACATAAGACTGCGCAGTTTGTTTGCGGCGCTGGAAGAACGCAAAGAGGATAAAAAGTAAGAGGCAATTCCATGGAATACATGACCCCCAACTTTACCAAGGACATGGTAAAGACCCATAAAATTCTCATTCCGAACATGGCCGTGACTCAGTTTCGGCTCATGCAGGCGGCACTGGCCAGTGAGGGCTACCAGACCGAGGTGCTCGGCAACTGCGGCAGCGAGGTCGCGCAGCTGGGCCTGAAATACGTCCACAACGACACCTGCTACCCGGCGCTGCTCGTCATCGGGCAGTTTCTCGACGCGCTGAACAGCGGCAAATACGATTTGGACCACACTGCGCTGCTCATCACCCAGACCGGCGGCGGCTGCCGTGCGTCCAACTACATCAAGCTGCTGCGCAAGGCGCTCGTCAAAGCGGGCTACGGCAATATTCCCGTAGCATCGCTGAACTTCTCCGGTCTGGAAAAGGGCAGCGGTTTGCCGCTGACCGTGCCGCTGCTGCGCAAGGTCATTGCGTCGATCTTTTACGGCGATATGCTGGTCGCCCTGCGCAGCCAGACCCACGCCTACGAGAACCACAGGGGCGACGCCGACGCCATGACCGAGAAGTGGATCTCTACGATACAGGGCTGGATCCGCGACGACAAGAACTACTCCGCCCATGACATGAAGCGCCGGTTCTACGACATTGCCGCGGACTACGCGACCATTCCCATCACCCGCGTGCCGAAGGTCAAGGTCGGCGTCGTCGGCGAGATTTATGTCAAATACTCGCCGCTGGGCAACAATGATCTGGAAAAATTTCTGGAAAGCCAGGACTGCGAGGTCAACCTGCCCGGCCTGATGGGCTTTGTGGAGTACTGCGTGGCCAACTACAAGCTGGACATCGACCTGTACGGCGGCAACAAGC
>OJPK01000605.1_pt1 | contig 15406 bp, 17 predicted proteins | sample 1598491 | NCBI WGS metagenome assembly OJPK01 (sample SAMN03922487, study PRJEB24848) | human gut metagenome | isolation source: stool sample | host: Homo sapiens | place: Germany | collected 2011-05 | reverse complement strand
TAAGAGACAGGTGTTATACTGAGTATACTTAAGAAAGGAGTTAAAGATTATGAAGTATAAAATATTAAATAACAATATTTTGCAAAAAGATGCTACAAAATTATATAGGATACAAGCATTAAAGTCATTTTCAGATGTAAAAGAAGGGGATATTGGAGGATTTGTTCAGGGTGAAAATAATCTCTCTCAATTTGGTAATTGTTGGATTTATGATTATGCGGAGGTTAGCGGTTATGCTTCTGTAGAAGATGATGCAATAGTGAAAGGGTGTAGTCGGGTATTGGGTTATTCAAAGGTTAATTGGAAATCGGTTGTACAAGATTATGCATTAGTACACGGTCATTCATTAATTACAGATTGTGCTCAGGTAATGGGAGATAGTCTAATATGTGATAATTGCACCATAGAAGATAATGCAATAGTAAGAGATGCCGTGATACAGGACACATCAATTATTGGCTTAAATGGGTTAGTACAAAGTACAAAAGATTATTTATATATTAGAGGAATAGGTTCGAAGAATAGGGCTACTACAGCATATAAAACAAAGGATAATATTATGATAGTATGTGGCTGTTTTATAGGCACATTGAATGAGTTTAAAAGCAGGGTACATGAAACGCACGGAGGAACAGATTACGAGAAGGAATATAATGTCTTAATAGATATAATAAAAATTCATTTCAATATATAATAAACGAGGTACACATTATAACGTGTACCTCACGGCGCCTAAGAAGGAGAATTATATAAAATGGACAACGTTGGTTGCGCCTATTTATATTATATCATAAACTTCATATATGTCAACACTTATATTAGTTTTATAAGTTTTCGCATTGTCTTTTCTCTAACCGTTTTATTTTCATAGTACACATTACTTTTGCGTAGGTATTTAGATAAAAGCAAAATTAATGAAAAATCTTTTGAAGCTAAAAGTGAATTATATGTCATATCATTAGTCGTTAAAGCGTATACTTCGGTTATATAACCATCATATTTATTAGATATGATAATTATATTTTTTGTATAATCAAACCATATTCCATATTTTACTTTATCAATTATAATTATGCCAATACATTTACTACGGTTAGATAATTTTTGAATAAAGTTGTTATGGGTGTCGTAAAATGTGCCTTCATTGGCAAAATCCCCATAATTTGTATTACTTATCATTTTACTAAATTTACTTTTAGATTTTATTTCTTTAACATTTTGTGGAATTAAAGCATTTTGGAATAATACATTTTCGCTACACCATATTTTACCTTTTGGTACAAACGGTATATTAAATGCCGGATGTAAATGATATGGATTATAGAATGATGTATTATTTCCTAATAAAAAGCATTTTACTCTATCTTCATCTCTGTCTATAGTATGATAAATAGATAGAAATAATTCAGGTTCATCCCAACCATTTATATATTGAAAACTATATTTTTCTTCTAATGTATATTCGTCAAAAATTATATTATATATATTTGGGAAGCCTTCTTTTTTTATTTTTACTGCTTCAGATAGTGCAATACAAAGCCCAATTATTGTATCATTTATTAAAATCTTATCATGAGTAAATTTAAAATCATAGGACGAAAATTCATTATGTATTACTTTATCGCAAGCTTTTTTTAAAATATAATTCTTTTTTTCATCCTGAGTTCTAACAATATATGCAAATTCTTTATTACGCTTTATACTATTATCTATAATATGTTTTAAAGTGGTATATGTTTTTCCTATTGAACGAGGACCATTTATAAAATTAAAATTTCTTTGATAGCTTAATATTTCATTTATATTCCAGTACAACATTATTTTCTCCTTATCTTATATAGAGAAAGACTATTAAATACGAACCAATAGGTAACCACCCCATACATATGTAGCAGTGTTTAAACTGTGGTTTTCTACATAATGATTGGTACATTTAGATAATAGCCTTTAAATATATTATAACACATTAATCTTTTATTGTAAATAATGTTTCTTCTAATATTACCCCGTTTTTTACTCTTTTAGGTATTAATTTCCCACTATATTTAGCAGAAGGCGAAAAATTTTCCCAACTAACATTTTTATAACAATTCTTAGGAAGCCCAGCACAAGTTATTTTCAGTTGGGTTTCTTCTTCTTCAATATAGCATTTGGCACGTAGGAATTTAGCTCTTTTAAAACTGCTTTCATGTTTCCACGCTCCAATTTTTACATTATCAATATCGAGATTATTAGGTAATTCATCACCAATTAAATGTAAACTATCAGTATCACTATATATAAATCTTTCATAATTTAATTGAGCAGATGAAATTGTTTTATGCCTAGCATAAGAGGTTATAAATACAGCAACCGGGATATAGATAGGATTTCTAAATTCCTCAGGATATGGCCTATATTTAACAACATCTTCCTCGTCAAGATACGGTTCTTTAGTTTGGATATGAGGATTTAACCCGAATTTTCCATATAAAGAATTAAGCATTAATTTAGAAATTGTTCGCATAGGTTTATTATTATTTATTGTACTTTCTCTTTTTATTTTATACCATTTATTAATATAATCTTTGAACAATTCTGTACTCCCCCTAAATTTCCACCCACTAATAAATTTTATATAGGTGATATTATAATGGCTGTAAAAAAGGTCTAAATCTATGTTTGTTAGGCATAATGTGATTATATCGTCATCACTATCTTCTAGATATTCTAGATTTCCATATATTGATGTTTTGCTTTGTAAAGTAGGGAGATGGTTTTCTTTTAATTCAAATTGAGCTTCCAGCATTTGAACATAAAGAGGATAATCTTTATCTTCATCATATTTTCCTTTAAAAAAAATGCCCTCTCCATATGGGAGTAATTCCGTCATCATTGCAGGGTATAGACTGTTCACATCTAGAACAATTCCTTCCCCTAACTCTTTATTTTTAAATTTCGGGTTTAAATATGTGTATCCTCCACGATAAGCTTCTCTAATTTCTTTGTCATAATAAGGAATAGGGAACCAATATTTAAAATTTTTAGCCCCTATAATTTGTTTATATTCGTGTAGAGCATTACTACCAGTTGTTATTTTAGTTAATCCGTTATCAAATAAATATTTTAACCCTTGTGCAACAATGGCGCAGTCTCGGTATAAATAACTTAATTCATTTTTATCGAGTTTATAACCCACAGGTCTTACTTTATTGTAATCAATTTCTCCTTTAATCATGGGTAGATTAAATGCATATGCTATTTCTTCCACTTTAAAAGGTAACACCTTTAAACTATCATAAATTCGTACACCTTTTTTATGTTTATTTCGCCCTTTAAAATTAATGTTGAGGCTATAAAATTGCCCTTTATCATTAACTAATACACTAAAGCTTTTCCCATCTAATTCGTTTGTATTTTTTATACATTTATAATTATTACGAAGGAGCCATGATATTATAAATTCACCATCGAATTTTAAATTATGAAAATAAAGTTTTGTAGTTGCATCTGGTAATAATTTGCACCATTCAATAAAATCTTCAATAGATAGCCCATAATAAAAATCGTTTAGATTATATATATTACATGCGCCAAATGCCCAAACACGACAATCAGATTTATTTGTGGTTGTTTCAAAATCGCATGAATAATATGTCATAAACTAAATCTATCTAATTGGGCATTAATTGTATTTATTTTTTCGTCCTTTTCAACTAAACTATAGATATAGTGTATATCCATTGAAGGATTTTCATAATAGAATTTTATTAATTCATCGGCGCTCATATTTTTTATTCGGTTATATGTTTCTTTATAGTTATCTCCACCGCGTAGCTTATTTTGCATTGCCTTTAAATAATTTTTTTTAAATTGCTCGTTTCTATCGCTATAATAATTGGCCCTACTCCTTTTAATGATAGCTCTCCGTAATTTATTAAATCCCTTTTGTGTAAAATATTCTGGATGAAATTCGCGTTCAATTAAGTTATTTTCTTGTATAGTCCCCATAGTACCTGTTTCAGGCGAAATATTATATTTACTTCTTTCTTTACGCGTGATTAAATTTGCGCGTCTATTGAGGATTGAAAGTTCGCGTAATTCATAATCAGTAGTCTTTACACCGCCACTAGTTGTTACATATTTTAAATCTTTTTTATTTAAAAATCTATTAATTCTATTCATTAATAAATTATATTCCCGTCTCGTAGTAATATTTTTTCTTTCTATTTTTGTGTTAAGTGCAGGCGGTAAAAATTCTTTAAATTCAGGGTTCTTTTTAGCAATTCGCTGGCGTTTACGATTATATCTATTAATTTGCTTTTTTAAATTAGCAATATCCTTTTCACGCCATTTAATATTAGCCATAATAAATACCTCCTAGAATAAAAAAGGGAGGTAATACCTCCCCCTTATCTTAATTAAAATGGGAGTGAAAACTGTACTTCATCGTTAGGCTTAGTGCTTTCTTTTTGTGTGTTATTAGAAGCTTTATGTAGTAAATCAATGGTGTCCGCTCTTACACTTATTCGTGTCACGTTATTTTTTGTATAGGTATGCAATTCTCCACTTACTAGAATGTAGTCGCCTTTAGTTAAGTATTTAGAGTAATTAAGCAACCCTTGTTTAGATGAAATGCAGTCAAAAAATTCTGCCGACCGTGTACCGTCACTATCATTATAATTATTTTGAACAGCAACGCTAAATAATAAAATATCTTTATTCGTATTTGTTTTTCTTATCTCGGGGGCTTTTGTTAATCTACCGCAAAAAGTAAAATTATTGTACATTTTTATTCTCCTTTATTTTTATTAAATTTGTTATGTCACTATCTGATAAAGTTAATGTATATCTTAAATACTCATAACCCATATATCCAGTATGGCGCTTTAATTCCCTTATTTTTGGGGGATTAAGTGAATAAATTATATTATTTTTGATTTCATCATTTTCTTTATAGATAATTGTTATTTTATATACTTTTATATTTTTCATTTTTTGCACCTCCTTTCTTATAAAAATTATACAATTTTTCAAACTGAATGTCAATAACTTTTATATTGACATAATCATTAAATAATGCTATGATTATTATATAATAATAAAGGGAGGCTATTAAGTTGACTGTCAATGACATAATTACACTTATTTCATCTGTAGGTTTTCCGATTGTATGTTGCGGGGTTCTATTTTGGTTCATGTACAAAGTAAATAATCAACATTCTGAGGATATGCAAAGAATAACTGAAACGATTAACGAAAATACGCAGGTATTAATCAAATTAGCTGAAAGATTGGGTGAAGATATCGATGTATAACGGTATTGATGTTTCAAAGTGGCAAGGTAAAATAAATTGGAGTAAAGCAAAAAAGTATATAGATTTTGCTATTATTCGCGCAGGGTATGGAAAGGGAAACGTAGATGAATACGCTAATTACAATATAGAACAATGTGAAAAATATAAAATCCCTTACGGGCTCTATTGGTTCTCCTATGCATATAATAAGGATATGGCGGAACGTGAAGCAGACTACTTATTACGAGTGATAGGATACCATAAACCGGAATATCCTTTGTATTTTGATTTTGAATATGATAGTGTTGATTATGCTAAAAAAAATGGCGTGAATATAACTAAAACATTATTAAAATCTATGGCTACAAGTTTTTGTGAACATTTAGAAAAAAATGGATTTTATGCGGGTATATACACAAATGAAGATTATATAAAAAATAAATACCCCTCGGAGATATTTGATAGGTTCGACTTATGGTATGCGAGATATAACACAGAACCTAATAGAGATGTTAATTTATGGCAAAAATCATCGACCGGTAAAATTTCCGGTATTAATGGAAATGTAGATTTAGATGTTGCGTACATAGATTTCCCGTCACTTATGAAAGAAAAACATTTAAACGGTTGGTAAAAAATATGGCTGATTGGATAGGTGGAAATTTTTATCTTACAAGAGAACAAATGGAAATGAATGCCACTTACTGTTATGGATGGCTTAATGCAAACGGGTGGAGTTTAAACGCTATCTCTGGAATGTTTGGAAATATGCAAACTGAAAGCGGAATTAATCCGGGGATATGGGAAGATTTAAATGAGGGCAATTTAAATGGAGGATTTGGTCTTACGCAATGGACCCCTGCATCTAAATATCTGGATTGGGCGAATGAACGAGGGTTGGATTATACCCAAATGGATAGTAACTTAATGCGGATAGAATGGGAAGTTGCAGAGCATGAACAGTGGATATCAACATCAGCTTATCCAATGAGTTTTGAAGAATTTAAAACGAGTGAGGCTGACCCCTATACTTTAGGGATGACTTTTTTATATAATTATGAGCGGCCTACTGATTTAAACCAACCGTTTAGAGGTACTCAAGCTCAAGAATGGTATAAATATTTGAGCGGGGTTGACCCGCCTGACCCACCCGGGCAGTTGCATAAAATGCCATTTTATTTTTATTTGAAAAGGAGGTATATTTAATTGGTAAAGAAAAGTGAGGACATTATTTTAAAGCTAAAAGAAATTTTAGGCGATAGAAATGATGATGATGTATTAAGTGTGTATGAGGATATACAGGATAGTATTTCGACTACCGACAACACTTCAACTTATGAGGAACGCATAAGACAAATTAGTGAAGATTGGGAGACAAAATATAATGACTTAGACGATTATTGGCGCACTAAATACACAAGTAGATTTTTTACTACTCCGGACGAAGTAGTAGATAGGCATGAAGAAGATACAAAATCCGAAGAGGAATTCGTATCATTTGATGAATTATTCGATGAAAAGGAGGGTGTATAAATGCCAAAAGCACCAACAAAAACTAATTTAACAGCAAACTCGGCACAGATATTAAACGCTATTCATGACAGTGCTACAGAGACATACAGAAGTATGGTCCCAAGAGCAAACAGCGAAGATATTGCTTCTATTAAAGAGATTGGCAATATCGTAATGAATTATACAGCACTAACAAATGAATTTTTAACAGCGCTTTATAACCGCATTGCAAGGGTTATTATAACATCAAAAACATATTATAACCCGTGGGAGATATTTAAAAAGGGCCTTGTGGAATATGGCGAAAGCATAGAGGAAATTTTTGTAAATATTGCAACTCCTCATCAGTTTGACCCGTCTGTAGCTGAAACTAATTTTATGAAACGGGAAATTCCTGATGTTAGAAGTGCCTTCCACACACTTAACTATCAGAAATTCTATAAAGACACAATAAGTGACGACCAGTTAAGACAGGCATTTTTATCATGGGAAGGAATTACTGACTTAATTGCAAAGATAGTTGATAGCATGTATACCGCGGCAAATTATGATGAATACCAGACTATGAAATATTTGCTTGCAAGGTCGATTTCAAATGGATACTTTAAGCCTTATACTCTACCAGCGGATAGCGCTACAAATATTCAAGGTGTTGTATCCACAATTAAAGGCGTTTCTAATATGCTAGAGTTTTTAGGAACAGATAACAATATGGCTGGTGTTTATACGAACACTTTAAAGGACGACCAGTTTGTTATAATAGATGCTAAATTCGAGGCACGTATGGGCGTAGAAGTGCTTGCAACTTCTTTTAATATGGATAAGGCTGAATTTATGGGCCATAGAATTCTTATTGACGGATTTTCAACTTTAGATGATAATAGGCTACAAAAGTTATTTGCAGACGACCCATACACCACATATACGCCTCTTACTGAGGATGAAAAAACTGCATTGTCTAAAGTGCCGGCTGTAATCGTGGATAGGAATTTCTTTATGATATTTGATAATTTCTATAAGTTTACAGAAGATTATAACGGTGAAGGGTTATATTGGCAGTATTGGTATCAAGTATGGAAAACATTCTCTGTATCACCTTTTGCAAACGCTGTATTGTTTGTAGATGCTGACCCGACGGTAACGGCTGTAACTGTTTCACCCTCTGCCGCAACTGTAACACAGGGACAGGGTATTCAGTTATCCGCTACTGTAACAGGTACGAATTTCCCGCCTAAAGGCGTGACATGGAAAAGCAATGTATCAACTACAACCGTTGATGCTAACGGCTATGTAAGTGTTTCTACAGGAGGAACAGCGGGGCAAGTAACCATAACAGCAACATCTGTTTATGACCCTGAAAAGAGCGGAACCGCTACAATTACAACCGTTGCGCCTACCGAGTAAAATGTCTAGGAGGTAATAAAATGGTTATTGAACCAAACACAACTATAAGAGTGTTGCATGATGTACCATTAGATAATACATACAATGATACGATATATTTTTCAAGTTTAAGTGCACAACTTTCGTTTTTCAATTCTAAAACAAAGTTTAGCTTAAACGATTATACATACCAGCGGAATGACGAAGCTTTAATGATTGGCATTAATTCCGAAAAACTTTATGATTGTAACTATATAATGTATCAAAATACTGCTTTTGGGAATAAATGGTTTTATGCTTTTATTACCTCCGTTACATATGTAAATAACGATACTTCACGAATTACTTTCGAAATAGATGATATTCAGACATGGTTTTTTGATTTCACTTTAAAAGAATGTTTTGTAGAACGGGAACACAGCGCTACAGACGTAAGAGGTGAAAACCTTGTTCTTGAGAATATCGATTTTGGTCCGGTTATTTGCTATGATAGTGTAAGAACTTCATGGTTTAATAATTGGACTATGGTTATCGCTTATGCTGAAAATGATGAGTTAAATTGGCACCCGATTGTTACAGGTTTACCCTCACCTATCACTTATAGAACCGCTCAAGTAAATAATCCGACTGAAATAGAAAATGCTATTAAAGAATTATGGGGGCTAAAAATTGATAGTATTATAAGTATTTTTCTTATGCCAACATCTTTTGTTTTTGTTGCAGACCCCACTGTCCCGAGTAAATCATTTATTCTTAGCGGGCAAAATAATATTGGGGGCAATTACACTCCTAGAAATAAAAAACTTTTATGCTATCCATATAATTTTATTGGCGTAACAGTAGACGGTAAAAGTGCCGTATATCGGTATGAATGGTTTGAAGACTATGATAATTGCACTTTCGATATAGACGGAGTTGTTAATTGTAATGCTGAGATTTCTGCTACTCCTTTAAATTATAATGGATTTGATAAAAATATAAGTGAAAAAATATCAATGACATCATTTCCACAACTTCCTTATTCATTAGACTATTATAGGGCATGGTTGGCACAAAATGGTGCTTCTTCATTAGTTGGTTACGCGGGCAGTCTTGTTTCCATTGGTGTAGGGATGTCAACCGGGAACCCTATTGGGACTATAGGGGGAATATTAGGATTAGCTTCATCAGTTGCGAATGAGTTAGAGGCCTTTAACGCACCAAATCAAGGCCGTGGAACAAGCGCAGGCTCCGATATTGATGTTGCTCTAAAATTAAAAGATTTTTATTTTAAGCGTATGCAAATTACAGTTGAATATGCTAAAATATTAGATGATTATTTTGATAAATACGGTTACCAAACAGACCGTGTAAAAGTCCCGAACACACATTCAAGGCCCCAATGGAATTATGTAAAAACAAGAGATTGTTCAATTACTGGTTCTATCCCAGTTGATGCAATGGCTCATATTAAGTCTATACATAATAATGGGGTAACTTATTGGAAAAATGGAAATAATGTCGGGAATTATTCATTAAATAACCAACCGTAAAAAGGAGGGTAATATGAAAAGAAAATATGATAGGTGGGACAGCGCCATAAAAAATAATAGAACATATGACTATTATTTTTATCGATTAAGAGATTTGGCGATTAGCCGATATAAATGGCATAATTTGCCGGATAGTGTGGATGAAAGATTTTTAGAATTATGTCTATTTGACAAAGGAATGTGCGTATTTTTTAAAGATGAAGTTTTAAATTATCTATGTTTAAATGTTGCTATTTCCGGACAGTTAAATGTATATAATTTGCCTACTAAACGGCGGGCCTATGCAACTACAGGTTATAATAAAAACCTAAATTATGATGATAGTGTCATTATCTTTAATAACTTTTCACACACTCCTAGTATTGCAGATATTCATTATTTTTGTGATAAGCTATATTTAATAGATAGGACAATAGATATTAATACTAATGCACAAAAAACGCCTATTCTATTATTATGTAATGAAAAACAAAGACTTTCATTAAAAAACTTTTATATGAAATATGACGGGAACGAACCGTTTATTTTTGGTGATAAAGCATTTAGCGATTTTAATGAAATTAAGGCTTTAAATACAGAAGCAAAATTCAACGCATTAGATTTGTATGAATTGAAAAAAAGATATTGGAACGAAGCTTTAACATATTGCGGAATAGATAATCTAACGGTAGATAAACAAGAACGTGTAATCAGTGATGAAGTACAATCTTCAATGGGTGATGTAGTTGCCCAAAGATATGTGGGCTTAAGCGCAAGACAACAGGCGGCTGAACAAATAAATAGAATGTTTGATTTAGATATATCTGTCACAATGCGTTCTTCAAATTCATATCAAAATGACACGGAGGTTATTGAAGATGAGCAAGTATACGTCTGAGATAAGATTTATCTGTGAAAGTAAAATAGGCCTTTCATCATCATTAGGATATAATTCTGTAAATGATATTGTGAAACAAGCGGCACCAATTATTTTTAATTTTGACTTTCCTATATTTGATGAAACATACCGCACGCCTTTAGAGATAAAAATATTAAAGCATTTTTATACTAGGGAAATAGGGTTCGAAACTTTTGGATTGTTTCAATTAAATTTAGATACACTTTTAAATGAATTAATGCCGTATTATAACGAATTATATAAAAGCGCTTTATATGAATTTAACCCTCTTTATAACGTAGATATAATCACTGAACATGTTCTTGAATATAAAGGAAAACAAAATAGTGACAGCTCTACAACTGAAAATTTAAAAAACACTGAAACAAATGGGGGCAAAATAACAAATACCACTAATGGAAATAGTAACCAAAAACGTAATGAAAATAGTGTAAATACACTAGGTACTAATTCTACAGATTTATATAGCGACACGCCCCAAGGCAGTATCTCTAATTTAGAAAGTAATCGTTATTTAACTAACGCTAGAAAAATAACAAATGGTGGTAGTAACGAAAACGATGTTAATATAACAGATGATATAACTACCAATAACCAAAATGTTGAAAATAGAGACACTATATCAACAAGCGTGGGGAATAATAACACACAAACGATTGGCCTAAATTCTATTGATAATTTAGAAAAATATATAGAACACGTCAAAGGAAAACAGGGCGAAAGCTCTTTTGCTACCTTAATTAATGAATTTAGAAGTATGCTTATAAATGTTGATAAACTTCTAATTGATGAGCTTGAACCACTATTTTTCACACTTTGGTAAAGGAGGCAACTATGAATACTTTTAAACCGGTTGAATATGTAAAAGGATGGTGCTATCATGTACTACCTCTTGTATATGATGATAGTCTTTCATATGAAGAACAGATATGTAAATTAACAAATGCAGTTAATCAATGCATTACAAATATAAACAATCTACCTGAAATTGTGGAAGAAGCTGTAAGAGAATTTGTTGAAACTCAAGGGTTAGAAAACATTGTACGAGATGTGTTTGCTGAACTTGTTTTTATTAACGTAAAAAATCCTCCTGAGGATATGACACCCGCAAAAGGCGACAGTTTAACAGACGATACGGAAGCATTACAAACATTAATAAATTATGCAGGAAAGAATAACGGAATACTATTTTTCCCCGCGGGAAATTATATGGTAAAGTCGTTAACACTTCCGAATAATGCTACATTAATGGGGTATGATAGGTATAAAACTACCCTTGTTTTAATTGGTGGAACAAATGCATCAATGTTCACCGGAAATATTTCGAATTGTACTATAGCTAATATCGGATTTAATGGAAATAGAACTGTTCAAACTTTGCATGAACCACTTTTTAATTGTACTGTGAATAATGCACTTATTTCAAATGTGTTATTGTCAAACGCAAATACATTAGGAAACTTTACTAAAGCAGATAATTCACATTCCCAATTTAGTGATATTGTTTGTAATAATTTTAATGACGCTATTTTTATAAATGGTAATTCGCCTTGTAGTATTACAAACATATTATTTACTATGGACACAGGCAGTGCTAACACTCTTATTAATATTGATACTAATAATTCAATTTATGGGATTTTTTCAAATACTACTACAAATTACGGTATAGTATGTACAGGCGTAGGAAACACAGGTACAGGCACTATATTAAACGCTAGCACTGCATTACAAAATACGCTGCCCTCAAATAATTTTAATATTATGGGTACAACACAATCCTTCAATATTACTAATAATTTATATAATGAAATTAGCGGTACCCGCGAAGAAATAACAAAAAATAATAAAATTAATAATGTTGGTGGAAACGAAACTAGCTCAATAACAGGCGATTATCAGCTAACCGCAAATAATATTTTCTTAAACCCTGCTAACCCCCTAAAATACGGAACAGTCCAAAAATTAAACGAAAATTTTAATTATGTAGAGGCTCAGGACAAAAATAACAACCCGTATAAAATTTTAGTTGAAGGAGAAAACATAGAGCCCATACAATCAAAATCTTCTATGAGTGGAGAGCTTGTAACATCACGTGTCGGAAGATTTCTATTAAAAAATAATAATTACACTAGTGATGAAGGTAATACTTTAAATTTTGCTTATGCTCAGGGTTCTGTTATAATAGAAAGTACTAATAGAATAATTATTGCATATATTCCCTATAATACTGCTAACTTTCAATTATCTAATGACCTTATGCTAAGAGAATATTCTCTTTCTAATGGTAACTTAATTAGAGAAGCTATAATATCAAACGGCGGTCATGGAAACGGTATAGGATATAACCCAAATAATAACACATTATATATTGCTCAATGCTTTATGTATACATCAAAAGGCGTTAGCAACAAATCTAATGTAATCGTTACAGTGGATTATAATACCTTTACAAAAACTGGAGAATTTACGGTTAATAATCCAAGTGGTAGTGGCTGGGGTTATGCTACATATGATATAGAAACAGAAAAATTATATGTTGGTGGGACCCGTGCTGTGTATGAGGTTAATCCTACTAATGGAAGTATCATAGCATCATATAATATAGATTTCCCAATAGAAAGCGGGTCATTTACAGGGCAATCTGCTTATATGCGAAATAATATATTATATCAAGTAATTAGTAGCCCTGAAATGTTAATTGTAAATGACATTAACAACGGATTTATAAATACATATAATATGCCGTATTTTGGGCAACGCATATATCCGTGGGGTGAAAATGAAAGTTTATCTGTATTATCAGACGGCACAATATATATCACGACTTGTATGGATGGTGGACCAAATCCGGACAATGAAATTGTTCAAATATTCAAAACTAATTTGAATTATTCTGTCCCTCAAGAACAGCCTTACTACGGCACTCCTCTATTCTATAGTGATATTTATATTAATAATAATGTGAATAGTTTTAACCCCGACGGATCTGAGGATAACCCATTTAACAGCACCGAAGAAATGTTGCAAGTACTTAGAAGTAATCTATATTACAAAGATATAGTTAATATAAGATTTACACAGGGTACTTATGGGCAACTTCGAATATATAAGATGAATAACTTAGATATTCAGTGCGCTAATTCGACTTTCTCAATTGTGCAAGTAAGTAGAAGCTCAAATATATATATTCGAAAAGCATTGTTAGATAAATCTTTAACCACATATGCTAATAGTTGTTGTTCTGTATATCATTCTATAGTTTCACTAATAGATTGTTATGTAAAAGAAAATTCTGTCATAAATTCTTTAAGTGACGGACTATTCTATTTTGAAACATCAACTATAACATGGCAGGGTGGAATATCTCCCGACAGCGGATATGTTGATGCAGCAGACTATGATGGGAATGTGTTCATTACGTTAAAAGAAACAATCTTTAATAATAGTTATAGATTAAGAAACATTAAATTGCTTAATTCAGTTAATATGTACGGCGGAGTATACCCTCTATTTGTGGGAACGGTTAACCCTACAGGAAGCGGTAAATATAATAGCTTTGTAGGTAAAACAATACAATTATCGTCGTTAACCAATAACTTCTTTTTCATTACATTCGGAATAGAAACAACCTCAGGCCGTGAAACTGCTTATAAGTTTTTCATTGATGACTTTTCAAGTGCATCAACAACATACTTTATTAGAGACTTTAATATGGCCGATAGCATTTCATCATCGTCTGGCGGTTTACAAATGTATGAATTAAGTATGCAAATGACCCCCACAGGTTTTAATTATAATTGGATACATAATATAAACTTAACAATTAGCGGAAGTACAGTAAATGCACAGATACCAAACCCACAGCCAACGAATACATGGGCATTAAAATATATTTATTTATCTAACTTCTAAAAATAAGGGGGTCTAAGCCCTCTTATTTTTATCCAGCAAACCTATAATAAGAAACAATGCAACTATAATTAAAGCTTCCATAATTATTCAATAGATTTTATTTCAATCACTATACTATTTTTATGATTGCGTAAATTAATAGTAAAATCATGTTTCATATAAAATAATTCTACTAATTTCGCACTATCAATACTAATAACTGCCCTTTCTAACGAAATATCTAGTAAATTATATGGAATATCAAAATTAGCCAAAGTATTCGTTACAGAAGTTAATGCTTTATCAATTCCCATTATATTCACCTCACTTTTATCCCTATTGTAATTTTATCACGACAAATATACAATTTTAAACCACAATTAATTTTAAGTGTATATAAGTCTTGTATATTTCCATCTAAAATAGTAAAATATACGGTATCCATTTGTACACCCCCTAATTCGTATTGAATGTGTAACTGGTTCATATTATTCATTAAATCATTTAATATCCTCGCGACGGTCATTATTCTCTATTGCCTCCATAACATATAAGTCCATTAATTTTAAATCTAATCCACCCTTTAATTGGCTATATAAATCAATAATTTGTTGTAGTTTTTTACTTATCGCCTCCATTTCACCAATACATAATTTTGAAGTTTTTATGCAATAATAAATGTGCGTTACATTCCTTATCATCATTTCTAAGTTTTCATCAATTTTATCGAAATTCATATAATTAACCCCCCTTATATTTATTTAATCCTTTTCTCCCTAAACATCTTTTGATTTTAACCTTTCTTTCCATCGTTTCATTTTTCTTTTTGCAAAATATTGTTATTTAATATTTTATACTTCATAATCTTTAACTCCTTTCTTAAGTATACTCAGTATAACACCTGTCTCTTA
>OJPK01000602.1_pt1 | contig 15466 bp, 16 predicted proteins | sample 1598491 | NCBI WGS metagenome assembly OJPK01 (sample SAMN03922487, study PRJEB24848) | human gut metagenome | isolation source: stool sample | host: Homo sapiens | place: Germany | collected 2011-05 | reverse complement strand
GGCTGGTGGAGCTGAAGCGTGGTGCAATCACGCTACGGGATAAGAACAGACTAAATCACTTAAAATAATGTGACTTTGTTACAGAACGGAATCATAATTCTGATATAATGAAAGCAGAAAAACTGAAAGGAGCATTGACCATGAAAGAATCGAAATACGCAGGAACTCAAACCGAAAAAAACCTGATAGCTGCCTTTGCCGGTGAGTCCGAGGCGCGCAACAAGTACACCTATTTTGCATCCAAGGCCAAGAAGGAAGGCTACGAGCAAATCGCGGCACTGTTCCTCAAAACCGCTGATAATGAGAAGGAACACGCCAAGCTGTGGTTCAAAGAGCTGAACGGCATTGGCGACACCGCCGAAAACCTTCTCTCCGCCGCTGAGGGCGAGAACTACGAGTGGACGGATATGTACGACGGCTTTGCCAAAACTGCCGATGAGGAAGGTTTCCATGAGCTGGCGCAGCGTTTCCGCCTGGTCGCCGCCATTGAAAAGCACCACGAGGAGCGCTACCGTGCCCTGCTGCACAATGTGGAGATGGCGGAGGTCTTCGCCAAGAGCGAGGTCAAGGTGTGGGAGTGCCGCAACTGCGGTCACATTGTGATCGGTGAGAAAGCGCCGGAGGTCTGCCCTGCCTGCAACCATCCCCAGAGCTATTTTGAAATTCACGCAGAAAACTATTAAAGTAAAGAAAAGGAGAATTATCATGGATCAGAAGTTTTACATTTGCAAGCGTTGCGGTAACATCATTGCCAAAGTTAAGGACGTAGGCGTCCCTGTCGTCTGCTGCGGCGAGCCGATGAGCGAGCTCGTTCCCGGCACCACCGACGCCGCCGTGGAGAAGCACGTCCCTGTCTGGACGGTGGAAAACGGCATCGTCCATGTCAAGGTCGGCTCCGTGGAGCACCCCATGCTGCCGGAGCACTACATCGAATGGGTATCTCTCCAGACCAAGCAGGGCAATCAGCGTAAGGAACTGCATCCCGGCGAAAAGCCGGAGGTCTGCTTCGCGCTCTGCGAGGGCGATGAGGTCGAGGCGGTCTACGCCTACTGCAACCTCCACAGTCTGTGGAAAGCGTAATTCATCTTTCAAAAATCCGGTGCTTTTTTGAGCACCGGATTTTTTTTATCAACGTGACCTCGTCACAGAAAAATGCTTTGTCCTGCGGTATGATATAGCCACAATCAATAAACAAGAAAGATGTGGCGAACATAAAAATCAAGCTCAATCCCGATCAGGAGATTGTCAATACCATCCGAGAAGTGACCGGAGAAGAGGAGAGAATCGAAATGGAGATCAGGAAACGAAACGGGGAGTCTGTTCCCTTTCAACAGGAGAAAATTTTCAACGCCATGAAAAAGGCGTTTGACGGACAGGGCAGGGAGATCGGGAGCAGAGAGCTGGATGAGATCCTCGCCGCCGTTCTCGACAATCTCTCCGTCACAGTGCCGCTCACCGTGGAACGTGTGCAGGACGAGGTGGAGCGAACGCTCATGGAGCGCGGACACTATGAGGTGGCCAAGGCGTACATCCTCTACCGCGAAAAGCGGTCTGCGCTGCGCCGTGTCCGGCATACCATCGCGCGGACGGTTGGGGATGACTCGCTTGACGAGGTGCTTCGCCGCATCCAGATGGATTTTACCGAGGAAGTCTACTCCCTCGCGGCGCTTCAAATGAAGTTTGAGAGTTTCTGTCGCCCGGGCATGACGGAGGATGAGCGGGTTGAGGCACTGACTAAGGCGGCGGTAGAGCTGACTACGGCAGAGGCACCCAAGTGGGAGTTCATCGCGGCGCGGCTTCTGAACCACTCCTTTCGCTGTCACAACGCACAGGAATGGGAGGGGCGCGGCGTCGGCGACCTCTATGGCAAGCTTCGCTATCTGACGGATAAGGGACTCTACGGTGACTATATCCTTGCCCACTATACCCACGAGGAGATTACCATGGCGGAGGACTTTCTCTGCCCGGAACGGGACGAGCTGTTCACCTACTCCGGCCTTGACCTGCTGCTCAAACGCTATGTGATCCAGTCACGCAGCCGCGTGCCGCTGGAAACACCGCAGGAGATGTTTTTGGGTATCGCGCTGCATCTTGCTATGAACGAAGGCTCTGACCGCATGGGGTGGGTAAAGCGCTTTTACGATATGCTCAGCCGTATGGAGGTCACGATGGCGACACCTACCATGTCTAACGCGCGAAAGCCCTACCATCAGCTTTCAAGCTGCTTTGTGGACACTGTGCCGGACAGTCTGGACGGCATCTACCGCTCGCTGGACAACTTCGCAAAGGTCTCTAAATTCGGCGGTGGAATGGGGATGTACTTCGGTAAGGTGCGCGCTGCAGGCAGCACCATCCGCGGCTTTCAAGGGGCGGCGGGTGGTGTTATCCGCTGGATTCGGCTGGTCAACGACACCGCCGTGGCGGTGGATCAGTTGGGGATGCGGCAGGGCGCTGTGGCGGTTTACTTAGACGCATGGCACCGGGATCTACCGGAATTCCTTCAACTGCGCACTAACAATGGCGATGACCGCATGAAGGCGCATGATGTGTTTCCCACCGTGTGCTATCCGGATCTCTTCTGGCGACTGGCGGAGGAGAACATAGACGCGCCGTGGCATCTCATGTGTCCGCATGAGATCCTCACGGTCAAGGGCTACGCTCTGGAGGATTACTGGGGTACGGAATGGGAGAAGCGGTATCTGGACTGCGTCAATGACCCGCGCATCGAAAAGCGCAGCGTCACCGTCAAGGACATCGTGCGGCTGGTGCTTCGCTCGGCAGTGGAGACCGGCACGCCCTTCGCCTTCAACCGTGACAGCGTAAATCGTATGAACCCAAACGGCCACACGGGAATGATCTATTGCTCCAATCTCTGCACGGAGATCGCACAGAACATGGCGCCCATCGAGCATATCAGCACTGAGGTGCACACGGAGAACGGCGACACAGTGGTGGTGACGGCCACACGCCCCGGTGAGTTTGTGGTCTGCAATCTGGCGAGTCTGTCTCTCGGTAATCTGCCGGTGGAGGACGAGGCCTATATGGAACGCACGGTGGAAACGGCCATCCGCGCACTGGATAATGTGATCGACCTCAACTTCTACCCGTTGGAATACGCGCGGCTTACCAATCAGAAGTACCGCAGCATCGGTCTGGGCGTCAGCGGCTACCACCACATGCTGGCAAAGCGCGGCATCCGATGGGAGAGCGATGAGCACCTTGCCTTCACCGATGCGGTGTTCGAGCACATCAACTACGCCGCCGTCAAGGCGGACGCAGCACTGGCACGGGAAAAGGGTCGTTACGCACTCTTTGAGGGCAGCGACTGGCAGACGGGCGCGTATTTTGAAAAGCGGGGTTATACCTCCGAAAAGTGGCGGGCGCTTGCGAAAACGGTGGCGGTGCAGGGAATGCGCAACGCCTATCTGCTGGCGGTCGCACCGACCTCCAGCACATCTATCCTCTCCGGCACGTCGGCGGGCATCGATCCAATTATGAAGAAATTCTTCTTAGAGGAGAAAAAGGGCAGCATGCTGCCCCGCGTTGCCCCGGAGCTTTCTATGGATACATGGTGGTACTATAAGGCGGCGCATTTGATCGACCAAAGCTGGTCGGTGCGCGCCGCGGGCCTTCGCCAGAGACATATTGACCAGGCGCAGAGCATGAATCTCTATATCACCAATGACTATTCCATGCGTCAGGTGCTCAGACTGTATTTAGAGGCGTGGAGGGTCGGCGTCAAGACCATTTACTATGTCCGCAGCAAGGCCCTTGAGGTCGAGGACTGCGAAAGCTGCTCGTCATAAGGAGGATAGCATGACGGAACTGAAGAAAAAGCCCCTCTTTAACCCGGAGGGCAACCTTGATGTGCGCCTGCGGCGCATGATCGGCGGCAATACCACCAACCTCAACGACTTCAACAATATGAAGTACGCTTGGGTCAGCGACTGGTACCGGCAGGCCATGAACAACTTTTGGATTCCTGAGGAGATCAATCTCTCGCAGGATGTGAAGGACTATCCCCGCCTGCTGTCAGCCGAGCGCAGCGCCTACGATAAAATTTTGAGTTTTCTTGTCTTTTTGGATTCCATTCAGACAGCGAACCTGCCTAATATCGGCGCCTACATTACCGCCAACGAGGTCAATCTCTGCCTGTCCATTCAGGCGTTTCAGGAGTGTGTCCACTCACAGAGCTACAGCTATATGCTCGACACCATCTGCTCTCCTGTGGAGCGCAATGACATCCTCTACCAATGGAAAACGGACGAGCATCTGCTGCGCCGCAACACCTTCATTGGGGAATGCTACAACGAGTTTCAGGAGCGGAAGGACGCTCCCACGCTGCTGCGCGTGATGATGGCGAACTATATTTTGGAGGGCATCTATTTTTACAGCGGCTTTATGTTCTTCTACAATCTCTCCCGAAACGGGAAGATGCCCGGCTCGGCGCAGGAGATCCGCTATATCAACCGCGACGAGAACACGCACTTGTGGCTGTTCCGCAATATCATCACGGAGCTGCAAAAGGAGCAGCCGGAGTTGTTCACCTCCGAGAGTGTACAAGCGCTGCGCGAGATGATGCGTGAGGGCGTGGAGCAGGAGATCGCATGGGGGCATTATGTGATCGGCGACGACATCCCGGGACTGAACCGGCAGATGATCAGCGATTACATCCGCTATCTCGGCAATCTTCGCTGGACGAGCCTTGGCTATCCGGCATTGTATCCGGGCTTTGAGAGCGAACCGGAGAGCATGGAATGGGTCAGCCAGTACGCCGACGCCAACATGGTCAAGACCGATTTCTTTGAGGCACGCAGTACCGCCTACGCCAAGAGTACCGCACTAATAGACGATTTATAAGAAAACAAAGGAAAGGAGCTGGCAAATATGGCAGCTATGAACATGAATCAGGAGCAGTTTAAGCAGTTGATCCGGGAGGAAAAGCCTGTTTTGGTGGATTTCTGGGCGCCCTGGTGCAGCTATTGCCGGAGGATCGGCCCTGCGTATGAGAAGATTGGAGAGGAATACGCGGACAGCCTTGCCGTCGGCAAGATCAATATTGACGAGGAGCCGCAGCTGGCGGGGGCCGAGGGAATCAAGGTCATCCCAACTCTGGTGCTGTTCCGGAACGGAAAGGCCGTGGGTTCCATCACCGCGCCCGGCTCAAAGGCAGAGATCGACCGTTTCATTCAGGAAGCCTTGGCGAAATAACGGAGGATTCAGATATGAACAACAATCATGTTTATGATATGATTGTGGTGGGCGGCGGACCGGGCGGCTACACCGCCGCCCTGTACGCGGCACGGGCGGGGCTGGACACCATCGTGCTGGAAAAACTGTCCGCCGGTGGGCAGATGGCCCTGACCGAGCAGATTGACAACTACCCCGGCTTTGAGAACGGGATCGACGGCTTCTCTCTGGCGGAGAAGATGCAAAAGCAGGCGGAGCGTTTTGGGGCACGCAGCGAATACGCAGAAGTCCTCCGCATGGATCTGACGGCGGTTCCCAAGCTCGTGGAGACCAGCGAGGGGATCTTCCGGGGGAAAACCGTGGTGCTGGCCACCGGTGCGGAACCCAGAACGCTGGGCGTGGCCAGAGAGTCGGAACTGGTGGGCCGGGGCGTGGCCTACTGCGCCGCCTGCGACGGGATGTTTTACAAGGGCAAAACGGTGGTCGTGGTGGGCGGCGGCAATTCCGCCGCGGCAGATGCCCTCCTTCTCAGCCGCGTGGCGAAAAAAGTGATCCTCGTCCACCGCAGAGACACCCTGCGGGCCACCAAGATCTATTACGAGCCGCTGGCACAGGCCGAAAACGTGGAATTCCGTTGGAACAGCGTCGTTTCCGCACTGCTTTCCGGGGACAGGCTGACCGGCGTCCGCCTGCGGGACACCGTCACCGGTGAGGAAAGCGTGGTGGACTGCGACGGCGTATTTGTCAGCGTGGGCCGACAGCCCGCCACGGCGCTGGCGGTGGGTCAACTGGCGCTGGACGACGGCGGCTATATCGTGGCCGGAGAGACCACGGAAACCAGTATTCCCGGCGTTTACGCCGTGGGCGATGTGCGGACGAAGCCCCTCCGTCAGGTGGTCACCGCCGTGGCGGACGGCGCGGTGGCAGTCCACATGGCGGAGAAATATATCGCGGAAAACCGATAAGGGAGGTAGATTGAAAAAGCCATGTTTAAGGTCAGGCCGGATACGACCGCAGTGGGGATGCCGACATATCTGCAAGGCAAACTGCCAGAGTGATGGCAGATAAGATAACCCATGTAAGTTCGGGAGATATGTTGTCTCTCCATATCCAGTCCACGCAACAGTGAGCAACTGAACACAAAACACAGCCACAGATGTACTCTGCGGCTGTGTTTTTATGCGTAGTATACCGCGTGACAAGCGGTTTTCTGTGATGGCGTCACATAATTTGAGAAAATCGGCGCGGCGCTGCTCCGGTTGTACGATTAGGCTCCTTGAGCTCTGCAAAGCTTTTGGAGTTCAAACAGAAAATACCCACAGCCAAAGCGGCTGTGGGTATGATCAAATCATATTGTACGAGCTGGCGCTGTCCTGCCGATCTCTACAGACCGTAGCTGCTTCTTCCATCTGCAAAACCCCGACGCTCCGTGGCTGACGGGGTTATCCGCACTTGCTAATACGCCCAAAGGGGGCTCCTTAACGCGCAGAAGGAAAGGGACGGTCAGGCTCCGGCGTTTTGAGAAGGAAATGGCTTTTGTGAAAGTCGAGTAGGCCCTCATCCCGCATTTTTCCAAGCTCCACGGACAGCCCACTGCGCTCCACACCGAGGTAATCCGCAAGCTGCTGCCTTGAAAACGGAATGTCGAACTCATAGCCCCCGCGCCGCAGTGCCTCGGCGGAAAAATAGGACATCAGCTTTGCACGCGTCGTGCGCTGGCCCATGTGGGTGAGCTTTTCGTTGAGCCGCAGGTTCTTCTCCGCTAACTCGCCCAGCAGATTGCGGATGAACCGGCTATGGTAGGAGCAGGCGGAGGGGCACACGCTCAAAACGCGCCTTATGTGTAGAAACATCACCGTCATCGTGCTCTCCGCCTCCACGCTCACATTCAGCACTGCTCCCGGCGCACAGGCAAACACATCCGCGAAGGTCTGCCCCGGCCCGGTCTTGGAGAGGATGTTGCGGTTTCCCCAGATATCCTCCTGCATAATGAGGGCGCTGCCCGCCAACACAAGACCCACCTCCTCCACCTGCTCCCCGGCGCGGAGCAGGCGTGAGCCTTTGGGGAAGGTGTTGATCCTCGCCCCAAGGCAGGAGAGCATGGTGGCAAGCTCGTCGTCGGAAATACCGGAGAAAAGCGCCGCGGCGTGGAGCGTCGGGAAAAATTCTTTCATAAAAAGTTCTCTTTCGTTGAAAATTCAACTGACTTGTTGCTTTTAGTATAGTACAATGAACGCACAAATGGTCTGCACTAAGGGCTGAATGGAGCCGCACGGAAAGGAGGCGGCGACATTTGCCCGCCTATAACATTAATATGGATGATTACTTTGATATTGACGAAGCAGTATTGGTTGAATTACCAGACTGACAACTTCCAGTTTGTCGAACAGATCCGCAACAAACAGCAGTAGTTAGGAGAACCCCATGATTTTACACATAAACAACAGTGAGTATGATTACCACACCTTGGTCAAGGTTGCGGAGATGGCAGGGCTTGCGGGTCTTGCCGGCTTTCACGAATCCGAGGACGGCTATATTGTCAGCTTTCCCGATGATGAAGCCGATTGAGCAGTAAAATGCAAAATTGAAACGCAGATGCGATGAAATTTCAAGTGAATTTCAAACAACATCTGTGGTACTACACCACAACTACACCAATTTTGGGACGTTTTCCCGAAAAGGAGCCTTACAAAGCGGTGTGGTGTAACAAGTGAATAGGCGGATTGGTGTAGTAGGTACACCGAACTCCCAAAACGAAGATACGGCAGCTATGTTGCGAAAAACAACGTAGCTGCCGCTTTTTGTTTCATATAAGGATTTTATGCTACCAATCGGCGTTCCCTGCGGTTAAATCAGCTCGTCGCTGGTGATTATAAAATGCACCTTGATTCAGCATACGCCAAAATTTACGCCAATGATTCATAGCACACGTTCCACCCAACGCAGTGCAGCGTTAAGACGTTCACTTTGCCGGTCATGATGCCCGTAGTCATCCAGCACAGTTTTGGCTCCACATGTCGCTTGCAGGGCAGTGTGGACTCGTTGGGCATAGCTATAGGCATCACACAGGCGGTTGCTGTGGCCTTCGCCCTCCCGGATACCATTTTGCAGATAAACCTGTGCGGAGTAGTTTTTGGGGACATGTTCCTCTATGAAATCGGCAACACCCGGATACCAGAACGACCCACAGAGGGAAAATACTGCAGCAAAGGCATCTGTTTCCCAGAGACTCATGGTTGCAGCCAGACCGCCCAGCGAATAGCCGCCATACGCCAGCTTTTCCGTGTCAAGGGCGTATTCGTCTATAAGCGCCGGGAGAATTTCGTTGTTCAGTTCTCGATGATATTGTCCTAGCTGCCCGCCAAAATCCGGTGCGCCCGGTCGAATAGCCGGTTCCGGCCACGGGGTATACTCTGAAAGTCTGTTATTGGGGTATACCCCCACCAACACTGCTCGTTCCGTGCGCAGATTCAACTGCTCAATCAGTTTCCCATCGTTGAGTAGGATTGCAGGATTTTTGCCTTTGCGCATTCCCTTTTCCGGGAACCGGACTCCAATTCGATGTGAACCGAGATTTAGAATTTCCATCCATAACCGCCCTTTTTTTGTCAATTATTACGCAGTGTGGGGTGCTCCCCACATAGACAAACGGTAGCATTTTGTGCTATATTAGCATTAACTAACCACTTTTGCACAAAGGAGCTCCCAATGAATCAAATATCCGCGCTTCCTAATCCGCTGGAAATTTTATTTCAGGAATACAATCAGGGTCGAATTGAGTCTGTCGGCTTCCGCAGCTTTACCCTGCACACTGGTGAGAGTAATAGCTACCGCACCCTGAAAAGTGCACTGATTGTTCCGGTGTCGGGTCGGGCCATCTTCTCATTTGAGCACGAACCCTTCATTGCCAAGCGAGGACTATTCCTGCACGGATGTCCCGACAAGACCCTGACCATTTCGGCCTTGGGCGAGCAGGATTTCCACTATATCAATATGTACTACGAAAACGACCGGCCTTTGCTGTTCTCCCACAAGCTCAAAAATCCAGAACGGACCTTTTCCATTCTAGAGCAGATCCTGAAGATCCACCCGGACGCTGACATCCGCAGCCAGTACCAGCAGGAAAAGCTGACAGAAGAGTTCTTCGCCCAGATTTTTGCAGATTTTCAGCCAGAGGAAACTTACAATGAAAGCCAAATCATGAGCATCCTGCTGGATTTCATCGCAGAGCACTACGCAGAGCCGCTGACGCTGGACGCACTGGCCGAGCAGGTCAATGAGAAAGCTGGACATGTCAGCTATCTCTTTTATAAGTATAAAAACATCCGCCCTATCGATTACCTCATCAATTATCGTGTCCGAATAGCCACTGAACTTCTGCGTTCCGGCAACTACACTGTGACACAGGCCGCTCATGAGGTCGGCTACCGAGATGCCTGTTATTTCAGCCGCATTTACAAAAAACGGATGGGCTTTCCGCCCACCCGTATTCTGCCATAACCGAAATTTTTGATTTCAGGTTCCGTTAAGATGCACTGTACATGAAGTTGTACAGGGTCTCAGCAGAATCGATGATCCGGGCACCGTAGTCCATTACGTCATCATAATCCATCTCGATGACCTTCTGGTTGGCGATGGCGGGAACCTCCTGCACGACGGCGTTGGAGGTCAGCTGCTCCACCGCATCGGCATCGGTGGAACCAAAGCGGTCTGCGCGGACGTAGACGATGATATCCGGGTTCATGGAGACCAGATTTTCCAGAGTCAGACCGTTGCCGCCCTTGTCCAGAACATTCTCAGCGTTCAGGGCATTCAGCATACAACTGCTCATCTTGGAATTGAAGGCCACGAAGGTGCCATCGGCGTAGCCAGCCATGAACAGAACCTTCAGGGGCTCTCCACTCTGGCCGCTGACCTTGTCCATCAGCGCGTCGATTCTCTCCTGCAGCTCGTCAGCGTAAGCGTTTGCAGTCTCCTGCACGTTGAAGATCTCGCCAATGTTCCGCACATCTTCTACGATGTTGTCCAGAGCCTGGTCCGTGGAAGCACTGGCCAACTCGGTATAGACGGGAATGCCCAGTTCCTGATAGGATTGGACGGTGCCAATGCTGCTTTCGGTGAACATCAGAGGACCCTTGCCAAGAATCAGATCCGGCTCCGTGGCAAGGATGGTCTCTTTGGAAACAGACTTCTTATCGCCAAGGCTGTTCAGAGATGCAATTTCATCAGCAATGTCACCCTTCAGAGCATTGTCATTATCGAACACGCCGACGATTTTATCCTTGAGCCCCAGCTTGATGAGCAACTCAGTCATGGACAGCTGTGTGGACAGCACCTTCTCCGGTGCATGGTCGTAGGTCATATCTACAGCATTCCCATCGGCATCATAGATCTGCAGGGTCAGAGGGTAGGCAGTCTCCTCAGCGGAAGAAACGGTGCTCTCGGCAACAGACGAAGCAATCTCGGAGGAGGCGGCAGCAGACGATGCCACAGAAGATGCGGTCTGACCACAGCCAGTGGTCAGCATGACGGCTGCCAGTGCCGCGGCAGCAACACTCAGGGGTTTCTTTTTCATAAAGGTTCCTCTTTCTGCGGGGTACTCCCGCGTTTTTGTTATAGATATTGAATCATCAGTTTTCCGTTGACCGGGCTGGGGTACACACAGGCTTCTACATCAAAGATTCGGCGCAGATTTTCGGGGGTCATCACCGCTTGAGGCTGGCCCTGCGTTACAATTTCGCCTTGTTTCATCAGATAGAGGTGGTCGCAGAATTGTGCTGCAAGGCTCAGATCATGCAGAGCAGCCAGAACCGTAACGTGCAGTTCCTTGATGATTGAAAGAATCTCCAGCCGATAACGGATATCCAGATGATTTGTCGGCTCGTCGAGAATCAGGATCTTGGGCGACTGGGTCAGCGCGCGGGCCAGAACCACCCGCTGCTTTTCACCGCCCGAAAGGGACTGGAAGTTCCGGTCGCGGTAGCTTTTCATGCCTACCTTGTCCAGTGCATCCAAAGCTATCTCGTAGTCCCTCTCCCGTTCTTGCTCCAGCAGGGAATGGAAGGGATACCGCCCCATCAGGGCGATGTCCAGCACGGTATAGTCAAAATTGATCTGGTTGAATTGGCCCATCACCGCCATGTTCCGCGCCAGCTTTTTGTCGGAAAAATGTGTGATGTCCTTGTCGTCCAGACGAACGATGCCGCTGTCCATTTTTTGTGTGCGATAGATAGAGCGGAGCAGAGTGGTCTTGCCGCTGCCGTTGGCACCCAGCAGGGCTGAGAATTTCAGGTCCGGCACCTCAATGGAGAGATTCCGAACGATGGTGGTTCCAGCAATCGAAACGCTGACGTTTTTTGCATCCAGTTTCATTCAATTGCCTCCGAATCCATACTTTTTACGCACCATCACATAGACGAAGAACGGCGCACCCACCAAGGCAGTGAAAATGCCCACAGGCAGCTCGGTGTTGGGAATCAGACTGCGGGCGATGGCATCTACCCAAAGCATGAACAGTCCGCCGGATAATGCTGCAATGGGCAGTAGTTTTCGGTGTGCTGTGCCTGCAATGGCGCGGGAAACGTGCGGGATAATAAGCCCTACAAAGCCAATCGTGCCGCAGACCGATACCAATGCACCAGTCAGCACGGAGAGCACCAGCAGATAAACCAACCGACACCGAAAGGTGTTGATGCCAATGGTGGAAGCTGCTTCCTCACCAAACATCAGACCATCGAGTGTCTGGGCCTGCGTCCGAAAAAAGACTGCTGCTGCCAGTACGATCAGTGCAATGGGGCCGATATTTTTCCATCCGGCGCGGGTCAGCGAACCCATCGTCCAGAACTTAATGGACATCATACCGTCAGAATCACCTGCTACTGCAATGATAAAGTTGGAAAATGCGGTCAGTAGCGCATTGACGATCATGCCAGAGAGAATCAGCTTGACCGAGGTGGTTTTACCGTCCGCCGAGGAGAGGGTCAATACGAGAAAGCAGGCACTGCCAGCTCCTACAAAGGCCCAGAAGCCGGAAATCACGCCCAGCCCCAGAAAGAGCGAACCCAGTGGCTCCCAGCGTTGCACCTGCCGACACGCCAAGGATGTATGGGTCTGCCATTGGGTTTTGGACAACGGCCTGCATCACACAGCCGCAGAGGGCTAGACCGCTTCCGGCCAGAAAGCCCAGAATAATGCGAGGCATCCGGATTTGCCAGACAATCTGCTCGAAGGCAATGGACACAGGCGTGCCAGTATCTGTCCCAAACAGATGCTGAAGCAGGACGGACAAGGTATCCTGTACCGGGATTTGAACTGCGCCCATGCAAAGCGTAATGACCGCAGATACAATCGATGCTATTATCAACAAAAAGATCGTCAGCCGCGTCCTTTTCATACATGGATCATCCTCTCAGGTTGTTTGCAGTTAGCCTTGACTATCCGCCAAGTATTTTACAAGTTGTTCTTGTGTTTGTCTATGGACAATTATTTATAATATGGACGATTATTAAAAACAATCGATTGATTTATTCTTTGTCAAGAGGGCTGGCACCGTCCGGCTCTCTCTTTTTTGCCAAAGTTTCCATTACTTTTTCTTGCACTCTGCCGAAATCAGCGTATTCTCAAAACTTTTTGTTGGCACAGCTCGATTTTTGTGGTAATCTATCCCAACAATTGAATATAACATATTTTTACATATTCGCTCAGTCCCTGCGGGGATGAACACTTTGGCTTTCAGCCGTTACATAACCGACTAGCATGACCTTCCAGAAAAAGCGAAGGCAGGGCTGGTCTGTTTTGTGACGGCTTTTTTTGTTGCCGTTTTACCCGTTGCACCTTGAAAACCGCATGACCGTCTGCATGGTATACCCGGCGATGACCCTGAGAAGGAGAGCCGGAAAACGCCGCCGGAAGGGGGCAGGAAAACCATGCAGGGAGAACGGCAGAACGTTGATTTCCCAGTTGCGGAGTAAGAAAATGTGGTCAATTTGACCACATTTCCCTGCCGTAACACCAACGAAAGGACGAAATGCCTATGAGCAATTTTACCCCTGCATGGTTCAAGAAAGGCTTTTTCAACGAATCCCTGTTCTGTGACGATTTTCTGAGCACCCACCAGCTGCTTTACTCGAATGGCGCGTTTTTCACCTTTTACACCAAATTGCCGGTAATTTGTGGAGAGTTGCGTAGGGTGACGTACGGGAGCAGGAAAAAGGAAGCCGCATGGATAGGCTTATAAAGGGAAATAAAGCCATTTGTGAGCCTTCCTTGACCTGTCCCCACACAGAAAACACGCAGGCGCTTATCAAGGATTACAAAGCGCGTCTGCGTGATTTAGAAAACAATATCTGGCAGCACTAAACTGCCACTAATTCTAAGGCGGGCTTCGGCCCGCCTTTTCTTTATGCAAAATCATTTCTCTGCGGTTGCCTCTCCCGGTTTGGTCGTGATGAGCTTATATACCGCCGTGTCCTTGGGTTCCAGATTGGAGAACGGTATCATGCTGTTGCCCATCTTGATAATGCCGTGTCCCTCGCTGGCGTTACGCAGAAATTCCAGCTGCGGCTTGGACAGCCCGCACAGGCGTTCCAAGGCTTCCAGACTTTTCGATTGCCGCAGCATAATGACAAACTCGCTGTTGGAAAGCAGCGCATACGCCACGGGGTTATCCAGATAGTCCTGAATATCCTGCGAGATGCCGGTGGCGTAGGCATTGTACTTTCGGAATCTTTTCCAAGAGGAATACAGGAAATTGGAACTCATCGGGTCCTTTAACAGCACATGAATCTCATCAAAGTAGATCCATGTAGCCGCCGTGGCGTCCTTGCGGCGGTTGGTCATCACCTGCATATTGATGAACTCCAGCAGGGACATCATGGCAATCGGGCGGAGCTGGTCGCCCAGACTTTGGATATTAAAGCAAATCAGGCGGTTGTTCATATCTACATTGGTGGTGTGGGAAAACGCCTGCAGGCTGCCGTTGGCAAATACATCCAGCATCAGGGCCAGCTGCTTTGCACGGCGCAGGTCGGATTTGTTCAAATCCCGATACAAATCACCGAGCGTCGGGCAGGGCGCTGTGTAGCCGGAGGCAATCAGCGGTTTGTAAATGTTTTTGAGACTGGCAGCAACCAGGCTTCTGTCCTCCGGCTGAAGATGCCCATTCTCGCCGATCAGCTTGTCCAGCATCGACAGAACAAACTCGATTTTGGCAACATCGGGCGGCACATCGGTCTTGGGGTCGTACAGTGCTGCGAGCCGTTCCCTTTCTTTCGCTTCCCTCTCCATTCTCCGCTGCCGGAGTCGCTGTTCTTCAGCCCGTTTAATCCGGTCGAGCTGCTCCTGTGTATAATTGACTCCAAGCTCCTGCAAATCTTTAGCGGCAGTCACAGCATCCACATAAAAGCGTTCCCGGTAATGCTTGCGTTTTCGTAAAAAAGCGTTATAATTGAATCAGTTAAATCAAAGGAGGTATCAAATCATGAAATCACATAAATACTGGTCCTTGGGCGCACTTTTCTGTATGTTGGGATGCATTTATTCTGGAATCAAAAAATCTATGACTGTGCATAAATACTTTGCCTATTCTTCATTGCTTTGTATGGGCATGTCCATTTATTCCGGTCACAAACTGGTTTCTCCAAAGAAAAAAATAACTAAACCAAATAACAGTGAGAATAGTTAAACAAAAAATCGCCTTTATTCACAAAAGACGAAGTTGCTGGAGAATTTTTTCTCCAGCAACTTTCTTTATCTTTAAGCCATTGAAATACAATACTGTCCAATCAGCTTCATCCAACTATTATATTTCAATCACAAAGATGCGCAGCTTCGAATACTTTTAACTTTTTTAGAAGAAATTTGAAAAATTCTGCGAAAATTTCCGGGAACGTGTTCTCTTATACTATAGGAGGGTTAAAAGCCTCCGAAAAAGAGAATAGCGTCCTCTGTTTGTACCGCATTGGGGAAGCAGCGCCACGACCGGAAATTCGCGAGCGTGCCAAGGTGCGAGAAAACATACTGCACTGGCCGTAACGCCATTGTAGGGCACAGCGCCGGGAAAGGTTGCCTGTCTGGAATTGCAGGGGGAGAAAAACGCACAGCTATAACAACAGATCGTGCCGTGGAAAGATTGCTTCTCTTTCCACGGTATTTTTGTATCGTTATAGAATGACGTTTACCCAAATTTCAAACAGACAGAGGTGTTTTATATGGGATATTCGCGTAAAGACGTTGAGAAATCAAAGATGAATGCTAAGAAGTTTGTCCGGTATCAAGA
>OJPK01000597.1_pt1 | contig 15604 bp, 9 predicted proteins | sample 1598491 | NCBI WGS metagenome assembly OJPK01 (sample SAMN03922487, study PRJEB24848) | human gut metagenome | isolation source: stool sample | host: Homo sapiens | place: Germany | collected 2011-05 | reverse complement strand
CATGTAGATGCTCGTTTGGACGCTTCTATTTTGAATTTAGATCTTAAAAAGGAGAATCAGCGCATTGATAAAACATATCCTAAATTTGCAGAATGGGCAAAAACGCGCGATCCGCAAATAAAATGGTGGAAATAGTTGGAGTGCATTGGAATAATCGACTATCTTTGAGGGTGAAAAATTAAGAATAGTACTGATGTAAAATATTGTTTGTTTTGTTTGTGTTAAAAAAAGTGTGGTTTCGGGAGAAAGTGTGCTTTGTTAAAAGGAGGATTAAGTATTTAATCCTCCTTTTTAATGAATAACATCAATCTTTTATAGAAAGGATGTTTGGTAAGGGTGGAGGCATCTCCTAATATAACAAGCTTCATTCGTGCCCTTGTAATCGCTACATTCATTCTTCGCAAATCATTCAGGAATCCAATCTGTCCATCCTCGTTGGCACGTACAAGACTGATGAAAATGACATCTCGCTCCTGTCCCTGAAAACCGTCTACCGTGTTTACGGTGATGAGGCTGCGGAAAGGACGTAAAAAGCTGCTCCCTTTGATCTTTCCCCTCAAATATTGCACTTGCGCCTTGTAGGGTGAAATCAGACCGAAATCAATTCTTTCATCCAGTATCCGTTCTTTGCCGATACGTTCGATGTAAGTTTCCAGTTCTTGCAGTAGTAGGTTGGCTTCCTGCTTATTGATGCGTCCGAAACTTTCGCCTACAAAGTCTTCGTGAAAGTCCATCTCTGAAGTGTCGATCCAGTTCATGGGAGTGTCGAAATCAAGAATCCCCCGATAGCGTACTTCCGGAGCAGCTTCCAGTTCTCCATGATAAAACCAGTCAGAGGGAAACTGCATGATGGCTTCATGCATTCTGTACTGTACTTTTAATAGAGAGACCGCGGAAGGTTTTTGCTGAACTACTTTTTCCATTAATGTATGATCCAATCCTCCACAGGAGGCTTCTATACATTTGATAGTCGGCGGAAGTTGACAATGATCTCCTGCAAGGATGACCCGGTCTGCTTTGCGGATAGCAATCCAGCAGGCAGCTTCGAGGGCTTGTGCAGCTTCGTCAATGAATAAAGTCGAAAAACGACGTCCGTTGAGCAGGCGGTGGTTGCTGCTGACTAGGGTAGAAGCAATCACGCGGGCACTGTCGAAAAGATCGGCATTGATTTGTATTTCCAACTCCGTGGCGCGGTCGCGGAGACGACTCATGCGATTACGCATTCCTTCCCGTTCAGAATAACTACCCCGGCGCATCCGGCTACCCATTTCGCGGATAGATTTATGGATTCCCCAAAGCTCCGGGTAGGCAGGATGACTTTCAAACCGGCGTTCATAGGTGGATGAAAGCATTTTGTCATTGACCCGGGTTGGATTTCCAATGCGGAGCACGGGGACTCCCCGATCTACCAGTTTCTCACAAATCCAGTCGACAGCCGTGTTGCTTTGTGCACAGACAAGCACTTGTGGTTCCCGGTGTAACGTTTCGTAAATCGCTTCGACAAGAGTCGTTGTCTTTCCGGTTCCCGGAGGACCGTGAACAATAGATACATCACGCGTACATAGCACCTTGTTGACTGCTGTTTCCTGTGTACTGTTCAGCCATGGGAAGCGGACAGGATATAATTCGCGGAATCCCGGCTTTTGGGTACCCAACAAAATGTCACGCAGTTCCGCCAGGCGGTTGTCCTTGGCACGTATCGTGTCTTCCAGTGCCTCGAACATGGCCCGGTACGATGTTTCGTCAAAATAAAGTTGTACCCCCAGTATACCGTCAGTTTGCAGTTCCGCTAAAGCTCCCGCTCCGGGGAGTACAACGACCATTCGTTCTTCGTCGGCAAAGCTGACGGTAGCGATGAAATCCATATACTTCACTTTTCCTTCGAATGACTGGTGGAAAAAGCAAACAGGGCGGCCGAACTCAAAGGAATGCTCTATTTCTTTATTTTCGGTCCGTGTAATATCTATTACAAGCTGATTCAGCGAATTGTAGTAACTTCGGCCAAGAGAGACAGGATACCAGCAGAGACCGCGCTTCACTTTACGGGCAACGCCCATTGTTTCGGTCTGCCGCTTAAATTCTTCCTTCTCATATTCATACTCCATCCGCAGGAGGAGTTGCTGTTGCTGAAGATCTATAATGGGACTTTTCGGATTATTACTCATAATAGGCGCAAAGGTAACAAATCTTCGTTCCGGGTAGAAAAAATATTTCATTTTGTTAAACATTACTCGAACGCCGTTCGTTATTTTAATAGATAGACTAAAAAAACAAAAAGCAATATGGTATATGATGTGACTATGTTAGAAGCTTTCTACGCTGCTTATAAAGGAAAGGTAGAACACGTACGGGCTATACTGAAACGCCCTTTGACGTTGGCCGAGAAAATTTTGTATGCTCATCTGTATGATGTAGCCGATTTGAAAGATTACAAACGGGGGGAGGATTATGTGAATTTCCGTCCCGACCGTGTGGCTATGCAGGATGCAACTGCGCAGATGGCTTTGCTTCAATTTATGAATGCAGGTAAGGATCAGGTGGCTGTGCCTTCGACAGTGCATTGCGATCACTTGATACAGGCGTATAAAGGTGCAAAGGCGGATATTGCTACGGCAAGACTGACTAATGAAGAAGTATACGATTTCCTCCGTGATGTATCTTCCCGTTATGGCATTGGCTTCTGGAAACCGGGAGCAGGAATTATCCATCAGGTAGTGCTCGAAAACTATGCTTTCCCCGGTGGTATGATGGTGGGAACAGACTCTCATACGCCTAATGCAGGCGGACTGGGCATGGTGGCTATCGGTGTTGGTGGCGCGGATGCCGTGGATGTGATGACAGGAATGGAATGGGAGCTGAAAATGCCGAAGATTATCGGTGTTCGTCTGACCGGAAAACTAAGCGGTTGGACCTCTCCGAAAGATGTAATCCTGAAATTGGCCGGCATCCTTACCGTAAAAGGAGGAACGAATGCTATTATCGAATATTTTGGTCCCGGAACCGAATCCCTTTCTGCTACCGGGAAAGCTACCATTTGCAATATGGGTGCCGAAGTTGGAGCTACTACCTCTTTATTCCCGTTTGACGGACGCATGGCTACTTATTTGAGAGCTACCGGAAGAGATTGTGTAGTCGATTGGGCTGAATCTGTTGGTGCAGACCTTCGTGCAGACGACATTGTGACCGACGAACCATCCAACTATTACGACCGTGTGATTGAAATTGACTTGTCAGAACTCGAACCTTATATAAACGGGCCGTTTACACCGGATGCCGCTACTCCCATCTCTGAATTTGCAGAAAAAGTGTTATTGAACGGCTATCCCCGTAAAATGGAGGTGGGCTTGATAGGTTCATGTACCAATTCTTCTTATCAGGATTTGAGCCGTGCAGCTTCTCTGGCAAAGCAGGTGACAGAAAAGAATTTGAGCGTCGCTTCTCCACTGATCGTCAATCCGGGTTCGGAGCAAATTCGGGCTACTGCCGAAAGAGACGGTATGATTGAGGCTTTTGAACGGCTGGGAGCCACGATTATGGCAAATGCTTGTGGACCTTGTATCGGTCAGTGGAAACGTGAGACGGACGATCCGACACGAAAGAACTCAATCGTCACCTCTTTCAATCGTAATTTTGCCAAACGCGCTGACGGTAATCCCAACACCTATGCATTTGTAGCTTCTCCGGAACTAACGATGGCGTTAACAATAGCCGGCGATCTCTGTTTCAACCCGTTGAAAGACAGACTGGTGAATCATAACGGAGAAAAAGTGAAACTCTCCGAGCCTGTAGGAGATGAACTTCCTTTGAAAGGTTTTGAACAGGGAAATGAGGGATATATTGCCCCCCACGGAGCAAAAACGGAAATCAGGGTAAAACCGGATTCCCAACGTCTCCAGCTTCTGACTCCTTTCCCGGCATGGGACGGACAGGACTTGCTGAACATGCCTTTATTGATTAAAGCACAGGGAAAATGTACTACCGACCATATCTCTATGGCAGGTCCGTGGCTTCGTTTCCGGGGACATTTGGAGAATATTTCCGACAATATGCTGATGGGGGCTGTCAATGCTTTCAATGGTGAAACGAACCGTGTTTGGAATCGTTCGACAAATACTTATGGAACAGTTTCCGGTACGGCAAAGATGTATAAATCCGAAGGTATTCCGTCTATTGTTGTTGCCGAAGAGAATTATGGAGAAGGTTCCAGCCGTGAACATGCAGCCATGGAACCACGCTTCCTCAATGTACGTGTCATTTTGGCTAAGAGTTTTGCCCGTATCCACGAAACAAATCTGAAAAAACAAGGAATGCTTGCTCTTACTTTTGTAGATAAAGCAGACTATGATAAAATTCGGGAACACGATCTTCTGTCCGTATCAGGCTTAGTCCATTTCGCACCGGGGCGCAATCTGATGATTATTCTTCATCACGAAGACGGAACGAAAGAAAGTTTTGAAGTGCAACATACCTATAATGAACAGCAGATAGCCTGGTTTCGTGCCGGTTCTGCCTTAAATGCAAGATAAAAAATGAGCAAAATAACCATGCAAACAGATGGTACGTTGCTGGTGCCCGATGTGCCTACCGTACCTTATATTACCGGCGATGGAGTAGGAGCTGAAGTGACTCCTGCCATGCAAGCCGTAGTGGACGCAGCTATCCGGAAAGCATACGGTGGCAAACGTCGTATCGAATGGAAAGAAGTGTTGGCGGGAGAACGTGCCTTCAACGCGACTGGTTCCTGGTTGCCGGATGAAACAATGGAAACCTTTCAGGAATACCTAGTAGGAATCAAAGGCCCGTTGACAACTCCTGTCGGAGGTGGAATCCGTTCGTTGAATGTAGCACTGCGTCAGACACTTGATTTATACGTCTGTCTTCGTCCGGTTCGTTGGTATCAGGGAGTACAGTCGCCTGTCAAATCACCGGAAAAAGTGAACATGTGTGTGTTCCGTGAAAATACGGAAGATATTTATGCAGGTATCGAATGGGAAGCCGGAACTCCGGAGGCTGAAAAGTTCTATCAATTCCTGAAAGACGAAATGGGGGTGACAAAAGTCCGTTTCCCGAGAACCTCTTCTTTCGGTGTGAAACCTGTATCACGTGAGGGCACGGAGCGTCTTGTACGTGCTGCCTGCCAGTATGCGCTCGACCATCATTTGCCTTCCGTAACGCTGGTGCATAAAGGGAATATCATGAAGTTTACCGAAGGTGGTTTCAAAAAATGGGGCTACGAACTGGCGCAACGTGAATTTGGCGATGCTTTGGCAGATGGCAGACTGGTGATAAAAGATTGCATTGCAGATGCTTTCTTGCAAAATACACTCCTGATTCCCGAAGAATATTCCGTGATAGCCACCTTAAACCTCAACGGAGACTATGTTTCCGACCAACTGGCGGCCACGGTAGGCGGTATCGGCATCGCTCCGGGAGCAAATATCAACTACCAGACAGGTCATGCCATCTTTGAAGCGACTCACGGAACAGCCCCCAATATTGCGGGAAAAGATGTGGTGAACCCTTGTTCTATTATCCTTTCGGCAGTAATGATGCTCGAATATTTTGACTGGAAAGAAGCGGCTGCTCTGATAGAGAAAGCCTTGGAACAAAGCTTCTTGGACGCTCGTGCTACACACGATTTAGCCCGTTTTATGCCGAATGGAACCTCCCTCTCTACTTCCGCTTTCACTCGTGAGATCGTGGAAAGAATTGAAAAACAAAAGTAACGAATAAAAAACGAAGAAAGATGAAAAAAGAGTACTTGATTTACAAGCTTTCCGAGGAAATGAAGGAAGCTACCCGGATTGATACAGAATTGTTCTCCAAGTTTGATGTGAAGCGCGGATTGCGTAATGAAGACGGCACAGGTGTATTGGTAGGTTTAACCAGAATCGGTAATGTAGTAGGATATGAACGTGTTCCGGGTGGTGGACTGAAACCCATACCGGGAAAACTGTTCTATCGCGGTTATGATGTAGAAGATATTTCTCACGCTATAATCAAAGAGAAACGCTTTGGCTTCGAAGAAGTGGCTTACCTATTGCTTTCCGGACGTCTGCCGGATAAAGAAGAACTACTTTCTTTCCGTGAGTTGATTAACGACAATATGCCGTTGGAACAGAAAACGAAAATGAACATCATCGAGTTGGAAGGAAACAACATCATGAATATTCTTTCACGCAGCGTACTCGAAATGTATCGTTTTGACGCAAATGCGGATGATACCTCCCGGGATAACCTGATGCGTCAGAGTATTGAACTGATTTCAAAGTTCCCCACTATCATCGCTTATGCTTATAATATGCTTCGTCATGCTACTTTCGGACGTTCTCTGCATATCCGCCATCCGCAGGAAAAGCTCTCTATTGCCGAGAATTTCCTGTATATGCTGAAAAAAGACTATACCGAACTGGATGCACGCACCCTCGACCTATTGCTGATTCTTCAGGCGGAGCACGGTGGTGGTAATAACTCCACTTTCACCGTTCGCGTAACTTCTTCTACCGGAACAGATACTTATTCGGCCATCGCCGCAGGTATCGGTTCGCTGAAAGGTCCGCTTCACGGAGGTGCCAATATTCAGGTTGCTGACATGTTCCAGCACCTGAAGGAAAATATCAAAGACTGGACAAGTGTAGATGAGATAGACACTTACTACACCCGAATGTTGAACAAAGAAGTGTATAACAAAACCGGATTGATCTATGGTATCGGACATGCCGTTTATACCATCTCCGACCCTCGTGCTCTTCTATTGAAAGAACTGGCTCGCGACCTTGCCCGTGAAAAAGGCAGAGAAAGCGAATTTGCTTTCCTCGAACTGTTGGAAGAACGTGCCATCGCTACTTTCGGACGGGTTAAAAACAACGGAAAGACAGTGTCCAGCAATATCGACTTCTATTCGGGCTTCGTGTATGAAATGATCGGTTTGCCGCAGGAAATCTTCACTCCACTGTTTGCCATGGCACGTATCGTAGGCTGGTGTGCACACCGCAATGAAGAATTGACCTTCGACGGTAAACGGATTATCCGTCCGGCTTATAAAAATGTACTTGATGATTTGGCTTATATCCCAATTAAGAAACGCTGATAAGAACCAATCCTTTTATTGAATAGATAAGTAATCCCGGATGTGTGCCCGATCATTTCAGAAGCGCATCCGGGAAATTTTATATTTTCTCCTTTTTTATGTTCGTAAAAGAATGTACTTCAGATTCTTTCTATTTTTTGTATCGTCGTTTATCTCATTTTTGTTATTTTTGCGTGTTACAAAATAGATCGGTATGAGTATAGATACTTTTAATCTGTTTCTGGGGGTGATGAGCCTGATTGCTTTGTTTGTTTTTATCGCCCTTTACTTTGTGAAAGCCGGATATGGTATTTTCCGCACAGCATCGTGGGGCGTAGCTATCTCCAATAAACTAGCCTGGATATTGATGGAAGCTCCGGTTTTCGTGGTGATGTGCGTGATGTGGATCTATTCCGAACGTCGGTTCGAGCCGGTGATTTTCACTTTCTTCCTCTTCTTTCAAATTCACTATTTTCAGCGTGCTTTCATCTTCCCTTTGCTATTGAAAGGGAAAAGTAAGATGCCACTGGCAATCATGTCGATGGGAGTTCTTTTTAATTTGCTGAATGGCTATATGCAAGGGAAATGGATTTTCTATCTTGCTCCCGAAACGATGTATCAAGCCGGCTGGTTCACTTCACCGTGGTTTATTTTCGGCACATTGTTCTTTTTCGCAGGTATGCTGTTGAACTGGCAGTCGGATTATATCATCCGACATTTGCGCAAACCGGGAGACACCCGGCATTATCTGCCTCAAAAAGGAATGTACCGTTATGTCACTTCCGCCAACTATTTCGGTGAGATAGTAGAATGGGCAGGTTGGGCGATACTCACTTGTTCACTTTCCGGTCTGGTCTTCCTTTGGTGGACGATTGCTAACCTTGTTCCCCGTGCCAACGCTATTTGGTGCCGTTACCGCGAAGAATTCGGAGACGCAGTGGGAGAACGGAAACGAGTGTTCCCTTTCCTTTATTAGGGGCGCTTTTCATCATGACTTACGTATGACTTAAATAAAATATCAACTACTATGGAATCTAAACTTTTTAGCCCGGTCACCTTTGGCCCTTTGACGCTGCGGAATCGAACGATCCGTTCGGCAGCTTTTGAGAGCATGTGTCCGGAGAATACTCCCACGCAGATGTTGCTGGATTACCATCGGTCGGTAGCTGCGGGGGGAGTGGGTATGACAACAGTGGCTTATGCTGCCGTGACACAAAGCGGACTTTCTTTCGACCGTCAATTGTGGTTGCGTCCGTCCATTATTCCCCGTTTGCATGAACTGACAAAAGCCGTGCACGATGAAGGTGCCGCAGTAGGTATACAAATCGGGCATTGTGGAAATATGTCCCATAAAAATATATGTGGTGTCACTCCTATATCCGCATCTTCAGGCTTCAACCTCTATTCTCCTACGTTTGTGCGTGGAATGGAAAAAGAGGAGCTTCCGGAAATGGCGAAAGCGTATGGAAATGCAGTCAATCTGGCGAGGAAAGCCGGGTTTGACGCCGTTGAAGTACATGCGGGGCACGGCTATTTGATTAGTCAATTCCTGTCTCCCTACACCAATCATCGGAAAGATGAATATGGCGGTTCGCTCGAAAACCGGATGCGTTTTATGGATATGGTGATGGAAGAAGTGATGAAAGCGGCGGGCAATGATATGGCAGTTTTCGTAAAAATGAATATGCGCGACGGCTTCAAAGGAGGAATGGAGATAGACGAATCCATACAAGTGGCCAAACGTCTGTTGGAACTTGGCGCTCATGGATTGGTGTTGAGTGGTGGTTTTGTCAGCAAAGCGCCGATGTATGTAATGAGAGGTGCCATGCCGATTCGTTCGATGTCTTACTATATGAATTGTTGGTGGCTGAAATACGGAGTCCGTATGTTTGGCAAATGGATGATCCCCTCTGTACCCTTCAAAGACGCTTATTTCCTTGAAGATGCACTGAAATTCCGTGCGGCTCTTCCGGATGCGCCGTTGATTTATGTCGGTGGTCTTGTTTCCCGTCAGAAAATAGATGAAGTGCTCGATTCCGGTTTTGATGCCGTGCAGATGGCGAGAGCATTACTGAACGAACCGGGATTCGTGAACCGGATGAAACAGGAGGAACAAGCACGCTGCAACTGTGGACACAGTAATTATTGCATAGGACGTATGTATACGATAGAAATGGCTTGTCATCAACATTTGAAAGAACAATTACCTTCCTCTTTACAAAAGGAAATTGATAAACTGGAGAAAAAATGAGTGAAATGAAATGGGCAATCATCACCGGTGCGGACGGAGGAATGGGAACAGAAATAACACGTGCCGTAGCCAAAGCCGGTTATCGAATCATTATGGCTTGTTATCATCCGAAGAAAGCGGAGGTTGTTCGTGAATGTTTGAGCAAGGAAACCGGAAACCCGGATTTGGAGGTTATGGCTATTGACTTATCTTCCATGCAATCCGTAGTTGCTTTTGCCAGTCAGATCTTAGAAAGGAATCTTCCCATCTCTTTGTTAATGAATAATGCCGGAACGATGGAGACAGGTTTTCATACTACTTCCGAAGGATTCGAACGAACGGTAAGTGTGAACTACATGGGACCTTATCTGCTTACCCGGAAATTAATTCCGCTGATGGTGCGTGGAGCGCGTATCGTAAATATGGTTTCCTGTACATACGCAATCGGCAAGCTCGACTTCCCAGATTTCTTTCATAGAGGGAAAACGGGAACGTTTTGGAGGATTCCTGTTTACAGTAACACGAAGCTGGCTTTATTATTGTTTACTTTCGAACTTTCCGAGCAACTTCGAGAGAAAGGGATTAGCGTCAATGCTGCGGATCCGGGAATTGTTTCTACTGATATCATCACTATGCACAAGTGGTTCGATCCGTTGACGGATATTTTTTTCCGTCCTTTTATCCGTAAACCCAAGAAAGGGGCTTCTACGGCAATCGGTTTACTGTTGGACGAAAAGGAAGCCGGTGTGACAGGGCAACTGTATGTCAATAACCACCGGAAAAACTTGTCTGATAAATACACGAATCATGTGCAGAAAGAGCAGTTGTGGGAGATAACGGAACGTGCGTTGGCGAGTTGGCTGAAGTAGGTTTTCTTTTCTTTTTTTATTTAAATTATCTAGTATTTACTTATATATAGGTATTGTACATATCTATATACCTCATTTTTGTTGTCTTATTTTTACCAATAGATAGGGATTGTTTGGCATCCCTCTTTCTGCTTACCTTTGCATCGCTTTTAGAACAATGAAAAGGTTATAAAGTAAAAAGGTAAAAAGGAGATGAGCAATAAATGTTTTTTGGTTTTTCTGGCATTCTTGTTTTCCGTATCCGTATATTCACAACAGGGGCGTCACCGTAGTAGTTTAATTTCGGGCAGAGTGATGTCCACAGAGAAAGAAGTGGTGGATTTTGCGACAGTTTATCTGAAAGGAACCAACCAAGGATGCTATACAGATGAAAAAGGTATATATCATTTGAAAACGACAGCAGGTGAATAATATACACTCGTCGTTTCGGCTATCGGTTATCAAACGGTAGAAAAGAAAGTTAAATTAGCCAAGGGAGAAAGAATAAAAGTAAACGTCACTATCGCGCCGGCGGTAAAAGAACTGGGAGAGGTGCTGGTCACGACATCTGGAGTCGGCCGTGTGAATCAGTCTGCTTTTAATGCGGTAGCCATTGATGCGAAGAAATTGCATAACAGTACGCAGACTTTGGCAGGTGCACTGACTAAAGTGCCCGGTGTAAAACTCCGCGAATCAGGTGGAGTGGGGTCGGATATGCAATTGTATATCGATGGCTTTAGCGGAAAACATGTGAAAATCTTCATTGACGGCATACCACAGGAAGGAGCCGGTGCTGCATTCGATTTGAACAATGTTCCTATTAATTTTGCTGACCGTATAGAAGTCTATAAAGGAGTAGTTCCCGTAGGATTCGGAACCGATGCTATTGGGGGAGTGGTTAATATTGTCACCAACAAACAACCCGGAAAGTGGTTTATGGATGCTTCCTATTCTTACGGATCGTTTAATACTCATAAATCATACGTGCGCTTCGGACAAACGTTCAAAAATGGTTTCATGTATGAGGTCAATGCTTTTCAAAATTTCTCGGATAATGATTATTATGTGGACACTTATGTACGCGAATTTGAGATTAAAGAAGATGGAAGCGTACGTTTTCCGCCACTTGACAAAAATAAGATTTATCATCTGAAACGTTTTAATGACCAGTATCATAATGAAGCCGTGATTGGAAAAATCGGCTTGGTAGGAAAGAAATGGGCAGACCGTTTGGCGTTGAGTTTCAATTATTCCCATTTCTATAAAGAGATACAAACAGGCGTTTATCAAGATGTCGTGTTCGGTGAAAAATTCCGCAAAGGACATTCGTTGGTCCCTTCTTTAGAATATTACAAAAAGAACTTACTGGTGAAAAACCTGGATCTGCTGTTGACTGCCAATTACAATCATAATATCACCAACAATGTCGATACCGCTTCGCGGGCTTACAACTGGCGTGGAGATTTTTATGAAAAAGGCAGCCGGGGAGAACAGTCTTACCAGAACAGTGAATCTAAAAATAGAAACTGGAATGGGACGCTGAAGATGAATTATCATATCGGACAGGCACATACGTTTACTTTCAGTCATGTAATCAGTGATTTTGAACGTACGAGCCGCTCTACCATCGGTGCTTCTTCCAAATTCACGGACTTTTCTATTCCTAAAATCACCCGTAAAAACGTCAGCGGGCTTTCTTACCGTCTGATGCCGTCGGACAGATGGAATGTGTCGGCATTTGCCAAATATTATCGGCAATACAACAAGGGACCGGTATCGCAGAATACAGATGGAATAGGCAATTATATCAATCTGTCCAATACGGCAAGCGCTCTTGGATATGGAGCGGCAGATACCTATTTTATATGGAAAGATCTTCAGGTGAAACTTTCGTACGAAAAGGCTTTCCGCCTACCGACCACGGACGAACTCTTTGGAGATGAAGACCTTGAAGCTGGTAAAATGAATCTGAAACCGGAGAAAAGTGATAATGTCAATTTGAGTTTCAGCTATAATCATCAGTTTGGCAAGCATGGATTGTATGCCGAGGCCGGTTTGATATATCGGGATACGAAAGATTACATAAAAAGAGGACTGGACGTATTGGGAGGAACAAGCTACGGATATTATGAGAACCACGGTCACGTAAGGACCAAAGGGTATAATTTGTCATTGCTTTATAGCTTCTCGCATTGGTTTGATATAGGAGGAACATTTAATAGCATCGATACTCGTGATTACGAAAAGTTTCTGGCGGGTTCCTCTTTGCAAGAAAGCATGCACTATAAAGTGCGTATGCCGAATCTGCCCTATCGTTATGCTAATATCAATGCAAATTTTTATTGGAATGACCTGTTTGTCAAAGGAAATGTGTTGAGCATCGGCTATGATAGCTACTGGCAGCACGATTTTCCTCTTTACTGGGAGAATCTCGGAGATAAAGATTCAAAGAATATGGTGCCGGAACAGTTTTCTCATAATCTGTCTTTGTCCTACACCATGAAGAATGGACGTTATAATGTATCATTTGAATGTCGGAATTTCACCGATGCCCAACTGTTTGACAATTTTAGCCTGCAAAAAGCGGGGCGCGCATTCTATGGAAAGTTCAGAGTATTTTTCGGTAAATAATAAGAGTAAGTTTTTAGTATCAATCAATAATGAAGAATATATGAGGAAGTTTTTATTACAGGCTTTTGCCGTAGCTTTTTGCTTGAGTAGCGGTGTGTTTGTGGCATCTTGCGACGATGATAATCATCCGGTGGATAACCCGCCAATTGATGGAGAAACGACTTATGTGGTGGCTGCCACAACCGGTGAAGCAAGTTATTTGGTAGTAGCCAATTCTTTGGATGAAGGAACAGTGTCGACTCAAGGGAATGGAACCGAGGTGATTGGCGGTACCTATTGGGTATATAAAGGATTGGATTATGTGTTTGCTTTAGTTTATAATAAAGGTGGCGCAGGTACAGGAGCTTCCTATTATCTGGGGGCAGATGGTAAAATGAAAGAAAAGTACACATACACTTATAATCGTATCACGTCTTATGGAACCTGGAGGGATAAAGTGGTGACTGTTTCCACCGGGGACTCGAAAATAACAGATGAGGATCAGAATGTGGCTCAAGCATTGTTGTTCAACTATTTGGATGCGACCGATGGCAGTCAGGAAGAGGGTACCTTGCTTGCCGAAAATTACTTGGGTAATGGTGAAAAAGTTTCATGGGCAGGTCTGGTTGAAGCTAACAATAAGATTTATACATCTGTCATCCCAATGGGAATGAGTAAGTACGGTATTAAAAAATGGCCGGAAGCTGTGACAGATCAGGAACTTGTGACTAAGACTGACGGTGGTAGTGGCAGCGGTGCATATACAGCCGGTGTCATTCCTTCTACACAATACCCGGATAATGCTTATGTGGCAATTTATAGTGGCACGAACTTCAATGAGACTCCGGTGATTGCCAAGACTGATAAAATAGGCTATGCATGCGGTCGTATGCGTTCACAATATTATCAGACTATTTGGGCCGCTGATAATGGTGACGTCTATGTGTTCTCTCCCGGATATGGACGTACGGCAGTTTCATCTTCAGATTTGAAGAAGGTAACAGGACAGAAGCCTTCGGGCGCAATGCGTATCAAAGCAGGCGCAACAGATTTCGATCCGGATTACTATGTGAACTTTGAAGAGATAGGCACTAAACATCCTATTTTCCGTTGCTGGCACATCTCTGAAGATTACTTCCTGCTTCAATTGTATAAAAATGGAGCGGAAGATATGATTAATGGTGGTACAAGTGCAGATGTTAGCGAATTAGCTGTTTTCAAGGCGGAAGATCAGACGATTATGCCTGTTACAGGTCTGCCGGCTGACGGAAAGTTTGGTGGCGAGCCTTATGGAGAAAAAGGGTATGCTTATATGGCTGTCACTGTGACTACGGGCGAGAAACCGGCCTTCTATAAAATAGACGCAAAAACAGGCAAGGCAGTCAAAGGTTTAACGGTAGAGGCTGACGCTATCACTACGGTAGGTAAGATGGAATATCTTTCAAAATAATACAGTCGGTTAAATAGAGAATCTTTTGTAGATAAAAGCCTGCCGAGCGGAAAGCTTTGCAGGCTTTTTCAAGAAATAGTAATGAAAACATGAAAAAAATATTCAGAAAGATACATTTGTGGCTTTCCGTCCCTTTCGGACTGATAATAACTCTTGTCTGCTTCTCCGGTGCCATGCTGGTATTTGAAAATGAGGCGAATGAGTGGTTTCGACGCGACCTTTACTACGTAGAAACGGTAAAGGGGTCTCCTCTTCCTATGGATAAGTTGCTTGAAAAAGTGGCAACGACATTGCCTGACAGTGTAGCGGTGACCGGTGTCAGCATATCTTCTGATCCCGGACGTGCGTATCAGGTTAGTCTTTCCAAACCACGTCGTGCATCTTTGTATGTAGACCAGTATACGGGCGAAGTAAAAGGAAAAAGCGAGCGTAGCGGCTTTTTTATGTTTATGTTCCGAATGCATCGCTGGCTGCTGGATAGTATGAATCCGGGAAATGAAGGGATCTTTTGGGGCAAAATGATTGTAGGTGTCAGTACGCTTTTACTTGTTTTTGTACTGATTTCGGGAATTGTCATTTGGTGGCCGCGTACACGTAAAGCATTGAAGAATAGCCTGAAAATAACAGCAACAAAAGGTTGGAGAAGGTTTTGGTATGACTTGCATGTGGCAGGTGGAATGTATGCTCTGATCTTTCTACTGGCTATGGCACTGACGGGGTTGACCTGGTCTTTTCCGTGGTATCGGACGGCTTTCTATAAGGTCTTCGGGGTAGAAGTACAGCAACGTGCCGCCCAAGGACATGAACAGAAAAGTGATGCTCAAAAGAGGGATACCAAACTGGCAGCCCATCGGGAAAAGAAAAGAGAAGGAAATGAGGTTCGAAAGGGTGAAAGAAGCAGACGTCCGGAAAACAATCACAGTGATATGTACTCGGTAACTTCACCCTTCGTTTATTGGCAGGAGATTTATGATAAACTAAGACGTCAGAATCCGGAGTATAAGCAAATCAGTATTTCTTCTGGTACGGCAAGCGTGTCTTTCAACCGTTTCGGTAATCAGCGGGCATCTGACCGTTATTCTTTCAATACGGATAATGGTGAATTTACAGAAACAAGTCTTTATCAACATCAAGACAAGTCGGGAAAGATTCGTGGTTGGATTTATTCTGTGCATGTTGGTAACTGGGGAGGAATGTTTACTCGCATACTTACCTTTATTGCTGCCTTATTGGGGTCTGCACTACCACTGACTGGATATTATTTATGGATAAAAAGACTCATAAAGGTACGGAAATGAATGAAATTTTTTCCTACTATAAAGTTGAAAAACATAAAAACATCTGCCACCTGCAACGAAAAGCGTGTAATTCACTAGTTGATAAATAGTTGGAGCGTT
>OJPK01000573.1_pt1 | contig 16338 bp, 9 predicted proteins | sample 1598491 | NCBI WGS metagenome assembly OJPK01 (sample SAMN03922487, study PRJEB24848) | human gut metagenome | isolation source: stool sample | host: Homo sapiens | place: Germany | collected 2011-05 | reverse complement strand
GTCGTACCTTTGCAGCAAGCCGGGGAGGATGCAAGCCCGGTACAGCGCGGCGGGTGCTGTCACTTTCAAGCAGGCGCGGTGAGAGGGGCTTCTCCCCTGCCAGCCGCGCACGGGGTTGCCGCCGTTATCAGGGCAGGCGGGCTTGTCGGCCTGCCGCAAAGCGGCCCGATCGGGCAACTTGGGTGGTACCGCGACTTGAGCTTTTCAGGCCGTCCCATGATAAACTCATGGGGCGGCCTTTTTTATTTTGTCCAAATGTAAAAATCACGCCCCGCACATTCACGAGGAGGTTTACACTATGCCGAAGGAACTCGCCAAACAGTATGCCCCGCAGGGCACCGAGGATCGCATCTATCAGAACTGGTGCGACAAGGGGTATTTCCATACCCAGATCGACCGCAGCAAAAAACCGTTTACCATCGTCATGCCGCCGCCGAACGTCACCGGCCAGCTGCACATGGGCCACGCCATGGATGAGACCTGGCAGGACATCCTGACCCGCTACAAGCGGATGCAGGGCTATGCCGCGCTGTGGGTGCCCGGCACCGACCATGCGTCCATTGCCACCGAGGCCAAGGTCGTCGCCAAGATGCGCGAGGAGGGCCTGACCAAGGAGATGGTAGGCCGCGACGGCTTTCTGGAGCGTGCCTGGGACTGGAAGAACACCTATGGCAACCGCATCGTCAGCCAGCTGAAGAAGCTGGGCTGCTCCTGCGACTGGCAGCGCGAGCGCTTCACGATGGATGAGGGCTGCTCCGACGCCGTCAAGGAGGTCTTTGTCCGTCTGTACAATGAGGGGCTGATCTACCGCGGCAACCGCATGGTCAACTGGTGCCCCCACTGCAACACCTCGATTTCCGACGCCGAGGTCGAGTATGAGGCCAAGGAGGGCAGCTTCTGGCATCTGCTCTACCCCGTCAAGGAGACCGGCGAAATGCTGGAGCTGGCCACGACCCGCCCCGAGACGATGCTGGGTGATACCGCTGTTGCCATCAACGCCGAGGACCCGCGCTACAAGCACCTGCACGGCTGCCATGTCGTGCTGCCGCTGCTGGGCCGCGAAATTCCCATCGTCTGCGACGAGCACGCCGACATGGAGAAGGGCACCGGCGTTGTGAAGATCACCCCCGCCCACGACCCCAACGACTTTGAGGTCGGCAAGCGCCACGACCTGCCTATGATCCGTGTACTGACCTACGACGGCCACATGACCGGCGCTGCCGACAAGGCCTCCGTCGATGCCGAGAAGGCGGCGGGCCGCGCTGCTGCCGACGAGCCGGACGTGCTGGACTGCGGCAAGTATGCCGGCATGACCGAGCTGGAGGCCCGCAAGGCCATTCTGACCGATTTGGAGGCCTGCGGTGCGCTGAAGGAGACCGAGCCGCTGACCCACGACGTGGGCACCTGCTACCGCTGCCACTCGGTCATTGAGCCGATGGTCTCCAAGCAGTGGTTCGTCAAGATGGAGCCGCTGGCCAAGCCCGCCATCGAGAGCGTCGAGAAGGGCGAGATCAAGTTCGTGCCCGAGCGCTTCACCAAGAACTATATCAACTGGATGAAGGGTGGCCGTGACTGGTGCATCAGCCGCCAACTGTGGTGGGGCCACCAGATCCCCGCCTGGTACTGCGACGACTGCGGCGAGACCGTCGTGGCCAAGGAAGCCCCCTGCACTTGCCCCAAGTGCGGCAGCTCCAACATGACCCAGGACCCCGACACGCTGGATACCTGGTTCAGCTCTGCCCTGTGGCCGTTCTCCACGCTGGGCTGGCCCAACGAGAACGCCGAGGATTACAACTACTTCTACCCCACGAACACGCTGGTCACCGGCTATGACATCATCGGCTTCTGGGTGTCCCGCATGATCTTCTCGGGTCTGGCCTACACCGGCAAGGCACCGTTTGACACGGTCCTGATCCACGGCATTGTCCGCGACAGCCAGGGCCGCAAAATGTCCAAATCCCTGGGCAACGGCATTGACCCGCTGGAGGTCATTGAGCAGTACGGCGCGGACGCGCTGCGCATGATGCTGATCATCGGCTCCACCGCAGGCAACGATATGCGCTACAGCGATGAAAAGGTCCTTGCCTGCCGCAACTTTGCCAACAAGCTGTGGAACGCCTCCCGCTTTGTGCAGATGAACCTGCCCGAGGACTTTGAGCCGGGTCTGCCCGAGGAAAACCTGCTCGACATGAGCGACAAGTGGATTTTGTCCGAGCTTGCGAAGGTCGCCGCCGAGGCTACCGCCAACCTCGACAAGTACGAGCTGGGTCTGGCCGCCGAGAAGGTCGAGAACTTCATCTGGGAGGTCTACTGCGACTGGTATATTGAGATCTGCAAGACCCGCCTGAACGGCGAGGACGCGGCAGCCGCCGACGCGGCCCGCAAGGTGCTGGTCTACGTGCTGGACAAGGCGCTCAAGCTGCTGCACCCCTTCATGCCGTTCATCACCGAGGAGATCTATCAGGCTCTGCCCGGCAGCGCCGAGACCATCATGAACGAGAAGTGGCCCGGCGACGAGAACATGAAGGTCTGGGCCGAGGACTGCGCCGACTTTGAAAAGCTGATGGACTACATCAAGGCTGTCCGCGCCATGCGTGCCGAGATGAACGTCCACCCGGCCAAAAAGACGAGCATGGTCATTGAGACTGCCTCCCCCGCCGCGTTTGAGAAGGGCGGCGCGTATCTGGCCCGCTTTGCCTTTGCCACCGACGTGACGGTCACGGCAAAGTACGAGGGCAGCACCGACGGCATGGTCAACGTGGCGACCCCCGACGCGAAGGGCTTTATCCCGATGATGGAGCTGATTGACCGCGACAAGGAGCTGGCCCGCCTGAACAAGGAGCTGACCAAGGCTGAGAAGGAGCTGGGCATGTTCACGAATCAGCTGAACAATCCGAAGTTCGTCGAGAAGGCCCCGGCGAAGCTCGTCGAGGAGACCCGCGCCAAGCTGGCTGCCGCTCAGGACAAGGCCGCCAAGATCAAGGAGAGCATTGCGGCGCTGGGGTAAGTCTGAAGGCTTCCCCCGTGGGGGAAGCTGTCACCGCAGGTGACTGATGAGGGCAGCATTTCCGCCGCAGCTCGTTCGCGGGCAATACTGGCACACTCGCCCCTCATCCGGCCCTTCGGGCCACCTTCCCCCGTAGGGGAAGGCTTTTCAGCCACAAACAAAAAATAACCCCGCCCCGTCAGGAACTGCATCCTGACGGGGCGGGGTTTTCTCGTTACAGCACAAAAATCGCAGAGGAATAGTTACAAGGGCAAATTACTTGCGGCGCTTGCCCTTGCCGCCCTTGCGGGTGTTGGTCTTGGCAGCGGCGGTCTTGACGGCCTCGACGGCCTTCTCGGCTGCGGGCTTGGCAGCCTCAACAGCCTTCTCAACGACAGGCTCGGCAGCCTTGACGGCCTTCTCGACGACGGGCTTCGCAGCCTCGACGGTTTTCTCAACGACGGGCTCGGCAGCCTTGACGGCCTTCTCGACGACGGGCTTCGCAGCCTTGACAGCCTTCTCAGCGGCAGGCTTGGCAGCCTTGACAGCCTTCTCGACGACAGGCTCAGCAGCCTTGACGACCTCGGTGGCGGCCTTCTCGGCAGCGGCCTTGGCCTTAACGGTGGTGGCCTTCACGCTGGTCTTGGGCTTGCGGGTGACCTCGTTGATGGTCCAGAACTGGTTGTCACCGTTGACGTCAGCCCAGATCTGCAGCACGGTGCCGTTCTCGGTAGCCATGCCGGGGTCCAGCAGCTTGCCGGCCAGGTTGGACTTGATCTTGACGCGGCCATCGTTGGTAGGCTCCACGACCCACAGCTGGCTGGATGCCTGGGCACCCTCCCACTGGTGGACGCGGGTGCCGTCGCTGACGCCGCCCATGTCCAGATCCATCATCTTGCCGGTGAAGCGGTTCTGGATGCGGTAAACGCCGTCGCCTGCTGCGACGAAGTTCCACTGCTGCCACTCAAAGTTGGCGTTGTCCATCAGCTGGATCTTCGCGCCATTGTCAATGTTATAGTCAGCGACCTCAACGACCTTGCCGTTGGCGGCGCTGATGGTATAGAACTTACCCTCGGTAAGTACGGTCTGTGCAATCTTCTTCGGTGCCATAATTAGTCCTCCTATAGGTATATCATGTATATTATGCGGCAAATCTTGTTTGTAGTTTCCCTCATGCCGCGTAGTCAAACACCGCTTTTTGCGTGTCTACGTATCCTATTATAACCACTTTTTACCTTCCCGTCAACTTTTTGGCGCTGTTGCGGCATTTTGCACAAAAACCGCCGGGACGGCAGATGCTATCCCGGCAGTTTTGATTGATTTTATGCCGTTTTGCGGCTTTTTTCGACATCTCTGCGCTTAAGAGTTCTCGGCAAAGTTGCCGGTGTACAGGCGGTAATAGCGGCCCTTCTGGGCGATCAGCTCGTCGTGGGTGCCGCGCTCAATGATGCGGCCCTGCTCCAGCACCATGATGCAGTCCGAGTTGCGCACGGTGGACAAGCGGTGGGCAATGACGAAGGTCGTACGGCCATACATCAGGCCGTCCATGCCGTCCTGCACAAGCTTCTCGGTGCGGGTGTCGATGGAGGACGTCGCCTCGTCCAGGATCAGCACCGGCGGGTCTGCGACAGCCGCGCGGGCAATCGCCAGCAGCTGGCGCTGGCCCTGGCTCAGGTTCGTGCCGTCGCCGGTCAGCATCGTGTTATAGCCGTCTGGCAGATGCTTGATGAAGGTATCCGCATTCGCGAGCTTCGCGGCGGCCATGCACTCCTCATCGGTGGCGGTCAGGCGGCCATAACGGATGTTCTCCATGACCGTGCCGGTGAACAGGTGGGTATCCTGCAGGACGATGCCCAGAGAGGAGCGCAGCGCGTCCTTCTCAATGGACTTGATGTCGTGGCCGTCGTACAGGATCCGGCCCTTCTGGATGTCGTAGAAGCGGTTGATAAGGTTCGTGATCGTCGTCTTGCCCGCGCCGGTGGAGCCGACAAAGGCGATCTTCTGCCCCGGACGGCCATACAGGTTGATGTCATGCAGGACGATCTTCTTTTCGTCGTAGCCGAAGTCCACATCCTTAAAGACGATGTCGCCCTCCAGCTTGGTGTACCGGGGCTTGCCGTCGGCATCCATGCGTTTCCACGCCCACATGCCGGTGGACTCGTTCGCCTCGGTGACAGTATCGTCCGCTTCGTACTTGGCGTGGACCAGGGTGATGTCGCCCTCGTTGACCTCGGGCTTTTCATCCAGCAGCGCAAAGATACGCGCACCGCCGGCCAGCGCCATAACGACGGAGTTCAGCTGCATGGAGATCTGGCTGATGGGCTGGTTGAACTGGCGGGTCAGCACAAGGAAGCTGGCGAGACCGCCCAGCGTAAAGCCGCCGAAGCCGTTGATAGCCAGCGCACCGCCGAGGATGGCGCAGAACACGTAGGACAGGTTGCCCAGCTGGCCGTTGACGGGCATTGCTACCAGCGAATAGGAGTTTGCCTTGTCGGCGCTGTGGAACAGCTCATCGTTGAGCCTGTCGAACTCCTCAATGGCAATTTCCTCATGGCAAAAGACCTTGATGACCTTCTGGCCGTTCATCATTTCCTCAATGTAGCCGTTGACCTTGCCCAGCTCCTGCTGCTGCTTGATGAAGTATTTGCCGGAGTTGCCGGTCAGGTACTTCGTCGCCAGCAGCATGACACCGACCATCGCGAGGGCCAGCACCGTCAGGGGGACGCTCAGATAGAGCATCGAGGCCAGCACGCCGACGAGGGTCACAACCGTGTTGACGAGCTGCGGCAGGCTCTGGCTGATCATCTGGCGCAGCGTGTCAATGTCGTTCGTGTAGACCGACATAATGTCGCCGTGGGCGTGGGTGTCAAAGTATTTGATGGGCAGCGTCTGCATGTGGGTGAACATCTCGTCACGCAGGTCCTTCAGCGTGCCCTGGGTGATCCTTGCCATCAGGCGGTTCTGCACAAAGACAGCAGCGATGCCGACGCAGTAGATGACTGCCACGCGCAGGATAGCCGCGGCCAGGCCGCTGAAGTCCGTGCTGCCCGCCTTGAGCAGCGGCAGAATGTAGCTGTCGATCAGCGTCTGAGAGAACATGACGCCCTGCAGCTGGGCGAACACGGCCAGCAGAATGCAGCAGAGCACCACAATGACCTGTGCCTTATAGCGGCTCATGACATAGGCGAGGATGCGCTTGAACACCTTGCCGGGGTTTTCGACCTTGGGGCGGGGGCCATTGCTGCGCCCGCCGGGGCCGACCTTTACGACTTTAGGCTGCTGTGCCATTATGCCTCCCCTCCCTTCTCATCAAAGTCGCCGGAACCTTTGGTCTGGCTGTTGTAGACATCCTGGTAGATGGCATTTGTTTTCAGCAGGTTGGCCGGGGTGTCAAAGCCGCTGACCCTGCCGTTGTCGAGCACGAGGACCTTGTCCGCATTTTCCACGGAGGAAATGCGCTGGGCAATGATGAACACCGTCGTGCCGGGGATTTTTTCCGCAAACGAATGGCGGATCTTTGCGTCCGTCGCGGTATCGACGGCGGAGGTGGAGTCGTCCAGGATCAGGATGCGTGGCTTTTTCAGCAGTGCGCGGGCAATGCAGAGGCGCTGCTTCTGGCCGCCGGAGACGTTGTTGCCGCCCTGCTCGATGTGGGTCTGGTACTTGTCGGGGAAGCGCTCGATAAATTCATCGGCGCAGGCCTGCTTGCAGGCGTCCTCGATCTCGGCGTCGGTGGCGTCGGGGTTGCCCCAGCGCAGGTTCTCGGCAATCGTGCCGCTGAACAGCTCGTTCTTCTGCAGCACCATGGCGACGTTGTTGCGCAGGGTGTCGAGGTCATATCTGCGCACATCAACGCCGCCGATGGTCACGCTGCCCTCGGTCACGTCGTACAGACGCGGCAGCAGCTGCACAAGGCTGGACTTAGCCGAACCGGTGCCGCCAATGATGCCGATGGTCTCGCCGGACTTGATGTCGAGGTCAATGTCCTCGAGGGCCTTCTCGCCATCTTTTTTATAGGCAAAGCTGACGTGGTCGAACTTGACGGAGCCGTCCCTGACCTCCACAACGGGATCCTCACCGTTCGTCAGGTCGGACTGCTCGTCCAGAACCTCGGCCACGCGCTTGGCGGAGGCTGCAGACATCGTGATCATGACGAACACCATGGACAGCATCATCAGGCTCATAAGGATGTTCATGCAGTAGCTCAGCATGCTCATCAGGTCGCCGGTGGTGAAGGTCGTTGCGCCGGAGCTGACGATGAGCTGGGCACCGATCCAGGAGATGAGCAGGATGCAGCTGTAGACGGTCAGCTGCATGAGCGGGGCGTTCCAGGCCAGGATCAGCTCGGCACGCATCAGCAGATTGCGCACATTCTCGCTGGCCTTGCGGAACTTCTCGCCCTCAAACTTCTCGCGCACATAGGCCTTGACAACGCGGATGGCGGAGACATTCTCCTGCACGCTCTCGTTCAGGTCGTCGTACTTGCGGAATGCCTCGCCGAAGTACTTGGTGGCGCGGCTCATAATAAAGGCGAGCGCGCAGCCCAGCAGGATGACGGCGATCAAATAGATGTTTGCCAGCCGACGGTTGATCGTGTAGGACATGATCAGCGCCACGATCATGCTGGCGGGCGCACGCACCGACATGCGCAGCAGCATCTGGTAGGCGTTCTGGATGTTGGTGACGTCGGTGGTCATGCGGGTGACCAGGCCCGCGGTGGAGTACTTGTCAATGTTGGCAAAGCTGAAGGTCTGGATGTTGCGGAACATGCCGCGGCGCAGGTTGCGGGCAAAGCCCGTGGCCGCGTGGGAGCCGGCCACCGCGCCCAGAATGCCGAACAGCAGGCCGAACAGCGCCGCGACGACCATCTGTGCGCCGACGGTGTAGATGACCTGCATATTGCCCGGCGTGACGCCGTTGTCAATGATGGAGGCCATCAGCTTCGGGATGATCATTTCCATGATGACCTCCGCGATCATAAAGATCGGCGTCAGCACGGAGACCAGGCGGAAGCCCTTGGTTTCACGTCCGAGTGTTTTTAACAATTGGTATTTCCCCTCTCTTGGTTGGTATTTTCCTCTTGCAGGATGTGCTGTGCGTTGCGCAGGGTCTGCTCCAGCACAGCGCGGGCCGCGGCGGCCTGCTGCGGGTCAATGCCGTTTTGCAGGTCATCCTCAAACCGCGCAATGCTTGCCTCGATCTGCTTGTGACAGGCGCGGCCCTTCTCTGTGGCGATAAGGCGCTTTAAGCGGGCGTCTTTCGCCACGGCGCTGCGGGTGATGAAGCCATCCTGCTCCATGCCCTGCAGCATGGCGGTGACGCTGGAGCGGCGAATGTTGAACCACTGCTCAATGTCGCGCTGGTAGACGTCGCGGCCCTGGCGCTCGGCACGGACGATGTCGCCCAGCACCATGCCGCGCACGCCCGACAGCTCCGAGCTGACCTCGGCGTTGATGCGGGCATCCAGTGCACGGCGGATGAGCCGCGAGGTCTGGTTCAGCAGTGCGCCGAAGTGGACATCCGCGCAACAGCCGCAGTCATCATACGATGATTCGTGCATTTCTTCCCTCCTTTACGATTTTCGGGTTCAAGAAGTTAGATTTCGAATTGTTCGTTGTCTAACTGTTCGTTTGCGTACTTTACCAGTATAACACCGGATCGGGGAATGTCAAGAGGGACGGCGCAGAGTTTTTTGTATAGTGCAACGGCAAACGGGCAGAGCCCCGTCACCCTGCGCTTTCCCGATTCAACGTAGGGGCGGATTCCATATCCGCCCGTGCCCGGCTGTCTTTATTCGCCGCTTTCCCTCTCCACCCCCAGATACGGCAGCACCTTTCCCAGTACCTCGGCGCACACCGGCCCGGAGAGCGCGCCGCCGCTCGTCGTCCAGCTGTGGGGCTCATCCAGGCAGACCAGCACAGCGACCTTGGGGTCGTCGATGGGCGCAACGGAGACAAAGCTCGCAATGCGCGCGCCCTCGTTGGCGCTGTCCAGCTTTTGGCTCGTGCCGCTCTTGCCGCCGATGCGGTAGCCCGCCAGCGCGGCCTGTTTTCCCGTGCCGCCTGTAACGACACCCTCCATCAGGCGGCACATCGTGGCGGAGGTCTCCGCACTGATGACGCGGCGCTTCACCGTCGGCTGCACTTCCTTCACAACAGTGCCGTCAGGCGCCGTGATTTTCGCCACAACGTAGGGCTGCATCAGCTCGCCGCCGTTTACCACCGCACAGACCGCCGTGAGCATCTGCAGGTAGCTGACCTTGCTGCTCTGCCCGAACGAGCAGCTCGCCAGCTCCACCGGGCCCATCCGGTCCGCGGTGTAGTATTCGCTGCGCCTGACCTCGCCCGGCAGGTCGATGCCCGTGGCCTCCCGCAGGCCGAAGGCCGCAAAGTAATCGCAGAAGCGTTCTTTTCCAAGCCGCGCACCGATCTGGATAAAGCAGGGGTTGCAGCTGACAGCCAGCCCCCGGGCGAAGGTCTCGGTGCCGTGGATATGCCCGTTTGCACAGCGGAACCGCGTGCCTGCGACGGTTATTTTACCCGCGCAGGTGAAATAGTCCGTGGCCTTACACGCCCCGGAGTCCAGCGCCGCCGACGCCGTGATGAGCTTGAACACGCTGCCCGGCTCATACAGGTCACTGATGGCCTTGTTGCGCCACTGTGCCTGCTGGGCCTTTTGCAGCGCGGCGCTGCGCTCCTCGCCGGTCAGGGCATTCACAGCGTCGCGGACTTCCTTGTTTATAATGGTCCGCGGCGCGTTCGGGTCGTAGTCGGGCTGGCAGGACATCGCCAGCACGGCCCCGGTGTGGACATCCATCACGATGCCGACGCCGCGCTCGGCTACATGATGCTCCGTCACAGCGGCGGACAGTGCGCTTTCGAGCCAGTGCTGAATGTTCGCGTCGATGGTCAGCGTCAGCGTGCTGCCGGGCACGGCGTCCACCAGCGTCTGGTAGTGCGTCGGCATATCGTAGCCCCAGGCGTTCTTGGCGGTCAGGATACGCCCGTTCTGCCCGGTCAATTCGTCGTTGTAGCGCAGCTCCAGCCCCCATAGGCCCGCGTTGTCCACGTCGGTAAAGCCTAAAATGCCGCCCATAAAATCCCCCTGCGGGTAGACGCGGCGGGTATCCTGCCGAATTTGTATGCCGTCCACACCGTTCGCCCGGCACCAGTCCCGCACAGCGTCGGCCATCGTCTTATCCACGCGGCGGCGCAGCAGGCAGTCGTTGGAGGTTCGCTGGCCGAATTTGGCCAGCGTATCGGCGTAGTCCAGCTCTAAAATTTCGCTCAACGCCCGTGCAGCCGGTTCTACGGCGTCGTCGGCCATCTCCCGCGGGGCGGCGCGGATGGTCCAGCAGGTCTCGCTGGCGGCCAGCAGCGTACCGTCGGCGGAATAGATCTCCCCGCGGGCGGCGGGCAGCGTGGCCCCGCGCAGCTGCTGGTCGGCGGCGCGTGCCGCGTAGCCGCCGGGGTCGCGCAGCATCAGCACAAACAGCCGCACCGTCAGCCCGCCCAGACACCCCACCGCCAGCACCGCCGCCAAAAGCCGCATGCGCAGGCGCATTTTTGTATTCTGCTGCGGCGTGATCGGACGCATAGCTCCTGCCCCCTTCCCCATAGAACAGCCTATGAGTGTTCCACTGGCAAAATGCTGAATTATCGCCGGAAAATTCTCTGTATTGTCGATTGACCGTTTAAACACATAAGGTGTATACTGTTAATAACAGATTTTGACATTTAATTATCAAAGTCAGAGAGAGCTATTTTTAAAGGAGGCAAACCCTATGGCTAGATTTACTTTACCCCGTGACCTTTACCACGGCCCCCACGCGCTGGAAGCGTTGAAAACGCTGCCCGGCAAGCGCGCCATGATCTGCGTCGGCGGCGGTTCGATGAAGCGCTTCGGCTTCCTGGACCGCGCCGAGGCCTACTTAAAAGAGGCCGGCATGGAGGTAGAGCTGTTTGAAGGCATCGAGCCCGACCCGTCCGTGGAGACGGTCATGAAGGGTGCTGCCGCCATGGAAAAGTTCCAGCCCGACTGGATCGTCGCAATCGGCGGCGGCTCCCCCATCGACGCAGCCAAGGCCATGTGGATCAAGTACGAGTACCCCGACATCACGTTTGAGGATATGTGCAAGGTGTTCGGCATCCCGCCGCTGCGCCGCAAGGCCCACTTCTGCGCCATCTCCTCCACCTCCGGTACGGCCACCGAGGTCACGGCCTTCTCGATCATCACCGATTACCAGAAGGGCATCAAGTACCCCATTGCCGACTTTGAGATCACGCCCGATGTCGCCATCGTTGACCCCGAGCTGGCCCACACGATGCCCAAGAAGCTCGTCGCCCACACCGGCATGGACGCCATGACCCACGCCATCGAGGCCTACGTCTCCACCGCGAACTGCGACTTTACCGACCCGCTGGCCCTGCACGCCATCGAGATGATCCAGGCGGATCTGGTCGGCAGCTACAACGGCGATATGGATAAGCGCGACGCGATGCACAATGCCCAGTGCCTGGCCGGTATGGCGTTCTCGAACGCGCTGCTCGGCATCGTGCACAGCATGGCCCACAAGACCGGCGCGGCGTTTGCCGATTACGGCGCACACATCATCCACGGCGCAGCCAACGCCATGTACCTGCCCAAGGTCATCGCCTACAACGCGAAGGATCCCACCGCCAAGGCACGCTACGGCGTCATTGCCGACAAGATGCACCTGGGCGGCGAGAACGACGACGAGAAGGTCGCGCTGCTCATCCAGTATCTGCGCGGCATGAACGACGATCTGAACATCCCGCACTGCATCGGCCACTACGGCCCCGACTCCTACCCCGCCGAGCAGGGCTTTGTCCCCGAGAACGTATTCCTCGAGAGACTGCCCGAGATCGCAAAGAACGCGATTGCCGATGCCTGCACCGGCTCCAACCCGCGCCAGCCGACCCAGGAGGAGATGGAAAAGCTGCTGAAGTGCTGCTACTACGACACCGAGGTCGACTTCTAACCACCGCCCCTCTGCGGCTCCTGCAAGCCGCCGCATGATCTGCCCCGGCCACAAGCTTTTGTGGCCGGGGCTTTTTGCCGCCGCAAAAGTGGGCAAAATCCTTGCGATTTGATTTTTGCGGATTTTCGCTGTACAGAGTGCAGCTACAGCGTTCACGGGCATTTTTTGCACAAGTGTCAAATCCTTGATTTCGCATAGATTTTGCTGTATACTAATGGTAAAATCCAAGTAAAAGAGGATGGGAGTTTACCATGACAGCCACTGCAAAATCGCAAGGTCCCCTGTTTACCAGGCGGGCGCTGTTCACCCTGATCTGGCCCCTGCTGCTGGAGCAGACATTAAGCGTCACGATGGGCATGGCCGACACGCTGATGGTCGCCGGTGTGGGTGAGGCCGCTGTCTCCAGCGTATCGCTCGTGGACAGCCTGAATATTTTGATTATTCAGATTTTGTCCGCGCTGGCTACCGGCGGTGCGGTCATTGCCAGCCAGTATCTGGGCCGCCGGGATGAGGAAAACGCCAGCCGCAGCGCCGCCCAGCTGTACAGCGTGCTGGGCATCTCTACGGTTGCGGTGGGTGTTGTCTGTATGCTGCTCTCCCGCCCGATCCTTCGGATAGTGTTCGGCAGCATTGATGAGGATGTCATGCGGTTTGCGCAGCAGTACTTCCTTATCAGTGCGGTGTCCTACCCCTTCATCGGCCTGTACAACGGCGGCGCGGCGCTGTTCCGTGCGCAGGGCAACAGCCGCATCAGTATGCTGGCCAGCCTTGTCATGAACGTCATCAACATTGCGGGCAACGCGCTGCTGATCTACGGTTTCGGCATGGGCGTTATCGGCGCGGCGCTGGCCACGCTGATCGGGCGTGTGTTCGCCGCGGTGTTCATCCTGTGGCAGAACCAGGACCTGCACAATCCCCTGCGCGTGCAGTGCTTCGCTGACCTGCGGCCCCGGCGCAGGCCCATCATGCAGATTTTGTCCATCGGCATCCCGTCGGGTCTGGAAAACGGCATGTTCCAGATCGGCAAGCTGTGTGTCAGCAGCCTGACGTCTACCTTAGGCACCTCGGCCATCGCAGCCAATGCCGTGGCAAACTCGGTCTCGACGCTGGCGAACATCCCCGGCAACACGATGAGCCTTGCCATGATCCCGGTCATCGGGCAGTGCCTTGGCGCAGGCGAGAAAAAGCAGGCGCAGCGTTATTCCGTCACGCTGCTGGGCATCGCCATCACGGGGCTGGCCGTCACGAACGCGGCACTGTTCTTCCTGATGCCCGAGGTCGTGACCTGGTTCAACCTCTCGGCGGAGGCATCCGCCATGTGTACCCACGTGGTCCACTGGTTCAACCTGTTCAGCGTCTTCTTCTGGGCGACGAGCTTTACCCTGCCCAACGCCCTGCGCGCGGGCGGCGACGCCAAGTTTACGATGTCGGTCAGCATCGTCAGCATGTGGCTGTTCCGCGTGATTCTGAGCTATATCTTCGTTCTGCAGTTCCACTTAGGACTGACCGGCGTCTGGTTCGGTATGTTCATCGACTGGATCTGCCGCAGCCTGTGTTTCCTTGTGCGGTTTGCCCGCGGGAAATGGATGGAGCATAAGGTGATATAAGACGCAAAAAACTCCCTGCCCGGTGCGGACAAGGAGTTTTCTATTGTATGGCGCGGGAAATTACTCCACCATATACTCAAAATCAATACGGCCCAGCGCCACATCGGCGGCGGCGACCCGGATCTTCATGGAAGAACCCAGCATCCAGCTCTTGCCGGTCAGCGGGTCCAGCATGCTGACGCCGTCGATGACCTGCGGTTCACCCTTGCAGAGCTGCGCGGCGGGGACAAAGCCCTCCACCGTGTTGTCCAGCTCGACAAAGACGCCGCGGGGCGTGATGCCGGCCACCGTGCCGGTGTAGACCTCACCGAGATGGTTGTGCATGTACTCGGCCTTGTACAGGTCCTCGACATCGCGCTCAATGCGCACGGCGGCGACCTCCTGCTTGCTGGACTTCTCGCTGGCCTGCTGGGCAAACTCGTTGAAGTCGCGCTGCAGCTGGCTGGCGGAGACACCGTTCAGCATCTCGGTCAAAATACGATGAATCGCCAAATCGGGGTATCGGCGGATGGGGCTGGTGAAGTGGGCGTAGTCCGCCAGCACCAGACCGTAGTGGCCCAGGGGCTGCGGGGCGTAGCGGGCCTTCTGCATACTGCGCAGAATGCCGGTGTGGACGGGGATCTGGATGGGCTGGCCGCGGGTCTCGTCCAGCAGGGCCGCCAGCTCGAGCTGCGTCGGGATGGGGTTCTTGAACTTGGCGTTCAGGCCGCAGGCCAACAGCGTGGCGGACAGCTTCTCCATCTTCTCGGCGTCGGGGGCCTCGTGCACGCGGTAGACGAACGGGGCCTTGTTCGTGCGGCCCGCGTTGGCGGCGCACTGGTTCGCCAGCAGCATGAACTCCTCGATCATGCACTCGGACGTGCCGCGGTCACGCTTGACAATGTCGATGCAGCGTCCGTTCTCGTCCATGACGAGCTTAGCCTCGTTGGACTCAATATCCATGGCGCCGCGGGCCTTGCGCAGGACCAGGCGCTTGCGGTACAGCTCGTCCATCGTGGGCAGCTGGTCAAGCACAGCCTCATATTTCGTCTTGAGGTCGGTCAGGTCGGCGTCTGTTTCAGATTCCGGGGGCTCCAGCAGGGCGTTGATCTCCTTGTACACGCCCTTGACGCGGCTGCAGATGACGCTCTTGACGAACTTGTAGCTGCGGATCTCACCGTTCTCGTCCAGTCGCATCAGACAGGAGAACGCCAGGCGGTCCTCACCCTCGTTCAGCGAGCAGATGCCGTTGGACAGCTGAGTCGGCAGCATCGGGATGACCTTGTCGGCGTAGTAAATGCTCGTCGCGCGCTCGAACGCTTCCTCATTCAGCGCGGAGCCGGGGCGGACATAGTGGCTGACGTCGGCAATGTGAACGCCCAGCTCGTAGCCGTCGTCCAGCTTCTGCAGGCTGATGGCGTCGTCGATGTCCTTCGTCTCGGCGGAGTCAATCGTGAAGATGGGAATGCCGCGCAGGTCCAGGCGCTTCGCGGCCTCGGCGGGGTCAATCGTGGCGTTGTCGTAGGCGCGGGCCTCCTCCAGCACCTCCGGCGGGAACTCCTGGCGGACGCTGCGGCCATACAGGATGGCCTTGGCGCACTCGGACGCATAGTCGGAGGAACCGAATTTCTCGACAACGGCGGCGCGGTGGTCGCTGTGGCGGTTGCCGCGGTGGGTGATGAGGAAGCCGACCTTGTCGCCCAGGTGCACACCCTCGCTCCCCTGCTTGGCCAGCAGGAACTTCACGTCGCGGCAGCCGTCCGGCTCCACGGCCATGCGGCCATCCTCGGACAGGCAGACCGTGCCCGCAAAGCGGTTGTTCGGGACCGTGACCTCGACGACCTCGCCCTCGGAGGAGCCCTCCACGCGCGGGTGGTCGAACAGCTTGACGTTGATCTTATCGTTGGGCATTGCGCCGTGCAGCGCGCGGCCCGGGATGAAGATGTCGCCCTCGCCGTCGTCGCGGCTGGCAAAGCCGAAGCGCGCGGCCAGCTTGACGAGCGTGCAGGGAATCGTGTTGGGGGCTGCAGCATTCTCATAGGTCGCAAAGCCGGGCACATAGGTGCCGTTGCGCATCGACAGCTCGCCGGTGGCGACCATAGCGGAAACGGTGGTGCGCAGGCGGGAGTTGTCCACCTGCAGGTTGTTCTGCATTTCGCGCAGCGTCATGGGACGGCGCTTGACCGCGTTTAAAATAGATTTCTGTAACGGTGTCATAGTTGCTCCTTTAATTTACGTCGCACCGCCATCCGACGGTGCCCTACCCTTATATACATCCACAAAAAACGGCCCGCCGGGGCGCTGCTTACAAAGCCAAAGCGCTTGGCGGACCCTTTTCATCTTTGTTACCCTGCCAAAATCACAGGCGCGCGCTCAAAACGCAGACGACCAGCGTGACGACAAAGAAAACGACGCCGCAGATCTTGGTCAGCTTGGCCAGCTTGGCGTCCACGCCGCGCTCACGGCCTGCTGCCATCGTGGCGGAGCTTTCGCCCATGATCGCGCCGGACAGGCCCTGGCCCTTCTGCTCCTGCGCGAGGGTGAAAACAACGATCAACACGGACACGGCGATGAGGACGACGCCGAGAACGATCTCATACCAGTTCATTAGATTAGCACTCCTTCTATTTCTATCCACGCCGTCGTGACGTGAAAAGTCTCATGCACCGTACAGTATAGCATAGTTTGCCGCACGTTGCAAGCGCTTTTTTCACGTTTTGGGCGTAAAATCAGTTTTGCAGCGCAATTTGTTCGCCCTGCACCAG